>Ga0181612_160162_pt1 | contig 11281 bp, 7 predicted proteins | sample HoacroProtozoa21_FD_119630 | JGI IMG/M metagenome (GOLD analysis project Ga0181612, IMG submission 119630) | Hoatzin crop microbial communities from Cojedes, Venezuel. Combined Assembly of Gp0051906, Gp0051904, Gp0051908 | reverse complement strand
TTCAGCCTTGAGAAAAAAGGCTTAGAGAAGACCTTCTCACCATGTTCTGGTATTTAAAGGGTGGCTACAAAGAAGATGGAGACTTCCTTTCTACAAGCAGTCACATGGAAAAGACAAGGGGTAATGGGTACAAGTTACTCCTGGGGAGATTCCAACTGGACACAAGGGGAAATTTCTTCACAATGAGAACAATCAAACTTTGGAATAATCTCCCCAGGGAAGTGGTGGATTGCTCAGAATTGGACACTTTTAAGATTCAGCTGGACAGGTTGCTGGGCCATCGTATTTAGACCATGCTTTTGCCAAGAATGTTTGGACCAGATGATCCTTGAGGTCCCTTCCAGCCTGCTATTCTATGATTAAATGAATCACAGACTTATCTACTGGCCTGTAGTGATGTTCTACATCTGTTTGGTTTTCTTATCCCAAAGAACTTGCAAATATCTTTACAGCCCATACATATGTGATCCAAAGTCAACAGCAGGTCTTACTACTTACTTCAAAGGCTTTAGATTAGTTGTCTCTATATACAGCAGGAATTACTTTAGGAAATTCACATCTGGTATGAAATGTGGCATCTGTTTAACAGCCTTCAGAAAGCTTTGGGGTTGGTAGTGAAAAAGAATATTCCAGCCCAAACTCTAATTAAAGTTTACCAGATTGGGATCTGGCCAGGACATGAGCAGTCTGACCACTGCTCATTGAGAAGGAGCTTTTTGTTTGCAAATGAGCAGAACTGGAAAGTGGGGTTTTGTCAGATCAGAATTTAGAGGGTCTTTTGATACCTGAATCAGTCAGTCCAGTCTCCTGTTAAAGACATTATTACATTTCTGAGAACAGAAAATTGTACAGTTACGCCAAGTAGCAGGAAAAGAAATTTCTATTTTGTGACTAAAAGCTGGGCTAAAACTAGTCACTAACTTACACTAATACTGCGAATGGCAGTCCAGGCAAAAGCCAAATAATAAAAAGCCACTAAAATAAAATGCCAGGGGTCACACAAAAAAAGACAAGTTGTTCCTTTAAATGGGAAACAAGAATTGCCATGAATCAATATATATTTCGAACATTTTGAAAGTTATTCTGTTCCATCTTTTGAACTGCAAGAGGTGGGAGAAGTTGCCATTCTCGTCCAGAATGGCTGATAGTTCATTTTGCAAAGGGCAGGACAAAAGGCTGCACTTTATTTTAATTGTCCCTCTGGCTCTAGCTGGTAGTGAAAGCCACCTAATTGGCAGCCCAGAAGAGTGAAATCTTCCACTTATTGACAGAAAAGCTACAGCTGCGATAGCGGTAAGGCAAGCTACTCACCACCAGGAGAGGACCCTGGAGGAAGATACTTAGACCTAGTGAAAAAGGTGCTGTTCATAATCCATTTGAATGGATAATACCATTGAAATTCATTATACCATTGAAAATGGTATCGGGGGGCTGTAATGTTGGCATCTGGGCATTGAGTTAAGGATCCTCTCCATTTCATGTCTTTTTATGAAGCTCAGTGAAAAATTCAGCAGGCAGGAACCACTTCCAGTTACTAATGACCAAAGCTGGGTTTGAATGAGTGGCTGGCAGAGGAAAGTATTAGCACTCCCAAATTTCAGTCGTTTTCATAAGGACTCTCTTAAACCCATAATCTCTTGCATTGTTGAGGGTTTGATTATTACTCTTTTCTAAAGACAAACTTTCAGTTTTAATGTGACTATTTTCAGTTAATATCTATAGTGATGGAAGAAATATGCCAGGGAGGCTCAGCAGTTTTGGGCAGATAGAAGATACTAGCAGTTCAGCATCTAGGCCAGCATCAAGGTCCTTGGGCAGTGTTTTACATCCATTGGACCAGTATGATCTGACATATGTGGTTTCAAATCCAGTGGCTACCTGTCGCTGGAAGGTTGCCCTGCACCCTGTCCCCAGCCAGGTGCTCTCGCCTCTTCCCTTACCCTCACACTGGTGATCCTCTGTCCACAGAGAGACACAGAGCACAGGGCTAGATCACAGAAAAAAAAAAAAAAAAAAAACCACCAAAACTTCTCCACCACTTTTGGTCTCTAAACCAGAGTACTGAAGGATCAAATGAGCCCCAGTCCTATTGGGAAAGAGGGGAGGGGAGGCAGTAGCTGTTGGTAGACAGAAAGGTAGGAACATCCCTTACAGCGTGGTATCCTCAGATGATACGTGAGAAACATCAGATTGTGACCAGGGAAATGACTGCAAACCGCCTTCTTTCCCATCCTCCTCCCTCTCACCATTCTCCTGCTAGAGTTGGAAAACACACACAGATGGAATAAACAGAACTAATAGATGCACTTGTAATGGATTAATTGTTACTGGATTGTGAATGAAAACCTCGGTGGTGACACACAGCATAAGATGTCCTTGGATTTTAAAAGCATGTGAAACTGCTCTAAGGGCATTTCTGTTTGAGAAGTTTAGCTCTAGTGGGGGAGAGGCATCTCTATGTTGCTCTGAGGAAAATGAGACTGTCAAGGAGATGCATGGGCAGGAGGAATGGGCAAGCACCACATCAAGGTCTTGAGTCAACAACAGTGAGTCTGGGGCTGACAGCAAAATCCCCCCAGTCTGACAGTGAAAATAGGGCTTAATACTGACCAACAACAGCATTGACAGAAGTATCCTAGGATGGCAAGAAGGGGATATGACCAAGTCAGACAGAATAGCTTGAAGCCATGTACTGTAGCCTGAGGGGGGAGGTGTGTGTGAAGGACAGTAGAAGTCTTGTGTGAAGATGGGAAGCGGGCCTTGAATGTATGTCCTTTATATACATGAAGTTCCTGGACAGAGGCATTTCAGTGGAATCTTACCCCTTGTACAATGTGCTTTTGTATATTAGACCACTGATCAGTAATCCTCCTCCAAAGCCATATGTCCCAGAGACCCCTGTGCTCCTCAGCACCCTTGTCCCATCCTCTTCTGAACCAAATCCCAGCCATCCACAAGCCCTTGTCCTCCTCACGCTAGAGCTCAGTTCAGCTCGGCAGCTTAGCAGCAGACTAATCATTTTTATTTTGTGGCTGATCTAGTTTTGTGCCAGCTTAGTGAGTTAAACCAGCAACCCAAGGTGCCCAATGAGTGCCAGAAGTATGTATGACAGGCTATAGCGGGGGTATGACTTTGTCCCTTTGGCAAAAGGGATTCCCTGTATCCATCGCATCACAGTGCAAGCTTGTGTGACAGAGGCTGCTGGCATGACAGAAAGTGCTTTTGTGAAATTCAGCTAAGGGATTTGACCAGGGAATCAGCTAACCTAAACTGTAGCTCTGTTTTTTTACAGTTAAAATTCTTCAACCTTTTTCACCAGATCTTTGTACTTTGTGTGCAAACATATTGCTCGGATATTTCATTTTAACCTTGACATGTTTCTATCGTGGCATCCTCTGCTTGTAAATACAGAATGCAGTGCTATTTAATCCTTCTTCAGTTCTACATTTCCAAGCAATTATAGCTCAGGTTGGGGTCTGTACTGTCTCCTTCCCTTACTGAAGTGACCGTTCTGTGTCAGGTGTTCTGTCATCATCCTAAGCCAAGAAGTCTGACCCAGTGCTGCTTCCTCCTCCTTAAGAGATCAGCTTTGTACAACAGCAACCTGTGTACAGCCTAGCTCCTTGTTCCAGCTGGTGCTAGTGAGAGGGTCCTAAAAGTACTTTCCCTACCTGCATGTGAGGCACCATGCAAGCAGGGCAGAACTGCACTTAAATACTTTTAGGATGAGGTGGCAACCAAGTGAAGGTGTTGAGGCTCTCCAATGTACCATAGCATTGGGCTTTTGTGCTTCTGGCTGCTATTTTTACAGGAGGTTATCTTCATGGCTTAAAAGCTAGGGGACTTACCTAGGGAGTCTAGAGCAGAGCCTTGACCATGGCGTGGCCAACCTGTGGCCCTCACTGTGGAGTCATTCTTCCTTCTTCAGCATGCCCATGATCTCTCTGTTCACCTATTTGTTTTTTGCTTTGCTTTCACTGGAAAAGCATCCATATAATGAAAAATGACCTGGGAGAAACAGGGAACTAAGAGCGGAATACATAGGACATAGCGATACGATATGAGCCAGAGCTAGAGCGAGCTGCTGGAGCAATGGCACCATCAGGGATTTAAAGATTTTGAGCTCATGCTGAACGGAGAAGGATGCTGTGGATTTACTGGCAGAGGAGACTACATGAAAACAACTTGCCGTAGGTGGTGAGGGATGCTTGTTTGGCTGTGCAGCAATGCTGATTTACTCTAGCTGAGGATCTACCCCACTATTCCTCTATGCAGAGAAGAAACTCTTCTTACAATAACTCTCTCCAATTAACTCTGGAGAGACAAGTAGAACTTTTCCCCCCTCCTTTATGTAAAAGGCCCTGTCTTGCTTGCCCATCTCTCTCAAGCATCCTCCTGTGTATGCCTGAGGATAACGCACGGGATACCCGGCCTGCAGCAAGGGAAAGCGAGGCAATTACAAGTTTCACATTTTAATCACCAGGCTCTGTTGTCCTGCCTCACTCCACCACTGCTTGTACAAGTCCAAAACTGCTAGGCTTCCTTTATCCCTGGATATCTTCTGTACCCTTGAGGAATACTTAAAACATGTGGGCTTCCCCCATCCCTGCGGGCGAGTCCTCTTTCCCATGGATAAGTCTCTTTTGCTTAAATATCACAGGACAACACAGATATGAAGAGAAACAGATCTACAGTCATTCCCCATGGAACCCAGCCCAGTGTGTAAATAATAGGAGGGAGGACAGGTCCCCATGGGCCCAGACAATCCGCTTGGCTCTAACTGCTGCGACATCCCAGTGCTGCGTAGCCCCACGAGATGCTGCTGTCCCTGGCCAGCACAGAGGGACGGGCGGCCAGAAAAAGGGAAGAGGGGAAAACTGACTGCCAGCTTTTTAAGATGCCATTTCCTGGAACCGTTTCCTAGATTTTCTGATCTTTACGTGTCAGTGTGCTCCTGCCCCTACTTTTCCTTACTGCCCTGTTGTCCTCTGTGGGTCTGCTCTGCTGCGTGCAGTGAGTCTAGCACTGCCACTTCACTGCAGGAGGCTGGCTTGGGCCCTGGGCTCTGAAGAAATGCAGATGGTGTCTGAACAGAGAGGCTTTACCTTCAGGAAGCACGGCGTTACCCAAGGTGCGGTGGATTTGGAGGGTACCATCTGCGCTGTCAGCATTTCTCATCACCTGCTCCAGGACATGTCTGGGCAATGGGGGGTTTGGCTCCCCCAGCTGATATAGGGATAGGGATGTGAAGAGCCCAGCTTATTGCAAGTGGGGATGAGAGTTCACAGTCTGGAGACTGACAGGCTAACGGGCAACCAATTTGTCTGCCAGCATTGCACCCTAGCTGCAAAGCATCTCTGAGCCCGCAACTGGGACTTTGCCCTCTCCCCACTCCCATTTGGGCCAGCTCAGGCAGAGGTATGCTGCTCAGCTGGCTGAGTTCAACGCTCTGTGCGACCATCATCTCATGGACTCTGAGTCTGCTTTAGATCAGTTTTGTTGCATTCAGTTTCTCAGTGAGCTGGAATGAATTGGTGCAGCTTTACTGTCACCAGAGAATACACTCACGGTTTATTTTGGTTGTTCTAGTTAACTGTCTCTCTGTTTCCCCTCAGTTCCTCTCCAAGCACCTTCTGCACTCCAGGTTTTCCTCCCACTTCTTGTTCCCCGAGCAGTGCCCTTGCTGTGACACCCCCTTTGTTGAATTTAAGCATCCCCAGTGAGGATGGTGGCCAGGACCCTTAGCAGCTGTGCCCCTGCTCCACCATCCGCGTCGCTGCCCCTCCGTTCCTTCCTCACACAGCCCTTGTTGCTGCAGCCCATGTGCCCTTCTGGCCTCTCACCTCAGCACAACGAGATCACCTGGAAAATTTTTGACAAACACTAAATGGAACTACTTGCAAAATTGGGTCAAAACCAGCAAATAATTTTGGCTGGAAAAGAAGAAGTGTGAAGAGAAGGAGGAATTTTGAAAATGCCATGCAATGTCACTTAGACATGTGAAAAAATGAGATGTTCCATTTTGGAAAAGCCTAAATTGCATCAACATTTTTCAGAATGACTTCAGGCTTTCAAGCAATATTCCAACCGTTGAATGTCAAAACAGTGGGTTTTGGTTGAATAGTTGACTAGCATTTTTGTTTTAAGAAATAGAAAGCAAGATTTCCAGAAGATACACAAGACAACAGTGAAGTGTTTTCTCCTGGCCTGAGGAAAAAGGCTTTGGGGTGATATGAAACACCATTTCTCATGTTTTCACCTTTTTGTGTTGAGAGAAATATATGTAAAACTTTCACCTTCATTTTGACCCAAACAATCCCCTCTACCTCTCCTCCATATTGCTGTGAAAACTTACCCTGCTGAAAATGCACGCTAAGAAGGGCTGTCTTTCACCCAGTCCCAGTCGGGACCTTAATTTCCATTATTTTAAACCGAATTTTGGACCAGCCTCTTTCACCTTCAGCTACAGGGGCAGCTCCTCGAGGCAGATTGTCTTTGCTAGGCTTACAGTAGCCTTTGTAAATCCATCCAGTAGGCACACTTAGAGATTAATTATAATGTGACGAGATTTGAAGTTAACGTAATGCATTTCTTAATACAGCCAAGCCTAGAGATAACAGCTTTAAGCACATGGTGCCTCATTCAGAGAATGAAGTGGGTGACCCACTCCATTGCAGTTTAAAATTAAAATGGAAATTAACTTCCCCATTCATGCATTGTGACATTCTCACCTTAAAAAAGCTGAGGCCAGCAAGAAAAATAATATAATGTAGTTTTAATTTCTATTTCCATTATGCTGTGAGCTAGTTTTCATGGAAATTCTGAGAAAGCACTTGGGAGGGAGCCCAGAAAAAGAAGAAGGAAGAAAAGGACAAATTTTGTGTGGTTTATGGGAACGTGAAAGCGAAGACTTTGTGATCTGTTTGCAAGGCGAGGTCCCATCTCCTGCAGCCGGGAGCAGTCCTAGCAGCCTCCTGGCATTCCCAGGAGTCAGATTTCCAACCAAGACCTGCTGTGCAGAACATGTGCCCAGCCTGGCTCACCCAAGGACATCCTTGCTCAGAACAAGCCTGTCCAAGCCTGGCCAGCAATGTAGCCACAGCAGCACAGCCGGGCTGCCTGCGTCCCCAGCCAGTGCCTGCCCGACGCAGGGTTTGCAGGCTGGGCTCAGCTCTGTTCTGCTCTGCTCTGCCGCAGGTGTGATTTGTACTAGCCCATCTGCACCCATTTCTGCTACATCAGGGACTGCAGCGTGGGCTCATCTACAGCACACAAAGATGTCAAAGGAAAATGTGACTTCAAAGGCTAGAAACGTCACCCCACAAAGCCAGGAGACTGGCTGCAGGATGGGAGTTTGACTGAGAGCCGCAATGTCTGATCCTGTGAATGATTTGTGGCATCTTTTCCTCCAGCATCTCTTTGGTCTCTCATCAGCGCCACTTGTTAATTAGCACGCTTATTGTGGGTTGCTTGCGTCTTTTGAAATGTGCTAAGATACACAGTTCTGGAAAAAGCACATTGATAAAATTGCAACACCTGTAATTGCCTGCAGTAATAGCTACAACTCGGGTCCAATGGCAGCCAGCCACGCTATCATATCACATGCTCTGCCTCCCAAAGCACCTTCTCCGCAACCAAGCTGCTGCACCTGGCCCTCTGCAGCAAAAGAGCGCTCGTCCCAACCAGGCAGCAACCACATTTCCACCCCATGCTCAGAAGCATGTCTTTTGCTACAGGGACTATTGAGTACAGCTGCCAAAAATCACCAGGGAACTCAAAAATTCCACAGTTAAAATCATTTCACTGCCTTCCTTGTCATTTCCATTTTATATCTAAACCTGCTGTTCTTGTAGGACTTAGTCAAGACCCACCCCATCTTTCTCACCGGCACACGCCTGGCACACACTGCTGGAAGAAAATGTGAACGCTGTGAATCCTGGATCACTGTAGGTCTCCTGAAGCAGATCTCAAACTTGAGGGCACAGGCAGTATGAAGCAGAGAAGCCACTGCTGGAGAAACCAAACATGGTGTTTTAATCAGCACCTGCCCCCCTGTCTGATGAGAGCACCAGTTTCCAGATTCTTCCACTTTCTTACGACCTACGCATCAGCCCCTGCACCCTCACTTAGATCACACAGCATCTGCATGATCTGAATCATACAGTCAGGGTTTATTCATTGTCACATGGCTGGAGCAAACCCACATTTCTCACTTGACATATCTGCAGCTTAACCCAGGACAAGGGAAAGACTGCCAGGTTAGGCAACAGCTGGAAGCTCCTGCTCCTGAGGCTCTCATGGGACATGGGCATCTGAAGAAGATGATCAGGCCTCTAGGCAACTCTGTACCAACAAGTGCACCAGCCATGTCAGCACAAAACCAAGTGTACTCAAAAAAGCTTTATCTCAAGCCCACAAAGAAGAGGAACAGGACAGCTGACCCCTTTTTTCCACCTGTGAGATAGGCAGCCATGCTCTCTGATCAGTCTAGAAAAAGGAGCTCTATCTTTACCTTAAAAGAGTAGGCAGCCTGCTTGCTCACTCCTGGGAGTATACCCCTAAACGCTCTCTGCCTGCTCCTTTAGCTGGATCCCAGCTGCAGTGTTAGCTGGGGTTTAGGCCGTTGGGCAGATTCTTATCATCTGTGCCTTCCTGCTCACTGATTTTAAAATATCTGTATTCCCCATTACTCTTTGCTAGGTGCAGCTTTGTGTGACCCCATGGAGTGGATACTGCATGGTGATGCATTGCACAGCTCAGGCCACACGTCATGGTGTGGCAAAGGCGTGAGATGAGGGAGAAAGTGAGGTGGGAGTCGAACACTTGGGATTTGCAGGTGCCCACCTGTGAAACACGGTGATCTGGAAAGGGATGGCAAGATTTCTTCCCCACCCCTGAGCTAACATCTGCGCCTGCGGGCTTGCCTTGTTCGTGCCTGAATCAGCCTATGATGATTGCTTGCATTGCCCTTCCTGCTCTGTGCTGGCTTCTCACCTGGTCGCGGGAGCAAGTGAAGGTGTCATCCCGAGTGGCTGCACACCAGTGGCCCCGTACAACACCTCTGCCACTGCGCCATCCTTGCTAACGCCGGTGCAGCCTTCATCTTACAGGCGCTTGACCATGAGGGCTGGAGGCAGAGCGTTTCCATCAGAGCAGACAGTGGCGTGGTCTCTCTGCTCACTAGGGCCAGCCACCATGCCAAAGGAGGAGAGGCAACGGTGAGGGGCAGAGGCAGGAAGGGAAGCTCCTCGCTGCATGGAGTAGGGCAGGATGCTCGGAGGGTTGTGGACCACACCATACCTCTCTCTCTTGAGTCTGAAGCCATGTCGCAACAGATACTCTGCAGGACCTTGGAGACCCTGGTCTCGAAGAGGCAAGAGGAGCCAAGGAAGTGGTTGGAGATCCCCTGGTGCTGCAGCCCACAGAGCTGTGTCTGAATTGGGGACCCGGTCTGGGACCTGCTGTGCCTCTTCAACAGCTCCTTGCCACTGCCCTTGGTCCTGCTGGACACCAGCCCGAACCTCAACACTGGGTCTTTGATCACAGTGTAATATCCATCCTTTCAGCCATAAACATTTTGGTACACGTATGTTTAAGGACCTTGCTAAAACCAGCTCGAGAAAGGGCCACATCATGTCATGTCTCCTCTTAATATAATTATATACATGCTGTGCATACATGCAATGGCCCAAACTCACTCAGATTCACCAAAATAAACAGAGACAGCAGATATTTGACAGCTGTTCCTGCAGATGGCAAAGCTAATTTTTATTATTCTTTCATGTTTGACTTCAGTAGAGAAATGTGATTTAATTGCACCCGTATTTGCAAGGCAGCTTTAATACTTTTTGTAAAATGAGCAGAGTAAAATTCCGTTACCTAAATTATATGTGTTGATTACTTTTGATTCTTTATCTCTAGTTCTCCTCAATTGCTTTTTACTTCTTTCTTTCTCCTCTCATGTTGGCTTAAAATGCATTTTTCCTTTGTTCCAAATATTTCTCCCTCCCTCCCTTTCTCTCTTCCTCCCTCTTTTTTTTGTTGATTTCTTTCTTTAGTTCATTGAAAAAAAAAAAAAAAAAAATTTATTTATTTATTTTCATCTGGCTGTCCTAAGAAAATGAGACATGAGACAGCTTTGTCTGGCCATCAGTCTCCCTAGTTTCTACAGTGAAAGTCACCAGAATAACAAATTTTTACAAGATGCATGAAAATCAAGGACCAAGTGAAGATATCCAAGCTAGGAACTAGCTGAGGGAAAGGCCACATTGTACATTTAACAGTGATTTTTTCCAGTTTGGTATGCTGTCAAGGCAAACTGCAAATGGATATCAGCCAGATGATCACTGTCTGTGTTGTCTGGGCTCTGAGTGGAAATAGAGACTGTTACAGTGGGTACAAATTTATAGGAACTCACATTGCATTCTTTCGGCTGTTCATTGGACAGCTTGCTTTCTAAATTTCCTAGAAGACATTTTATTAAAGTAAAAATAAACTAACCCCCTACATACATCTGGGTGTGGGGGGGGTGAAACTAGCACTGACAAAGGGAAAACACAGGAATGAAAGAACATAGAGAAAAAGATATTGGGACTAAATGCTGGCTCAGAATTGTGAACAAAGAAACTGTTTCCTGCTGTTTCATTCCCGTTTTGTCCAAGGAAAGAGGGTTTCATGTACTTTCTTTCTAAAAAAAGTAGGGCTGCAGTAAGGAAATACAGGGCTCCATTATTAGCTTTTTTCTCCTAAACGAAACAGTCCACAGGACATTTGAAATTGGCTAACCATGCAAGTCAAAAAGGAATAATAGCTTTGTGAAGTGAACCAAAATGATCCCGACATTGCACAGACCTAGTGTATGTGCATTATCTTAACACTCCACTTCTGTTTATTTTATATGTGTTGTCACGTCAGAGCTCTGACAAGGCTGGAGCTGAGTTTCCATTCCCCTGGAAACATTTAACCCTCCCAGGACTGACAGCCTTGTTAAAACGAACAGAGATGAGCCTAAACATCCTCCTGTCCTCTTGACCTCTCCCCGTGCCCGCTGTCTCCCCCCACCCTGCCTCACCACTTCTAAGCTCTCCTGTCCTCCAGTGGCATCCAAACTGCAGTACTGACAGCTCCAGAGCATTAAACTGGGGTCTAGGAAATTCCCAGTCGTACTTTGCACTGTGAAATGTTAATGACTGAGAAACTTTGGGTTCATTGTCTTTCCCTTCTGATTTTGAACTTCCAAGGTATGCTGGTCTTTTTTGACAGGTTTGTCTCTCCTAACACT
>Ga0181612_120626_pt1 | contig 11281 bp, 7 predicted proteins | sample HoacroProtozoa21_FD_119630 | JGI IMG/M metagenome (GOLD analysis project Ga0181612, IMG submission 119630) | Hoatzin crop microbial communities from Cojedes, Venezuel. Combined Assembly of Gp0051906, Gp0051904, Gp0051908 | reverse complement strand
GTTCAGCCTGGAGAAGAGAAGGCTGTGGCCTTTCAATACCTGAAGAGGGCTACAGGAAAGAGGGACTTTTTACAAGGGCATGGAGTGACAGGACAGGGGTAATGGCTTCAAGCTGAAAAAGCAGAGATTTAGATTAGATATAAGAAAGCAATTCTTTACTATGAGGGTGGTGAGGCACTGGCACAGGCTGCCTAGAGAAGCTGTGGAGGCCCCATCCCTAGAAACATTCAACGTCAGGTTGGATGGGGCTCTGAGCAACCTGGTCTTGTAGAAGGGGCCCCTGCCCATGGCAGAGGTGTTGGAACTAGATGATCTTTAAAAGGTCCCTTTCAACCCAAACCACTCTACAACTCTATGAAAAACTCACCAGCATAATCTGTGGCTGTCCAAATTAAAGCATTGTTTGACGTATCAGAGGGCACTAAGTTCATTTCTTTGGTGATGACATGGTTTGCACAGACTTTAAGAACTTGGTCCCTTCTCATTAGGACTCTATAGTATTTCTTCTGTGTGTGGAAGAGGATCTTTATCTCTCCAACGCCACGCTCCTTCCACTGAGTAGCATCTCTGTCCCATCTGTAAAGTTTTGCCCTCTCTTTGAAGAGAATTTCTTCATCTTCCTCTCCAGATTTTACCTCCACCTAAAAAACAGCACAGTAGAGTACCTGTGATTTCTCAGACAGCTGCTGTCACCAACAATATTAAATAGCATTACATACACTTATGATGATTCTAACATATTACAATGGAAAATTATTCAATATGTTCTTTTCTCGAACACCGCATTCATCACACAACAAAATGAGTAAAGCATCAAGCCTTTTCAGAATTTGAGCCCAACAAATTCCACTGTTTGTGATTAATTATAGCACCGCAATACTACTTCACCATGCTGCATATAGTTTTTGGCAAGTGTTTGTTGACTTTTGCTTTGGGGACGTTTTGTTTGGTTGGTTTTTGGTGGGTTGTTTGTGTGGTTCTTCTGTTGTTTTTGTGGTTGTTTTTTTTTTTTTCTTTGAAAAAAACACTGTCAAGTGCTCTGGCAAGTTTCCCAGGAATGATGTGCACACCAAGAAGTGACCATACAGCACTATTACCATTCCAGGTGTTACCTTTTGTAAAAGAACTTCATATTTGCATTTGAACAAAATAAACACCAAGTATAAAAAAAACTGAGGCCTGACAGCCATATCTCCTCCCCACTTTATGTTTGCATATTACTGGCCTCTAACCTCCTCCATTAAACACATCTTCTGAAGATAAGGAACACTTGAGAGAACTGGAGAAATACATGACAAACAACTATTTGTGGACAGACAAATGAGACTGAAGAAGACGGGCAGCAAGTAAGTGAAGAAAGGAAACCATATAAGTCATAATATGACACACAGATGAGCAAAGGCATACCAAATCCTGAAGGTGAAGGCATGTTGCAAACTACATCAGATTTGCTGTTCAAATTAAAGGATGCTGCATACTGTTTATTTGTGTTCTATTTGTCTCGCTTAATTATACTAATCTATAATTACATTATATTATTTATAGGAAAGCCAGACAATATGACTATAGCATCAGAAAAGTTTAAAATGGTTATTAGGCATGCTATGGCGAAATACCAAATCAAGACATGAACTGTGTGAAGCCTCACTCGGTAAGTTACAAGGCTACCTCCAAAGCTGAAGGTTCTCCTACTTTTTAAAAAACAATTTCTTTGTGAGGTGAGGTTAATTGTACTACATCTTTATTGACTGCTTAGTGATTATCTTGCCTAGCCTAAAGTAAAAATATTAAGCTGGCATGGTAGATGCAGTTCTGCATCAACACTCAGTCAAGGTATAATGAAATAAACACTGAAGATTTTAACTGATGCACTAGAGACTTCCCCAATCCTAAGCGCTGTACTAGGTTTTAAAACAGCAGGTGTTTCTGCATAGGACAGTCCTGGGTTCGGCCAGGACAGGGTTAATTTTCACCAGAAGCCAGGAGGGAACACAGCCGGGAGGGCTGACCCAACCTGGCCAAACAGGGTATGGTATGGAATACCATGTGCCGTCATGCTGGGTTCCGGGTGGGGGGGAGCTGGGCGGCGGGAAGGAGTCGTGGCTCCGGAGCGTGCGGCGGCAGCGGAGGTGAGAGTTGCTCTCTGCATTCTGCTGTTTGTGTTGTGTATTCTCCTTATCTGTACTGTTGTTGTTCCTGTTCCCTTTGTTTGCTGTTCTGTTCAACTGCCCTTATCCCGACCCAACAGTTTCTGCCTGTTTCCTTCCATTCTCCTCCGCACCCCGGCAGGGGGAGGGGCGGCCGCGTGGCGCTTTTGTTGCCGGCTACAGCTCAACTATAACAAGGCAGTGCAAGAAATACAGACCAAAGCACACAACAGAGACAGAAAAGTGAGATAAGCAAAGCATTTTTCAAAAACTTGCTGTGTAGATAGTTGGTTTTATTTTCCAGAAGTCACCTTACCTCTGGTAAGGACACAATTGGCTCAAAGTGGATATCATCGCTATGTACCACCTCCTCATCACTACCACCTTCATCCTCATCTGCTTTACGGGCTGTCTCTCCAAACACAGCTGCTCCTGTATTCGCCCATTTGAAGTTTTTATCTAAAATGAAGAGTTACATTTTAAACTTTGTGTAGTTTTTTCTTCTTGACAAAAACTTGAAAAACACTGTTGTTAACTGATCAATCAGGAGAAATCTGGTGCACAACTGGTATACTGTATGAAGAAAAAGTCCATGAGTGTGTCTCAGAGTCTAGGTGAACTCACCTTTTGAGCCAAAAGCAAAGTCTCCAGAATTTTTGGAAGCCAGGTCCGCAAATGACAAGCCTGCAGTATTGCCGAAACCAAACGAGATGATTCTGTTTTCTATCAAGAGGAGAAAGTCAAAGGTTTTTCTCTGCCTTTCTTAAAGAAAATCTATTTAATGTTATGTAGTCACAAGAATAAACTTGAAGTAGTCTCTACAGTATTTTTACCTTCCAATAAATTTAAAGTTTGTCTGACACCTGTCATAATGACAATCATTTATTACGGTTTAAAAAAAAAAGAGCTCAAGACTGTGCGAGATAGTTTCAGTACGCTACTTCTGTGCAGATCCACAGAGCTCTAATAAGTATTCACGTGGTTTTTAACAGTAAACTAATGAGAGAAATTACATCATATATAAATTATGCAACAGACTAGCATTGCTCTGTAAAAGTGCCATTTGAACACACCAGAACTTGATGTATGTAGTTTTAATTCCCAGTCACATTTTTACTAGATTGGTACTCATGCTTCCATTTCACTATTGGCACTACTTCTGTCCAAGGCAGTGGCTACATTAAACTGATCTACAGAAGAGCATACTTACGTTCCTACAAAAAAACAGAACATACCCTAACCTTACCTTGTGCTGACTCCGAACAGTCCGAATCACTTTTTTTAGCTGACAAGTCTACAGGCTTGTCATCAGCTCCTGATAAAGTCTGCGACACACGCACAGTTTCCGTGGTGGAATCTGGTTCTTCACTGTTGGTAGTTGACTGGACAAATACTGTCACCTCACCAGTTGATGGAGTAGCTACTTCTTCCTTACTGGTATAGACTAAGCCAGTTGAGCTTGTAACCTCGTTCTCCTGAGATTAATGAAAAAGTAGATTAACAAGCAAATAAGCTAGAAGAGCCTAGTATTCAAACCACCTCCTCAGGAGACTAAAAACAATCATTTCAGAAAAAAAGAACACCAAGAAAAATTGCTCTTTTAAGTTTTCCGAAGTTTTTCATTACACTTAACACATAAGGACATTAACTTGCCAAGAGACTGAACTATCTTTGTAGTAATAAGCTTTCAAAAAAACACTATTACTTTCCAAAATCAGTTAGTCCTTACATATACACACATTAGGAGCTATTTTACCAGCTAAAGCAGTTTATACTTTATGAGAAGAGCTGTACCTTCTTTCTCTTCCCAGGGAACTTCAGATCTAAGCTTCTGGTTCAGTGTTGGCAAAAACTCGAGGCACAGTCACAAAATAGTCAAATAGTTTTCCCCCACTGGATGTTTTAGTTCTCACAAGGTGAAAACTACATAAAGTCTCACACATATATGAAATAATTGTACAGGACAAAGTCTAGTCAAGATTTAGCTCTTACTTTTGTTTCTTGAATGTTAACTTCTGTCTGAGAGTCTTCTGGGCTGTCATCCTCAGTATCACTGCCGACACCGCAAACAGATGTAGAAGGAGCCTGCAGAGTGTCTGCTTTAGCCTTCTCCTCAGCAGTTGGTTGCTTTTCCCAAGTAGTAGCACATTCTCTTTCATTTTCACTTTTGCCTGTGATGCCTACTGCAAAGAATAAAAATTAGTGGAAAACAGCTGCGAAGGCAGCTAAAGACTCAAGTAATTTTTGGCAGCTACATTGTAAAATAACCTCATGATAGCCAGAGCAACCTGAAAACACACTTGAGGAGTTTTTCAAATTGCATTATTGTTTACACAGTGGAAGTGAAGACTAACTTAACTTCACTCCACTCAGGGTGGTCAGAGCTGGAAATTCATGCTTGGTTTTCTATTGCTATCAGGGAATTTCCATGCAATGATGAAAAGTATAATCTTGCAGCTACTACTACTACTACTATCTTCCTTCAACATTTGCTCTTATTTCAGATGGCTCAATATATACCACCTCATTTTAGAGCACGTCCCCAAAAAAACCCCAAACTTCACTTTTATAGAAGCACCTACCCAGATTTTCAGTTACACAACACTGAAGTCTGAGGCGCAGCCAAAGCAGACAAACATAAGCAGCAAATTCAAGCTTCTATGACTGCATTTTTAGTATCAAGACCAAATTATCTTGTTTTTCAATTGAACAATATTAACTCATATGCTTAACTTCAACTGACTGTCTGCAGAAGCAGACGTAGATAACTTTTGTCTTGTACACTATCAAGCCAAGCTGAATTCTTCATAGTCAGCAGAAGGGGCTCAAGGTAGGAAGACACTTCAATATTCTTGTTTAGAGGCGTCCCGAAACGGACATTTCCTATTCCTGGTACCACTTTACTGCTAACTAACAGTTCAACATACTGAGCTTAAAGCTGTATTCGGAGATGCATCTTTTCTGCTCCCAGAATCAGTGCTTCTAAAAAACTATCTCAGGAAACGCAGAACTAATCTTGGTGCCCATGTGTCCTTCATATTTAGAGCTTAAAACTTGTGCTGTAAGACATACCTTTTACAGGATCTTGCAATTTCTTTTTATCTTCTGAATCGCTGGGATACAATCTTCCGTTAAGTTTCTCAACAGCCGTTTCATAGTCTTCATCTTCAATACAGGAAACAAGTGTAAGTTCTCAGGCATCCTCTAAGTACAGAGGAGTCTGCTAAGCTCTTCCAACTCACAAGCCTAGCAAGCATGTATCATTTTTGCTTATGTTTTAAGAATTCCACAGGTCAGCAAGTAAGCTTTCACTTCCTATTTTGCATGCATGTGCTCCAGTGTGCTACTAACACTTCCTCAGCCTAGGTTGTCACAGATGCATGGCACAGGTTTTGTTTTCAGAAAACACGTTTCTTATTGACTGATTTGATGAAGACGACCACTAAACAGAACTGGGAAGGAAGACTGAAGATCTTTTATATAAAAACTAGCAAGCTCATATATTGGCGGGAGAGGGCTTGTCTTCTCCAGTTTTCTGTTGGATATAGTGCTTCAGAACTTGCATTTCACACATTTGCTGCTGAATAAAGAGTAATTTAGTTGCATGCACCAAGATTTGATATCAAATATGTCTAGTTTTAGTATTAGGAATTTGCTTTAGAAGAACAATAAGCCATTAATCTAGCATTCTGGGAACCTGAGCATGTCCCTTTTTGATAAAGGCTGCCTCGTAGTTGTCTTTAAAAAGAGTTACAGAAGTAAGCCTCTTGCTCAGTTGAGACTAGGCTCAAATATCTGATTGTTTAGTCTTACCTAACCATTGGTAATGTGAGTGTCAACACCTTCAAGACACCAATACAAATTCCTTTTAGTCCTTCCTGGGCCTCCATTGTACTATTTTGTCTCAAAGACCTGAGTGTACAGCTTCGGCCATAAGGAAGATGACAAGATTATTTCCCATCGGTCCAAACAAAAATATTTGAGTGTCTGATGGTTCTGACAGTATTCAGGTTGGTGCCGTAACCACTACCCTAGGGAACCCGTTCCAGCAGCCGACCACCCTCTCTGTGAAGAGCCTTTTCCTAATGTCTAATCTAAACTTCCCTCGACAGCTTCATTCCATTTCCTCGGGTCCTCTGCTGACCCCCTTAGGGAAGCTGTAGCCTGCAATGAAGTCACCCCTCACTCAGCCTTCTCTTGTCCAAGCTGAACAAACCAAGTGACCTCAACCACTCCTCCCAAGTCTCCCTCAAGGCCCTTCACCATCTTGGTCACCCTCCTCTGGACACACTCTGATAGTTTGATGTCCTTCTTGTATTGAGGCACCCAAAACCGCACACACTGCCTAAGGTGGGCCCACACCAGTGCAGTCTATTACACGCTTCCCCCACAAAAAATTAACACAAAGATCAACTGTGGCACTCCTTACCATCATCCTCGTCACTCACACATCCAGGCTTATTCTTGTAACAGTAGAATGTTGAAGGTAGCTTGAGAAAGCCAGCTAGAGCTCTCTGTTCAGGGGTAGGCGTTAACTCGTAAACTATTACAACCTCATCAGATGGACGATCATCTTCTGACACTGTTATCTTCTCAGCTTTTCACAGAAATTGAACAAACCATTAAAACTGAGTAATTTCAGAATAGGGAATAACATTAACCCCACACTGCCATTATTACAGAAATGAATTAATTCTAAGTGAGTTAGAAATATGTTCAGAGCCTTCATATTTTCTGTTCATCCACGGGAAACAAAAATCAAAGTTACACGATGCTAAGACAGAGCATCCTGTTAAAACTGAAGAAACTATAGCCTGCATGCCCAGCTACATCCTGTTGTATTGCCTTTGTAATTCAAGTATCAGAACAGAAACAAGCCTGCATCTTTACATTGTTACAAGGATTGTTTAAGTAAGTCCTCATGTCAAACAAAATGCAACTACGGAGAAGAGGGATATGGGTGTTATCTAGAGGTAGAGGCAAACTTCAGCCCTGAAAAAAAAAGTGAAGCTGTCTACAGCAACATGCTCTATTGCATTACTTAAAAGTGCTTTAAGTTCTAGAAAATATTAAACAGCAACTGAATAGAACTTATTTCAGATTAGCTAATCAAAACTCTGATTTCCCATAGGTAATCTCATTTTACCATAATAGCTATGGCTGAAACTTTTACTGTTACAAAAGCAAAATAATTTTTAGTTTCATCTTGTTGTTCATATCATGACAGCAGGATATGGATGTTTTCCTGTATTTTCTCAGAATATTATGCAAAAACACATTAACCCTAGCTGATTTAACAGTTAGGACTACATCTAGTACCGTACTATCAAGATATGTCGGTATCCTGCATATTAGCACGTGTTTTATTCACTCAGATTAGTTAAGCAAGTGTCACAACTGAACAGAGTAAGTTTGCACCAAGTTTACCACAGACGTTTAAGCGTGGAGTATTTAGTCTTACAGCCATTAAAGGTTACAGCACAAACCAGCTTTCCTTAGGATGAGAGAATTTTCAAGAACATATCTTCAACAACAACAAACATTTCTTCCAAAGTCAGTCAGGTAGATGGTAAGAGCGTGAGCTTCCTTTAACCCGAGCAGTATAAAGCTAGCTAAAACACCCTGGCAACAGAGGATCTAGTCCTTCATATTCGATAGACAGCATTCTCAAAGAATTATTATGCAGTCTCTCTCAGTAGCCTTTATACAAAGTAGCTGAATAAGAGAAAGACACTAAAAAGTCACTTCCGATTAATCCATCGGTAACGTCCTCCATGAAGCTGATCTATCAATCAATCTATCAAACGCTGGCTGAAGATTCTAGCGTTCCAAACATCCACTCAAAGTGAGAAAAGAGTTCAACAACAAGGATTAAGATTACAACATGTACTTGCCCTCAGAATATTAAGACTGAGCAAGATGTCCACTTGTTCAGTTATGTCAGTTTCTACTCAACCTCCCCACAAGAAAGTTAACTTTTCTTATTCAAAAATGCTGCAAACAGCTTAAATGTATCTTCACAGGCAGCCTTGAAAACAGAGCCATGCATACAGACAAAATATTCTTAAAAGACTGTTGGTTTTGTGATAATAGCGTTTTCTAGTCAGGGCAAAAAACCCACACAAAACATTGTTAGTATACGGGAGGAACAAAATAAGGAACAATACCATGCACAACAGTTCTTTTCACTGGTGTATTACATTTGTCCTTTTGTTTCGACTGACATTAAGACCAGGTAGGCCTAAATATCTAGCTAGTCACAATATTGATATTTTTTTTCTCCTGCATACATCAGTGAATATCTTCTGGATATGAAAAAAGCACCAGAGGTTAAACATTAATGCATGTAACCCACACAGTAACCTGCAATTGACATAACTCTGACTCTGACTTGCAAAGCACTTATAAAAAGCTCATGGCCCCACCGGAGAAAAACTTCAATACTTTTGCCTGGAGGTGCAGAACTACTACGAGGTTAAATCTCTTCTCAGTGCTGCTCTAGCACAACTCAGAAGCCGCTCTCCAAAAGACATTCCCCATGAGAAAGCCTCAGATTATATTTGCATCGCGTAGGCTTGAAAATCTGATTTAGAAAGTACTTCCCAAAGTCACTTGCTACTAAGTCAGAGCTCAACACAAAGCCACCAAAAACTACACTGAAGACAATTATCAACTATACATAAATCACTATGTATATAATCATACCCTAGTTATCAGATTGGAAGAACAGTCCAGAGCACCAGGAAGGAGTATTTTGCTTGTTTGTTTCAAATACGCACACACACCCCCCACTATAAAAGCAGGATCAATTTGAGGTAGCAGAAGTTCTTGCAGGTATGCATTGGTGCAGAATGCTTAATCACTTCACATTATGATCACTGAATGATGACAATAGAACTGAATTGTTAATAAACTCCACGCACAGGGACGTCTAAAAACACAGAACAGCTGACTTTAGATCACATATATAGAACAGGAGGAGTTCAGTGTTTAAACAGGAACAGCTTCTCTAGAAAGACAATTTCGGGAAAAGAGTGTTTGGAATGACATTTTGACATTTGTAAACAACATGAGACAGTAACAGAACACTGTCTTGTGCAAACTAGAATAAAACTCTGCTTTTTAAAATTAAAATGCTGTTGAATTGAGTATGCTTACAGCAAGCATACTTGCAAGAAGCACCGTTAGTAACATCTTATAATGCCATATAATCCAACTACAAGCTGTAACAGTTTTGATTACAGGTTCTGAATGTAAACTAATTGTTTACTCAGCAAAAGTTTTCTAACCACCTAAGGTAGACTTCATATTATAGATGAAGTATATACACCTAAGCAGTAGCTAAGGAGTTTGCTTTCTCATTTCTGTGCGCTCCTTGTTTTCAGAAATGCAGTAGTTAACGTATCGATAATCAGGAAACTGAATTAAACATTTCCATCAGAGAAGCTAAACACATTCTAGTGTTCTACTGGATAACCTGCCTGAGATCTTCAAGCATATTTCACTGAAGTGGAAGACCTCAGCTACTAAGACATCTAGTCTCTAAAAATAACAAGAGAATTTAACTTCTTTAGAAAAGGGAAATTTTAGAGATCCAGTGTGCACGTTCAGTAAAACCGTGACAGAGAAGTGCAACGCCGACACCCTCAGAAAACAAGGCAAACAGAAGCCAAAAGCTTAAATAGGGCCATCCACTGTGCCAGCTCGTATTAACGTACTAAGGGCTACAGACATTCTTCAACAGGACAAATACAGTAGTCAGACACACAATTTGAAGTACTCTTCAGCATGCATGTTAGTTATAAGGATTACTGAGTCAACTGCTTTGCTACAGTTGGGTTACTGTCCATGCCTGCTAAAGTGTTTTTATCACACATTCAGTGCAGTGTGTAAATACCTTTACTATCAGCTTGCAAGGAAGATGTGCTTGTCCAAAAGGCCACTGGATTAGATTTAAAAAGGCTAAAATTAAATCCTAAAAAAATAAATTGTTTGGATATAAGTGTTTACCTGGAATTTTAAAAGGGTAAAACAGACTTATCTATGTTCTGGAAGCATTCCATAGTTGTATTTCACAGTAGGAAATTTCATCTGTTCATTCTACACAAGCTTATCTGAACCACGGGAATAAACTGCAGCCATCATCTTCTGCCACATCACTTTATTATACTTTACTTAATGAACAGACAGTATGCCTTCATTAATTCTGAATTACTAGTATGTAAATTCAACTATGATCTGATTAAGCAGTATTGCACTGATGGGAAGCAGCACATGAAGCCTTTGAAGGAGAAGTACTCTAACATTCAAATGTTCACAAATCCCATTCTTCTCACAAGACACTTCAGCACATTACAGTGGTCATGTTGCAGCCACAACTTCTGCAAGCACATCTTCTTCAGACAGTATCAGAAACTGTAACTGAGGCTGTAATCACGTCATCTCTTTTCAGGCTAAGGAATGAGGCTAACATCTACTGTCATTGAAGCTACACAGCTGAAATTGCAGAGGCCAATAACAAAGACTCTAAACAACGTACAGAGAGTAGTTTTAGCATACCCACCCATTCACTCATGGGGATAATTCAAATTTTAGCTGAAGCATACATTTGCTGTTCTTGCACTTTACCACTCAGAGCAAAGGCCCAGGTACATGTACTGCCAATCCAACTACCTGTTTAAGTCTCAAAAAGCGAATCCACAGCTCCTCCTTTAAGCACTTCAGCCTGAGCTTCAGCTACAGCATTTCAGAGTTACAGCTCCTACTTGAAGTCCCCTTTCTCACTAACCAACAAACCTCCATCCTGCATCACACGTTTTCATTTCTATATTAACATAATTATGACTTCAAATTCACTCGTTTAGTTGAAACTCTTGAGAGCTTCTGAACATGCGACTACCCACATTAGAACTGAAAGAAACTACCTATTACCGAGACAACAGAGAGTAATGAATAGCACAGAGATGACCGCTTAGTAAGTTGCGTAGGGGAATAAATTACGAGTTCAATTGACACTTACCTTTGTCTAGAATTCTAAATGAGAAGTTAGAGGGTCCATCTTGTGTTGAAGTAGGCAAGTTGTCCACCTTGCTGTCTAGAGGCTTCCGAGCAGCACTAGAGCTTTTCGGCGGTTC
>Ga0181612_178635_pt1 | contig 11282 bp, 4 predicted proteins | sample HoacroProtozoa21_FD_119630 | JGI IMG/M metagenome (GOLD analysis project Ga0181612, IMG submission 119630) | Hoatzin crop microbial communities from Cojedes, Venezuel. Combined Assembly of Gp0051906, Gp0051904, Gp0051908 | reverse complement strand
GTATCCTAAAACATTCCCAGGGTGGGGGGGAGCAGCCCACAAGTTCATCACATTTTTCAAACACTGAACAGCCATAATTCTAACCCCAAATTTCTAACAACTAAAAAAATGGGATGTGAGAGATGGTATTATTCATACACGTCAAAGATTATATTTCCTCTGTCAGCTACCTTCAAGGATTCTCTCCCTTCCCCTGCTTGCTTTTTCCTAAAAGATTGTCCCCCACAAATCTAGGCCATTAAACCTCTCTGCTTCATTTTAATTTTTCATTAAGGTTCTTTTCAGTTACTTCGAGCTATTAATATACATTCACACTTACACTGAAAAATTCTGCTGTCCATATCACCCCAGATTTTGGGTTTTATTAGCATTGGCTATATCCCACACTTGTAACACACTGAAAATTTTGATTGCTTATTCCACACAGCAAATGCAAAAATTACTTAAATTGGTTGACAAGCAGGACTCGCTATAAAAGCAGTGGTTTAGATATATGCTTTACATACTTTGTTTCTATGCTCCATATCACAAATTCCTGAGCATAATTTCGTCATTAAAACAGATACATGTAACTTTTTAGTATTTTTACACAAGTGCTGTTTCAGTGGGGGAGATAAACGTCATTAACTTGAATAAAGCACAACATAAGAAAACCCTACTTACTTTTTTTTTTTTTTTTTGGATGTAGCAAGTGGCAGGCAATGCCATCTTGACTTCGCTTATAATTACCATGTGTCAAACAATGAAAAACTGGATGAGAACAAGGACTACTGAACCTACAAGTTCTACACCATCAATTAATGGTGTCCCTCCCACAGAAAATGGATGAAATTGTTCTCCACATTCCACCAATGCACCTGAGCATCAGCAGGTGATGCAGACCATCTCAAGTCCATCATGGGGTCTTTCATACAGAAAGAGACAGAAGACTGTAGCTCCCACATACACACCTGGAAACTAGTACACGGCTTGCATTCGTCAGCTTGTGACAGCTTCTGAAGTTGGCTTTTCCCCTACCATGAACATTTCGATCCCTGAAAACCTCCCCACCTTAAGAGGAATCAGAAATACTCAGGCTCACTTAAAAGTTATTCAGGTCATTTGATGCTTCCTGCTTCATTGTTACCTTCTCATCGCCTCCTCACAAACTTGGAAGAAAGCCTGGTAGCAGTAGCCCCACTATGCTAGATTCCTATTTTTATTTTCAAAAGATGCCAGCGTAGTAGATTAAGTCTCTTAACATTTTATCAGCTCTGCAAGAGCAAAATTCCAGTAGCATTTAAATAATTGTTTTGACAGGAACAATGTCAGACACCATCCAATACCATAATTTAGGAACCGTGAGCTTTTCTGTTTCCCCGCACCTCAGATACTGTCAGCATACTTGGAAGATGACCAATTTCAACCCTCAATGAACTCTTCAATTATTCAGCAGAACAGGAGACGGGTGGTATAAAGCAAAAGGTACATAACACCAAACTCCTGTAGCTGTAAAACACATTTTAAATATTCATATTTAAAAAACTGTACACCGATTTCTGCAAACAGCCAGGACACTTTCAGATGACATTACTGAAACAAGCAGCATGTGCTTTGCATCACCAACTCAGCTGTAACAGCAGGTGACACGACAAGGCCCAGGTAATTTATGGCTCAGCAAATTCAGCTATAGCCAGAGTTGACTGTGACTGTGTCTAAGTGAGGAAGCCAGATCCAGAGAGCCTGAAGCCCTCCCTGCCAGCCAGCCCCTCATTCAGCTGGGCTCGGGGGCAAATCCATGGCAGCTCTAGCTTCCCCAGCACCTCACAGAAAAGAAGGTAATGCCACACATCAGCGAGCTCCGGGCTTCACTGGTAACACTGGCCACGATACCAGCAGGAGATGAACAGATCCAAGGTAAGTGGCCAGACCAGGCACTCCCAATGAAACCTCCTCTCTTGTAAGCGAGCTTTTGTTTTCTCCAGCAGTTTGAACCTCAGAAAGCAATTACAGTCACGTGCACTGTGATAGTCTGATTTTGTGCATGCAGGAAACAGTAAACATCTCCATCCAAAAGGACATACACAGTCTTTTAGGTAGATGCAGACAGTACAAAGCAATTAGCATTACTTTCTCGACGTCCATTTAAAATCCACCGTGAATAATTCATGGCAGACATACACTCAGTCATAAATGCACAGACATCTCCACTCTGCTTCCAACTTCTTTCTTCAGCTTACAGTTTATCTTTCCTAGATTAAACTGTAAGGTCATTCTCCTCCATGCCTCAGTTTCTGCAATGCTGAACCTCGTCATTCAAACCCGACAGAAGACAAGACGGCACTGGGGGTCAGCCCACAACCATACCACGCTCTATGCCTTCCCACCAGCCTTGAGGTACAGCCATGAGCACGGCTTCAGAACAGCACTAGCTGGATACAGAAATAATGAAGCAGCAAATAGATCATGGGAAAATCTAGCAGCAGTAACTAGCAGCAAAAAAAAAAAAAAAAGTTTTATACTAAAGATCGAGAATTCTGAGGGCACACTAAATCCAAAGCACACATTTTCAAGTCATTTCTTAAACAGACTTGAAACCATAGCCTGGGGAGTTACTTTTCTTTAAAAGATCCAATGTATGGTCTTCGTGCTTCCTTCCTGATGCCGTAAATCCTTAGCCATAAGCAAAACTCAGAAACAGGGAAAAGCTCAATAAGCTCAGCACAGCTCTTCACCAACTCCCGCTGCAGCTTAAGTAACTAAACCAGCAGCTCCCAAAAGTACAACTCTGAGCCTCCCTCAAATCTGTTGTTCTAAACCTCTCTATTTCCTGGTCAGGGCAAAAAACCCACCTTTTTATTCAAATTCAAAATTTATCTTGCTTTAAATATTTATGTATATTGGTCACTCTCTTCTAGTTAAAACACCAGTTTCGTTATCTCATAAGTTTCAGCCAGCAATAGCCATCACCAATAAACACTAAGTTGCAAACATATTAGGGTCATACACCAAGAGAAGGATTAAAGCTACCAATATAATTTTATTCACTGAAAAGATCGATCAAAGACACTTCCATATTCAAAATATAAATGTATCATCAGTTAGATACATACAAACCACACCAAATGGCATATTCCAGGCAGCACAAAATTTAGGAAGCATGCTTCAGGATCCATAAGGCTGTATAAATGCATGTACATAGCCAAGAGCTCTGCTTCAGCACTATTATACTCACAGGCATTACCTGTCAAAATAAAAAAAATCTGCCAAAATCCCTAACAAATTTTCTTCTGAGAGAGGTTATTTTCAGATCAGGACACATCTGGACGAGGACAAATCATTTCTGCACAAATTTAGTTTTGCTATTGCTTTAAACTCTTTCAAAACAAGTCCATAATTTCTTCAGTGGCTCTCCAGTAAAATTTGATATTCTACTCCATTTTTACAAGGTGTTTTAGTACAGGATAGACCAGAGGGCTAAATCATCAATATTTAAATAAATATATCCCTTTTCATTTTGAAGAGAGAAAAAACAGATGTTCTCTCAACTTCAAAACTTCATCTTTTAATTAGAAGAAAAAGCTTCAATAATTGCTCTCATATGTAAATTTTCAAACTTGCCAAAAGGAGTGCAGCTCTCCACTGCCATATGAGGTGGTGAGGTAACAACTAGCTGCGTGTGCCAGTAAGGAAGGAAAAGAAGCAGCTACAGGAAGGAAAGAGCGTAGACAAGCGAGCAGTTTAAGACAAGAGCAAACCCAAGTTTGCACGTGGCAAGACAGCAACGCAGCATGCCTGAGCAGCGCAGCACACACCACCCAGACAGTCTCGAAAGAACTCAAGGACAAAGGCAGAAAAACCTCAGCACCAGAGACTACTGGTCTGAGAAAAACTGCCCAGCAATTCCATATTTTAGGGTAGTTAAGAGTTAGTTGCATCCTCCAGTCATGGAGGCCACGGGCAAGCACAAGGTTAGCTGTAGGAGATCTAGGAGATGTTTTGTAGCACAGCTCCAAGTCAAATAAGATGAAAGACTGTTCTAAAATTTACACTAGAAGCAAAGTCCTGGAACAAAAAACACACGGGAAGTCCAAGCATCTGAGCAAATGCAATGGAGCATGGAGCAGACCTAGGGATGCTGGAGGCCATTCCAAAAGATATTTTGAGGGATTGTCACATTACTGCTGTCAGTGATCATGTGAAAACACAGGAGAGCCAGGACAACCTTCAGGGAATTGTATTTTCTGCTCATTTATTTTCTGGACTTCATACATAAACCTCATTCTACCACGTCAATTGCTTCAGGGTAGGGATGCTCAGGGAAAATGGTGACAGGAAGAAGTTTTAATTTGTGCTAGTTTGGTGGTCACGGTGGGAGGGGGGCAAGTAAGGAATGTTTAGGTTGACTGTAATATGTGCCTGATGTTAAAGAAAAGGAGTAAGTATGACAATTATTATTAGTAGAACATGGGGTAAAAAAAAAAAATCTTCCTCACATTAAGTAGTCAGAATAAATTTCACAGCATCACAGAACGGTAGGGGCTGGAAGGGACCTCTGTGGATCATCTAGCCCCTCCCCTGCCAAAGCAGCATGGCCTAGAGCAGGTTGCAGCTTCACTGTTCAGTGTTCACTGTTGCAGTTTACAGAAAGTAAATAGGAGAACAAGATTAAACTTTATTTTACCAAAAATATGGCAGCTTTAATTGTTCAGGTCAAAATGCTTTAAAACTCTTAATTGTAAGTTTTCGCAAAATGATAAATTAACTGGCTAAAACCCAGCTTATAAATGCTATTTGCTAGTTGATGACTTGGCATTTAAAGAAATACAAGCTAAACTATATTACACTAGGCAAATAAAGCGATACTCGTACTATTATAGTACCACGGACCTGTTGACACGGGTCCAGAGGAGGGCCACAAAGATGATCTGAGGGCTGGAGCACCTCTCCTGTGAGGAAAGGCTGAGGGATTTGGGGCTGTTCAGCCTGGGGAAGAGAAGGTTCCAGGGAGACCTGATTGCGGCCTTCCAGTGCTTAAAGGGGGCTTGTGAGAAAGATGGGAACAAACATTTTAGCAGGGCCTGTTGTCATAAGACAAGGGGTAACAGTTTTAAACTAAAAGAGGGGAGATTTAGACTGGATACAAGGAAGAACTTTTCTTACAATGAGAGTGGTGTAACCCTGGCACAGGTTGCCCAGAGGTGTAGTGGAGACCCCCCCGGAAAGATTCAGGGTCAGGTTGGACAGGCCTCTGAGCAACGTGATCTCCTGATCTGGTTGAAGATGTCCCTGCTCATTGCAGAGGGGTTGGATTAGATGGCCTTTAAAGGTCCCTTCCAACCCAAACTATTCTATGATCACACTTCTGCAATGACCTTTTACGATCATTTTTCTCCCTCGCTGCAGCTACACTGTCAGGAAACAAAGTAACTCAAAACTGTATTAAGACAAGAAAATACAAAGGCTGCAGTACTCTGAGTTTTTCAGCACACTTGAAAGAATAAAAGCCAAATGTTACAATTCGCTGTTTCTAGCAAAGTAACAGCATTAGATAGCAGCAGAGCCAACTGAATGAAGCATTATATATTTCAGGCTGAGGCAGTATCACCAGCCTAGGTCAGACACTGTATAATTACTTGTTGTACACTTTATAAACTTGTATACCATACAGCCAATGGAAGCCAAACTCCATCAAAAGCCAAAGAGCCATCCAGGCAGAACAGACTAGCACATAGATGACATTGTGGATGTTTTTCCAGTGAAAGAACGGAAACACTGTGTTGCAAACAACACATGTCCTACATGGTTCATCCACAATTCCGCTACGCTAAATTTAAGGAACGTGCCTAATGACAAAGTTACTACCTTTTCTTGATTTAAACCTTCTTTCAAATCCCTACGTTGACTTGAACACTCAAGCTCCCACATCAACCCACTGTCTCAGAACTATTTTCTTATTTTCCCATATCCTTTCCTCCCATTTCCCTTATTTGGTTTCTCTGTTTTAACTTAAGTTGCAACCTCTCTGGGCATAAAGTATGCCTATCAAAGTGACTGTGGATTGACAGGCACAAGAGGGCCCTTATCACCAAGAGGACCCTGATTGCAATCATAATGTCAGTAAGTCACAGTACTGCTACAGAGCAGGAAATTACACAAAGTGCTTCGATTCTGGTTGAATTTCCACTTTGACATTCATGAGACATTTTTAACATTCTTGTTTTAGCTCCCCTGGGAATGGGCCACCGTCCCTGGCTTGATATTCCCAGGCACATTTCCTAAACATCGAGTTTTCCCCTGAACATATCAGCACATACTATGACCTTAACCTCAAGCTTGTGATTTTTTTCTAGCACAGTGACACTGATGGAGTCTATAACCCCAGCAAGACTTAAAAGTCCTAAACTTCCTAAAACGTCATTGTTATTCTCTCTCTCAAACAAAGGTCAAACTGTTTTATTAAAAGATCTCTTTGTGCAGGGAAGAAACAGTAACAACTCAAAATAACAGTAAATACAAATAAGAAAAGTATGTCTTACCTAATGAGGTAACAGCACTTTCTATTTTTCCAGTCAGGAACAGATTCACTGTGTAAAGACAGAAAAATAATGTTCAGACAGGTTGCAGTGTCACAGCGTGGCAGTCAGCAGTTAACCATTTCTAGATGTTTGCTGGGGTGTTAATATAAATGCATTGCAGTCTTCCAACAAGAACTTTGCTTATTTACACAGGCAAGTCAGGTAATCCACTATTATCCTTCACAGTAGCTATAAAAAAAGTCGACACACAGTGTTAGTTTGCTATCTGTCAAATAAGCTACCAAAAGAAACAACTGCCAATCTAGTCTAAGTTGTCTTCTGCAGGATTTTTTTTTAATTGGGGAAGACAGAAGAACAATTACACTAAAACACTCATCGTCACAGCTAGTCACTTTACCTGCTTAAATGCTGGAAAATAACTAATGAGATTACTATCTTTAAATACCTCTCCTCTGAATAAAGTAAAGTTGCCTCCACTCAGGTAAATGTCACCTTGAAGATAAACTGCTAGAGCCAAAATGATTACCTTAACTAATCAAAGGCAATGAAGTTTTCAAAAAGGTCCACTGGTAAAACCAAAACAGGATGAGGTGGTGCTTGCAACACACATCTGACTTGCAAATTAGTTTACAGATACTCGTCACTTTCTCAGAAGTCTCCTCTCAGACTATACACTATTAGAGTGATCTGGTAAGAGTAGTTATTGCCCAAAAAAATTTCTTCTGTGTCATTGTTGCTCCAGAAGTCAGTCAGTGTTAACACGTAGTTTCATACCAGTTTCCCCCTACATTCTTTAAAGCACTTCTCTAACAATTACAGCATATTTCATTAACTGCTCTCATTTTAGCAGTATTCTATAACCTACAAAGACAGCCTATTAATAAAATGACAAGTGTTTAAAAGCGTTAGAAAGGTTTAAAAGGTTACCAAAACTTAATTTACAACATCCCAGTCCAAACGCTCATTTTGGCTTTATTTTGCATGTGTTAAGTCCTAAATCTTTTTATAGTCGATCTGTTAGCCAGCATTTAGTAAAAAACATCATTAAAAAATGAACAATAGCAGGGAGGAAGAGAAACCGTCCCTGTTCCCAACAGCCACGTAGGAAGCTGCTGACAATTAACACTATTTATGTCTCTGCGTAGCATGCACAAGCGCGGGCCCCCATTGTTTTCAACACCATCCAAACACATCACAAAACATTGACCCTCGTCTTGACCACCTTCTGGTATAACTTAAACCAGCACCAGAGGAAAAAAGTACCTAACACTACAGGGGCAGAAACAGAAAAGCGAAAGACCATCCCTTAGCTCACCGGTTCGAGCCCAGTCACAGTTTTCAGTCAGTGGTGGACCTGAACTACCACCAAATTGCAGGAGCCCAGGTGCCTACAGCAGTCCTTCCCCGATTCTGTCTGCATGCCCACAGTTTGGATTCTCCTTCCTGAAGCCAGAGCTCCAGGAGCTGGACGTGGGCAGCAATTTCAGCAGGCACACGGACCGCGATGGACCCCACACCTGCAAGGATGACCGCTCCCAGTGTTGTCACCTGGTGCAGAGCGCACCAGGGGACTGCCACAAGGGCAAGGGCAGAGACGTCTCACTCCTTCCAAGAGGCTGCAGGATTGAGCTTTCAGTAACGCACAAGGGAAGCAGGGCAACTAAACGGCAGCATACGTATGCTGTGGCTCGAGAAGAAACAGGCCTGAGCTGCGGATTTGTGTTAATAAGCACTAACACAGTGTTCAAATGACCTTAACAGCACTGATTTTATTACATAATTAATGTACAGTAACATTTCTTATTCAATAATAACGTGTGCCATGTAATTATTTCCTTTGTTTCGCGGCGCCAGCTTGCTCCGATAGGTCAGTAAGCGTACCTTGGAGCAACACTACCATCCTGTACCAGGAAACAGCTCGGCTCTGTCAGCTCTTGCTCTGTGACAGAGCAGCACGCCCGTTTGTGACAAACCTTGGATCACAGCAACAACAGCGACACATTTTCTCACATGGTATTAAAGCGCCGCTATTCCTGTAACCACAGTAATATAGTCATAAAGACTGAGAAGAAATCAACCAGTGATTAAGTCACAAATTTAATTTCATGAAAATTAAAATATTTTTGTTTTGCTCCAAAGAAAGTACATGAATAATCTCTGCATAACTATTATTACCACAACTGAAAGGAGTGTTTGAAGATGCATTGTATGGAAACATCTGGGTCTGTAGTACTATTCTACAATCTCTTTTCATGTTTCCTACCCAAATTTTCCCGATGGCTATAGCAGAACACGAGCTCCCAAGCAGAGGTTCCCTGGCATGGCTGATGAGGGGACGCTATGGCCTCTAAATGGAAATAAGTAGCATGAAGACAAGGGGCATGATGGAGTGGAATTAGCTGACTCAGAGCCAGGTTACTTTCTTCCGAGGACTGTTAAACAGACAGCCCTAGTTTGCTACCAGGACAGTTACAGGCAGATTTGCATGCCAGGCCTGGCAGACACCTAAGGAAGACAACCCTCAAAATGCTCTTTTATCTCTGCAAAACATACATTGGCTGCCATTGCAAGTTCTTTGCTCTTGTTTTCAAACTCTTTCAGACTAAGAAGTCAGCAGTCAAGAACAGTTCTTTAAAATAAAGTCTAAGGTACTTTCCACAGTGACTGAGTAAGCTTACAGTTTCCAGTATCTGTTTTCCTCACTCTTGGTCTCACTCAAGACCATCAAATCAAACCACAAGAGCGCTGCAAACCAACATTTTCTGTACTACTCAGCTCTCCAAAATGTCAGAGGCCCAAAAGAAAGAACAGCCATTCCCTGCTGGTCTTCTTGTCTCTTGTCAAAACACAATCTTGTCAAAATAAAAACCAGTGAGAGACTGAGGGTGTATTAGAAAGTTTTCGAGATGCTCTCTTTCTTAACTGTTGGGCAGAGTTCCGGGAAAGCCAGAAAAAACAGAAGTGCTTCAGTTGGCTTGAACTCCACATAGGAAACTTACTGTGCCATTCGTCTGGATTGCTAAATAATTCTCAGGGTGAGGTTTTCAGCTGGGAAAGAGGTTATTTGGATCAAAAGGGAAATTTACATCTCGGCACCTCCAAACCGAATGACAGCTACCAGGGTTTTCCCACAGCCAGAAGGACAGACATCAGCTTTGTTGGTTTCATTATTTCCTATCTGATAACTTTCTATGTCCTCCAGAATTTCTCGAGAATGAGAAGCAAAACGGCCTCATGAAAGAACAGTTGCAACAAACCCAGTTCCAGTCTTTGGAGCAGCAGTTTACAGACGAGGTCACATACACCAATGGTCAGTGGCAGTGCATTGATACAGACACCAAACAGCACATACAGCCTACGGGAAACAAAAAGTAAAAGAAGAGAATGGCAAGAAGCAAGAACCAAAAATAAAGACGAAAGGAAAGGACAGACAAGCAGGAAGTAAGGTACAAAAATAGTTAAAGCAGCAGCATTATATTCTTAGGGGTTCACTGAAGCAGAATACCTTACAAGCTTCCCACCTCTCGTGTTTCTCAACTTCCACTACTGTCAGTTGTGCAAGGAATAGGAATAAAACATTCCAGCTGAAAAGAAGAGCCAGACAGTGAAATTCTAGAAGTCATAGAAAGCAGAAATCTACTAAACTTTCAACCTGGCATTACCCACAGCTAAATACAAGAAGTGTTCTCACTTAGAAACTTTGGAATTTACATAATCTTTTATTATCTTACTAGCCGTTTTAATAATTACCATGCTATTTAAGTTAAATAACAAAAGCTTTAACAAAGATCTGACCAGGCCATAAAAAACAAACAAAAAAATCCAAGAAATTCAGAGATATGGCAGAAACTTGTATCTTTCTCTAACTTTAAGCAAACAACGCAGCAGATGATATCCTCGTGCTGTGCACATCTCCGACATCCCTTTAAGTCCCTGCAAAAAGCAGTTGTACTAGCTAGAACGGATGTTCAAACTGTCTTGTAGTTTCGATAGCTTTGCACTTCCGTTAATTAAAACAGATACATTTGAAGTAACCAGAGGAGCTTTTTAACTTCCTACATTTTTCTAGGCAAACACTGATGTTAAAAAAAAAACTTTTACAAAAATAGAACGAGCAGTCTGGCCACGCATATACCCATTTCTGATCATTTATGTAACGAACACTAACTGTCATGTGGGATTATTAAAAATGACCTCTAATCCACTTGATTAGCAAGCAGCCGTGGTTTCAGCGCACACTAGTCGGAGGAGATGTGACAGCTGACAACTGACCGTCAGGAGAGCCCAGCGCAGCCCCGGCAGCGCTTCCAACAACGCCGCTGCACCGGCATCGCACGCAACGCAGCCCTCAGCTTTAATAACTCCCCAGTTTCTGCGCAGCCCTGTTAAATGCGCGGGGCCTTTCGCTCGCTCCTTCCAGTCACAGGCATCAACGCTTCTCCCTAACAAAAACCACCTCCCCTGGCAGGAAGGGCTGACAGACTGGGAACCGGCAACACGCTCCATCACCTTGCCGTAACTTCACACCCGCTGCGAAGCCGAGCGAGAGCAAAGCGCTTCGAGCGGCGGGGCGGGAGGAGAGCGGGACGCGGCGGAGGGACGGCCCGGGAAGCGCTTTTCGGCCCGGCCCCTGCGGGCATTGACAGGCGGGCGAGGGGCACCGCGGGCCGCCCCGGGACTGCCGGCAGCCGCCGCCCCCCCCCCGCCCCCCACGCCGGAACGCCCGCCGGGGGCAACCCCCGGGGCCGACCGACACCTCTCTCC
>Ga0181612_178419_pt1 | contig 11282 bp, 8 predicted proteins | sample HoacroProtozoa21_FD_119630 | JGI IMG/M metagenome (GOLD analysis project Ga0181612, IMG submission 119630) | Hoatzin crop microbial communities from Cojedes, Venezuel. Combined Assembly of Gp0051906, Gp0051904, Gp0051908 | reverse complement strand
GTTAAAGTTTAGCCCATAAGTATGGACAGCAAGTCCCCTACTAACCCTTTTAAGGCCTTTTTCGCCCCCCCTCTATTTCCCCCCCCCCCCATTTGCATATGCTAAAAATTGCTCTGTGGAAGCGGAGACCACTGCAAGCTCCCTAAGCCTACTAGCAATAGGCTTGTCCTTTGCTACCTTTCTCAGGCTTGACCTCAGGTTCCCAGGTAACAGATGGAAAACCACTGCTCTACAAAAAAACTTAGTGGGTTTACAAATACAGAAAGACCTTTAGGAGTCAGTACTGTGAACAGTAATTAAGATAATTTTTCAGTTCAAGTACATCCTGATGCACTCACTTTTTCATTTTTCCTCCTGCTGATAATTCGGTCAAGACCATTAAAAGCACCAGAAGCTACAAAGAGGATGTTTGTTGTGTCAACCTGCACCGTTTCTCCACGCAGTTTACGAGAGTTCTTTTCTGGAACGTTTACTATCGTGCCTTCTAGCAATTTTAACAAGCCCTAAGAAGGAAAGAAGAAATAAGCAATATAAAATTCCACCGTATAGCATCATGTAAGGCGGCACATCACACTGTGTTTATTTTCACAGCTGTATTTACATTTTTAATCCCTTATGCCTTTATAGTAGCAGTAAATGTCTATAAAGAAATCAGGTTTCCACATACTACAAACAATTCCATTCAAGGACAGACAAAAATATTTCTTTAATGTGTCTCTCATGCACATTATGAGCTGCACTCAGCAACGAGTTGCTTTAAGAATTTTGTCAAAATGGAAAGTGTTATCTATTCTTGCCTACGTCACACAACTCACTATCCGAATGCTGCAAAGACATTTTTCAATTAAGAAGTTTCTATGAAGCAGTCTCGAGTTGCTTCTGAGATTTTTTTTGGAATGAAGAAAGCAAAAAGGAGGATGAGGGTTTCAAAGGTTAATAGTTCAGGAACCGAAGAACTATGACTCTATACACTCCACGCTATTTGACATACGATAGGATGATACGTAGACTTGATGGGCTGTTTGCTTACGAAGTAAAATCACCCCACAGAAAGACCTACTTGTTGAACACCTTCTCCTCCGACATCCCGTAACTGATGAATACCAGGAACGCTGCCAATCTTATCCACTTCATCCAGAAAAACAATTCCTGCAGTTACAGAAAAGGGATTTAAGGAAGACTCCACTTTTTAAGAGAAGCGAGAACTTGCACATGGGGAAGAACATAATTTAAGATAGCTGCAATCTATTCTACTTCCATATGGCAGACTGTGAAAACATATGAACAGAACATAAGCAAAACCATGGACAAAAACAACAACTACAAGGTATGTTTACTGCTGTAGGTGACCCTGCTTCGGCAGGAGGGTTGGATCAGCTGATCCACAGAGCTCCCTTCCAACACCTACCATTCTGTGATTCTGTGAAGTAGCACTAAATTCCTGCATACTGCTGCTTAAGCTCCCATAAATTCTTACATTTACAAGCCTGATCCAAATACCAGTAAAGTCAATAGGGATCTTACTAACAGCTTCCATGCACCTTCTGAGTCATTTCAAAGCCCCACTTATGACATAACTTTTTTTTTTTAAATACTGCTTTGAGAAAAGTGTATTTGTTACATTATGCTTTCAATCTCTACCTCTAATAACAACATAAGATGGCCAAAAAGACCTGTATCATTCAGTTTACTGAACTGATATCAGATATTCATTCGTTTGCAGACAGTATTTCAAGAAACAAGTACTGATTCAGTAAACTCTAATATTTCTCTTGAAGTCCTGGCTGATTAGCAAGATCAGTGAGCAGCGAATTAATGGACAGGATACCCAACTATCAGCAGGTACGTCTAACCATCACTGAGCCAAGAAGAGGCATCCTTCAGAATTATATAAACAGTTCTCATGAAAGTTGCAAGGCACTACAGACAAGTATTTAACTGACCTCCCCTGCTGGGAATTGAAGGAGGCTTGAATCATCTGGCTGTGGAAACAGACCAGAGAAGAGCAAGGCTTTGCTTTCCTGAGTGGGAAGGACTCTGCAGCAGATTGCTGATAACCTTTTTACATAAAGCCCACAAGCTACAAAGATGGAATATGGCCGCAGGAGGGATGAACAGCCCTCCTGGAAATGGGCAAATAATTTATTCAGAACCAATTGTCCATATACTGGTCACAAAGAAATTGTTATGGTCTAAAATGTATTAATTATTTCAAATTGTTCCATTTATTTCTTCAGCAAATAAGATACGTGTTCTGAAGATACCCAAGTTGTGAAATGTACAGTTGACTATTCCATTCACAATCTGCATTGTCTTGGATAGCTGAATTATTTGCATAATTTAATTACATAACACAGGGGAGAAAAATTGAGCCTTTAATCACTGTGAGTAATGCTTACTCAAGGAAGAAGACCTATTGAAGTCCAAAGAGTAAAGACTTTTCAACAGCAGAAAATGAGTCAGAATCCGGCCTTATTCATAGTTTGTGCTCTGAGGTAGTTTTACTCCTTGCTTTTCAAATATATGCCTATCCCACACAGTATTGTCAGGAAGTAGCAATAAATACCTTTTGACTTGCTTAGCTAGCCAGCATAGCAACAATTCAAAACTGAAATGCTATGAAGAAGGATCTGAAGTTCAGCAACTCAAGTAGAAGGAGAAGGGGGAAGTACCCGTTTCTCTAGAGTCTCCATGTTCACAAAGTACAATCATTCACACTTTAAAAAATAAAAAATAAACAATGTTCAAGTCTGTTTCCAAATTTAGATACACATTAGTAGGATAAAAGCAAGTCTAAAACATCATACAGCAAATTAAAAAAAGGACAGAACTACACCCAATTAGCTTTTAGCACCACAAAAAAAAAACTTACGAGCTGTTCTGTCATCATTTCTGGAGGTCTTTAAGAGGGATCTAAATTGCTATTGTGGGAAGAGCACTAACAGGAAACATTACAAATATATGCTAACTCGTGGTGTTTTGTGTGTCAATTAACAACACCGCAATACCCTCCCCCCCCCCCAAATTAGAGAAACTCAACAAGTATTCTTTATTAAGACAAGCATTGCAAAGGAGACGGTAGCACAATGAGTTGACAAAAAACCTCTGTACCCTAGCAAGATTGATGGTATGAATCTGAAGTGAAATTGTAGCTGCAAATAGGGATTAGCACAGACACCATACAGCACACCACCCTGTTCCCGGGCAGCAGTTTCAGAATTGGTGTCAGTGGGCATCTGTAACCTACATCTGCACCTCTAAAGGAGAGGGTATGGGAGGACTGAAATAAAAAGAATGCCCTATGAGTGATGACATCTAAATGTTTTGGGATTTTTTTGCTTAAAAGGTCACATTTGACCAACAATGTGGTTTCAGCACCAAGTAATTTGAACTAAATCAGCATCAGCATCAATTTTATCAGCCAGTTCAGTTAGGTATCTCCAACTTTCCTTGAGAAAAGGTGAAAAAAAGGTTCAAACCTACTTTGTTCTATTTGGAGCTTGAGCCAAAGCAGCACTAAAAGCAGGTCTAACCAGTAATTTGAATGTCAGGTTATTTGCCTCACATCATTATTATTTCAGTTTGTACCTGCTTGAGTCGAGTTTTGCCCACATCTGTTATTCTTAGTTTATTACAAAAGCTTGGTAATAAATAAACTGTATGAATAATAGAGTTTTGGGTCTTGCACTAGAACAAAGTTATCATCTATATCTTAGGCCTTTTATCCTCCTTTTATTTGGAGGATGGAAGTTCCTTTTGTGGAGGATTTCACAATTTCATTTGTCTTTCCTAGGGAAAAACACCTCTGGATTTGCAACCATCACCAGATATTGAAGCTATTGCTCTGAATCAAAATGTTTCAGTCTTGGGGGACTTGGTGAGGGATGCTGTGCAATAGGGCACAACAGGGAAAACCATTTTCAGCTGTTCATTTCTAGACACACTACTCGTTCTAAAGCATTGAGGGGATGTGGGTTTTCTGATGGTGGCAGTGGTTTGGGTTTTATTTTAATGTATACCATCTCTTAGATTAAGCATTCAGACTTCAGGTCTCTGAATCCCTCTGTTAGGCTTGTGCAAACGTACCCAGTCTTTCGATGCTCTTCTCCTTCCCTCCTCCCCTTTCATTCTCTCTTACTGCTTCCCCATCCTCGCAGTGAAGCTTCTCAGACTTGGCAAGAGCTGCTGGGCTCCAGCCAACAGCTACTTCAGACCCAGCTCATGCTTTCAAGGCATAGTCCTGCAGTAGGGTGGGGTGAAAGCCTGAGCCAAGTGTGAAAAAAAGTGAAAGCCTGTGCCGAGGAGCATGAGGCCCTGGGAGAGCATACCACACAGGTCTGCTGCATGTAGGGAGTCCCTCCATATTCACCACCCACACAGGCTAATGGAGACAGAGAGCTACCTCTGACCAAGCCAGATCAGATACCGGCATGGCCATGTTAACACCATGCTGTGCCAATGTTAACACATCCCATTTTTCTAAAACACACTGGATCAGGCAATGGCTTTTCCACTGAAATTGAGCTAGTGCGACTTTTTCTTTAGTTTTGAATGTCAGCCAACCATTGCTTAGTTTAGTTCCTCAGTACTCTACTCCATTTATCATGTTAACTTCATACTGAGGTCTAAGGGAATAAACCCAGCAACAGGAAACACAGAAGGCCATTCAGTTTCCCTGGGCCTTCAGCTGGCAGTGTTAATCCTCAGGGCTCCAGAGCCACAAGTCCTCTGCTCTCACAGGCATACTGGTGATATGAAAAAAGGAATGTTCAAAATTTGATGTGGAGAAATAGCAGATCTGCATTAGCTTCAGTCAAGCAAAACAGATCCATTTTTTAGCCATTCAATTATGTGTTATCAGCTACCCTTTTATTTAAGACAATCAGAATTAGCCACAGCAGAAAGGTTGGTGCAGTGAGCTGTCCGCACAGATGTGACATCACCCAACCCTGAGGGAGATCTGTGAGAGCAGCTGTTGGTTTCTGCCACAGCTCCTGCCAGTAGGCGTGCTAAATGATCAGCCAACTTCCTAAGACTTCTGTAAAGCAAACAGAGTGCTGGATGCACAAGGGAATAAAAGAGTTAAACTTCACCTTTGCAGTGGTGCAGTATGAAAGAGTTAAAGAAATTTCCTTGCACACATTCTACACAAACTTCTGTGCCCAGAGGCACTGCATTTGGCTTCCTGAGCCTTGTGTTTTTCCTTTTTACTTACCCCTAGTGGTTCATTACTGCAGGCCTTCAGACTTGTGAGAGCAAGACTCACCATTCCCTCGGGGAGTTTCACGACTGCCCTCTTGCTCCCTGTTACTCCCTTTTCTGTTTATCATCTTCTAACTACCTCTCTCATTCAGGTTGAGAAAGGAGGCAAAAGGCAAAATTCCTGTCGTGATTTCTCCCTCCTCCACAATCTCTTTTCAAAATCATTTTGCTCTTAAGAGAAACACCACCTTAAGGTGAAGACACCCTGGTGTCTCGAGCCAGGCAGGTTCACTTAGGAAGCAGAAAGCAACCCACAGGCCAGCCTAGCAGCACGGAGATATCCACATCCCCTTCAGACCGAAATGCTGCCTGTAACTCACCTGAATCTTCCCCCTCTCTTTGACTCTGCCTGCAGTTTAAGCAAATCAGGCTCCAAATGCTCCGTGCCTGCAAGTCTCCTACGCTTGTTTGCAAGATTAAAATCCTAAAAAGAGCCAGAGGCTGCTTTTGTACAGTCACGGTCATGTCAGTAGCAGGTGTTCGCAAACATGTTGCACTAAAAAGAAACACCCTTTTCTATTAGTATCAGTCAGGTATTAAATGAACTCGCAATAACTTCATTATATTTGCCAAGTCATTGATTTAGCATAGCTTTTCACCCTGCCAATCTTTTTGCCTACCTTAGTGGTTGAAGAAAACAATCTGTAACTATAGCAATCCTCTCTGTATCAGCCTGAAAAATATTTTAATGTTTCAAACCTTGTTTGTCCCTCTGTAGGGTAACAGGTAGCTTCTTGCCCTTCTAACAGGCACAAGGTTTGAAGTTGCGATTGTGTCCTTCTCCCATTTATCCATCTGCCTTTAACTTCCACAGGGGACAGAACAGCTGACAGAGAGCAGGGGAAGCTATGATCAAGAGAGATGAAAGAGTTTGAAGCATAAAGGTAAAAAATATGAAAATAAAAATAATTTACTGCAAGATTTTTCTAAATATATCCATTTTCCTGGTGGATGCAATAGTGTGTGCTGCACAGGTTTTCTTTTCTTTTATAAGAATAAATACTTTGCAGGTGTCTGAAGTTCAGCTACAACAAATCTTTCAAACTGAAGCTACATTTTACTTGTATGATTAATATGTTACATTACCGCTTGCTTATAAATTAAAGGAACAGAATATGATGTACTGCAAAGGAGTTGTATATTTTTCTCTGCGAAGCTACAGTGCCTGTAAATCATTTCCATCATATTTCACTTTTAATTTGAATTCATAAAAGGTTGTACGTTTATTTGTGGTTTTAAACAAAAAAAACATTAAAGTCTGTAAACTTAAATGATTATTAAAGGAAAAAATATGCTGATCTGAAACTTCAGAAATTAAAATGTATGTAAAATATAAGAAAGGAGAACAAATAAGATTTCTCGTAAAGCCCTGGGAATTTAAAGCGAAATTTGAGGCCTTCCGCTATACAACCATCTGCGTTTGGCCAGAGAAGGGTGGTAAGAGAAGGGAAGGATGACGAAATGGGAGGTCTGGAACAAGAGTGCTCCCCGCAACCCAGGTCAAGAATTACATGAAGTCAGTTTAGCCAACTGGTATCTAATCATTGAAAGAAGCGGAGTCTATGGAATTGAAAACAAAGTAAAATTTAAAACAACTTCCCACAAGATGCCAAACCTCCTTCCTGCCATCCGTAAATAGAGGCCACCAGAACATCTAACCAAATCGGACTTTCAGACATTAACATAACCTCCGGAGATCAGATCCCAAGTGAGGACTCAGATATTACTTTAGGTAGCCTCAAGGTTATGCATACAGAGTAAAAGCTCTGAGGTAGACTTTAATAAGGATCTTTCAGTGAAGAACTGATGTTAATGTATAGGTCATGTTTCCACTGAATTGGGACTCTATATTCACACATTCTGTTACACCTCTCATCTAATTTAAGGAGGGATCACCATCACTAATACAATGACCAGCAGGGTGAAGTAATTTTAACCACTTTATCAACAAAGTCATTAAGATGGTATCAAACTAAAATTTTGCTAAATATTTTCTATGACATATATAGTAAGCTAGATTACAGCCGCTTTTAAAGCCTCTTTCAATAAGGTGTTTTACCTGTCAGTAGCAATCTTGCAGAAGTCTACTATTAATGGAAACAATGACCCTGATTTTACATATACAAATTCGTAATTCCATAAAGATTAACAGCACCCCTGCCTCACCTCTCCATTGATTGATTTTAGTGGGAAAGTGTGTTTGAAATAAAGCATATAAAAATTTTTAATGCATCAGAATGCAAGTAGTTTAAAATCCTTTTTGTCTCCCACATAAAACTGCTTAAGTGTTAACAATAGTAGATCAGACTTTTCAGAACAAACTGGAAGGCTGCATTCAAAACTGCACATCACATTTTTTCACATGGAAACAGCTCGCGGTTCACGTTTTAGCTGCTGGGAGTTTTTTTCAAAACTCCCAAAAGTTTCTCCACAGGAGAATGATATGATACTGGAGATTTACACTCAACTCAAAGTGTACCTCTTCCATTTCATAGAGAAAGGTGAGTTACAAAAACCCTGAGCTGACAATGCTGACATTTTCTTACAGTACTGCATAGAGATCTCAGGTTTATTCTTCAGAAAACTCTCCTGCAGTGTATGTGTATGCAGTATGACTATATATAATCAGAAATCTACAATTCAGAAAATAAAAAAGAAAACAAAAGCCCCCACCATCATGCTTTTGTTTAAGTAGAAAAAAAGCTGAAAAACAAGAAGCTGACAAATAGTTTGATTTTTAAAAGATGCTCAGCTTCACATTATGATGTGTTTTTTGTGGTCTGATCTAGTGACCAGGGACATTTCCCTCTAAATTCCATAACCGATCATGGGTTCAGCTGATGAAGAAGCCCCTCAGCCCCTACCACACAGTTCCACGCAAAGTGGTGGTCAGGTTGTTTTGGGTACTTTCAGGTGAGAAGACTCCAGGCCAAGCCACCACTGCAACACAGATCCAGACCCGCTTTAGAGAGCCCAAGTACACCAGGGAAGCCTCAGGACTGTATTGCTCTCTAGAGCATGATAAAGGTGGCATCCATGTAAAATAAGTGTAAAGTTTGAGATTTTTATTCTCTACTGGATGAGAATTTCTACAGCTCAGCCAGAAGCTAAGCAGAAGCTGCGCTTCTTTGTGGCTGCAGCGAGTGTAGCGAAGCCCCGATTGGCTGCTTGCAGGATCATATTTATATCAGGTGCCCAAAGAATGTTGTTTTGCTTGGCATTTCCTGCCTGACCGGTTCTCTTCCTAACCACCAAACTTTGTTGGTCTTAAATTAAGATGTTTACTTTTGCTGTGATTGCAGTAAAAGCCCATGTCCTCATAAGAGGCAATTTGCAGAAAACAATGAAGGGCAGAAAATCAACTCATAACAATGTCCCACAAACTGAGCCTGTAACATTTCTGCTGGGGACAGTGGCAAACTAATGAGCAATCTTCTAATTACACAGAAGATATTTATGAAGCACAATAGCCTAGATGATGCTAAATTGACACCTCTTGCAGACAAACTGCTTAGCCACAATTTAGCACAAGTAGCAGTTGCTATAGACTGTTCAGCCAGTAAACCTTTGTCAGTGATGCAAAATAAAAGCAGACTTTGTGATTTAAAGATGAAGGTTTTTTGTCTCACTTACAGATCTACCCTGCTGTAAACTTGTATTTATTTCAGTCTACATTACTAGCAAACTAAAGCCTTCCTTTGAAATCAGCAGGCACTGCAAGCACAGAATAAATTCCTAAACTGAGGTCCAGACCCAATGAAGTCTCACAACAGATATCATTTGCTGCAGTGTTTTTGCATTTATTTATGAAGACTAGCTCTTCTGTATTGAAACCTCCTGCCACAGTTCAGGATTGTTTAAGGATTGCCAGGAGTACAAAACAGGAATAGCTTCCATTGAGAAGAAATTATCAGTAATATTCGGGCTTCTTAGGACAGATTAGATATATTGTCAGAAAAAAAAAATTCCTCTCTGAAAGAAACATGACTTGGACATAGCAGTGCAATTTCTTTGTTCATTATGTTATGCATTCTAAAGCTAACTGGGTAAAGAACAGCCACTGTTTCTAGTTGTGTCTTATCTGCAAATTTGCAGAGGCTGCACTCTGTCCCACTATAACATCTTCATAAATGACCGATAAACAGTGTTGGCCCCAGCATTGACCCCACCCGTGGTATACACCACTAGTGTCTGGCCTTCAACTGGACTTTGTGCCACTGATCACAACTCGGAGCTAGGCAGCACAGCTCATTGACAGTCCATCTCACTGTTTATCCAGCCCATATTTCAGTGGTTGTCCATGAGGATATTATGGGAGACTGTGTCAAAAGCTTTGCTGAAATCAAGCTAAACAATATCCACTGTTCTCCACACCAAAGCAAGCTAGCTTTTTACACAGCTTCTGATTAGTGTAGGGTTTTTCTTACCCCCTCTTCTTTCCTTAAGCTCAACCTAAAATAGCTTTATCTGCCCACCATAAAAAAACTAATGTATTTAAAAGGAATTTAATTATTTAAGGAAGATGCATAACTGAGTCTGTAGACTTTTAATACTAACTGCAAAATCAAGTAACACAATTGAGTAAATACCAGTTATAGTTTGAAGATTAAATTGAAAATTAGGCATGCAGTGAATATATTGACCTTTTTCCCTGTTCTAAACTTACAATATCTGCTATCTGCACAGCCCTGTGGAAGATCCAGTGCAACTAATTCAAGTTTTTGCACTTATTTCAGTGAGCTCAGAACGAAATCCCTAGGTTTCACTATCTAGCAGCTGTCAGAAAACACCGAGTTCTTTACACACCAGCTTCTAATAGAGACTGGAGACACAATCTGGCCATGAAGCCTGTGCTTTAAAAGCACAAGGCAACAGAATGATGCCTCCCATGAGACTGTACATCAGTTAGGGGGATACAGTCGAGACACAAAACGATCCAAAACGAGACTTTTTAATCTTACTCAACAAACCAAAACATTTAAACATTTCTCACAAGTGCCATGTCCAAATTCTCTGTTCGCAGACAGCATCCTGGGAAGCAAGACACTTTTTCCACTTAAGGTTCTTGTAAACATTTCCACTTAAGGTTCAGTGGACAGGACTTCTCTGGAAACATTTACTAATGACCAAAATTACTATCTGATATTAGTTCATAAATATCCCAAAAGCCACCAAGCTATTTATTTCCACCTGTAGGGATTTGATGATACAAGCTTGACAATATACACGAAGCCAAACCCAGAGCTTCAAGTGAGCTCAGCTTCTCTTCAGGATCAGAAGGATTTTGCCTCCCATTTCCATTGCCACACTTACCTTTAGGAATTGATCCAGTCGACAGCCTTCTCCCTCTGCTGCCACTGATAGGTCCTTTGTGGGACTGCAGGGTAAAGCAGCCTTCTCTGATGGGGAAGCACCTTGTGGCTCTACCGCTGGTGCTTAAAATGATTGAAGATAGTTTTAGAGCATTTTCAGACTTTCTACAATAGTTTTTGTAGCAGCCTGCTAGAGGGCTAATGTTCACAGTCATGCCCACCATTTCAGTGCAATTAGCAGCTCTTATGAAAAGGAAACTACATCAAAACAAGCATCTTCCTGTCCAGAGACACATTGGTAGCAAGCCAAGAATAAGCAGCCTGAGTGCATCCCTGCACCTTTCTGAGAAAAAAAAACAATAATCAATGTATACTAGTTCATTTTCAGAGATTTTACAGGCTTCTGGAAAACATGTTAAATTTCCACAGAGCTTAAATCAACTAGAAGCATACCATACCAGCTCAAATACATGCAGAAACATAGGTATTATCACTTTTAGAAGAGTCAGGGAATAGCAAGAGCAGGGCTGCTCCAGTAAGCAGGAGGAACTAGGGCTGAGGACCATAGCACCAGTAGGGCTGTGTCCTCCCCTGTGGGATGCAATTCCACCATGCCCAAGCTGGGCAAATAGAGCAGGATGGTGACAACAATAGGTCTTATCAAAAGTCCAACAAACATCAGGGAAAGGCAAGGCAACAAGTCACATC
>Ga0181612_166164_pt1 | contig 11283 bp, 10 predicted proteins | sample HoacroProtozoa21_FD_119630 | JGI IMG/M metagenome (GOLD analysis project Ga0181612, IMG submission 119630) | Hoatzin crop microbial communities from Cojedes, Venezuel. Combined Assembly of Gp0051906, Gp0051904, Gp0051908 | reverse complement strand
TTCTTCCTCATGTTCAGACGGAACTTCCTGTGCCTCAGTTTGTGCCCATTGCCCCTTGTCCTGTCACTGGGCACCACTGAAAAGAGCTTGGCCCCATCCTCCTGACACCCACCCTTCAGATAATTGTAGGCATTTATAAGGTCCCCTCTCAGCCTTCTCTTCTTCAGGCTGAACAAGCCAGTTCAGGCTGAACACGCCTGTGCGCGAGTGCTCCGACAAAGGGCTTGGTTCGGAGCTCCACGGAGTGGTGTGAACGCACCTCCATTTCTGGTGTGAGCTGTAGACCATGGTATGAAGCCAGAAACTGGCAACAGCACCTTCGTCAATGTCTCGAGTCCCCTGAACAAGTTTCTGTCGGTCTGTAGACGTGAACACATCTGCAGAAAGACTGAGAAGGGAGTCTTCGCGTAAAAACCTGCCTTGGAATGGGGCTCAAAGACTGCAGCCAAGAGCTCTTATCCTGTAAAGCAGTACTGGCTCAGAAGAAAAATACTGCTAGCAAACACAGTGCTGGAAGGACACTGAGTCTCAGGCGCATTAAGTGCATCCGCCTTTCACACGGCTCGTGAGAGTCAGCAGATAGATTTTAACTTATGCACTGTTACATAGGTCCTGTCCTCTTGCCCGAGTATCTCAGCATCTCACAGTCTCTCAGGGCATTTAATCTCACGTCAATCTTGAAGGCAGGGGACTGCTATTATCTGCACCTCACAGGTTAAGACCCAGCGTACTGTGCAGGAGAAAAGACTTGCCTGAGGTCAAGCACCGAATCTTGCAGAGCAAGCACCTGAGATCTTCCAAGCACCCGGCTGGTTCCTTCCTGTTTCTGAGGATGACTACACGAGCCTGGGTTTTAAAGCACAGACTGAGAACTCGCACAACCACATAGAACTAAGAATTTCCCTTGTCCCAATGTAAAGAAAGGAAAAGGTTTTGTACGATACATCTCAGCTCAGACACACGCCCCCCAGAAGTTATTATCTAGACCTTTAGCAAAAGCACATTCTCGAGGACCTCATTGTTTCCAAATCCTTCTTCTACAGCTGCTACAGGTTAGTACAGCCAAGGCTTTTTCCATCAGTTACTGAGGCATTCTGAATGGGGGAAGAGACCACGCTGTGTATCAGCCACTGATCTTGCGCCACGTGTGGTGGCTGAACGGGAACCTTTAGCTGCAGAGATGATTCACGACCTCTGTGAGGTTGAGGATCCTGCTTCCCCGTCAAGGTAGCAAGCAGCTTCTATCTAGACGGATGGGAAATGAGAGCGCAGGGTTTCTTGGAAAGCACGTTGTTCGCTTGCCCCCCACGCGCTGGGAACGCCCTGCGCCCGTCCACACGGAAACTCAGCGCCTGTGCATCCAGCTTCACCAAACCGCTGGCTGCAGAATGCTTTCAAAGCTTTCAAAACCTAAGCCAAATGTTTGCTCAGAAACCAGCTCAGCATTAATGCCAAGACAAACCTCAGTTATTGCAGCAATGAGAGTCAGATGAGGAAAGCTGCTACGCTGAGGTATTCAGAGCTTACAGATGCAACTTGTGGAGCTAAGGGAGACACACGAATTTAACGCTGTGTACAGTAACAATGCTGCTGATGCAGTCCCTGTGCCTCTGCATCCTTTGGTGCACAAGCTCTGGCCAGAACCCTCAGTGCCGCTGCTGCTAAAAATCAAAATTTCAGGTTTATACTTTGTTCATTAATACTGTGGTTGTTAAATTCCAAGCACAGCTCTCTTCTTGAGATATTTTAAGGATTATCAGGACCAGAATGCACATTTGTTGACATTTCATCCTTGCTCCCTGCCCTAGGTTAAGAATATCACGGCTTTCCCAAGAGATACTTGTACTTAAAGGACTCTCAACGCAGGCATCAGCAGCCTCAAATCTACAGCACTTAGCAGAATTTAAGCCTCTTTCAGATGCTTCAAATAACTCCCCAGACTCCCTGCTGGGAGCCAGTGTTGCCCTGTGCCAAGGGCAAGAAGTCAGTCAGAACTCTGAAGTTTTATCTCCATCTTTTCCAGTAGCTGAAAATATTGTCCATGCTTTCTCAGGCGGCCCGAGCCCCCAGAATGACGGCTTTCATGCAAGTGGAGAGAACTGCTCCTGTGACTTCGGAGCTCTGATGAATTTTAGAGGTCTCAGGTCCTCAAGCGCGGATATTTGGTTTGGACTGCAGTCGAGAACTGTCATCCCGACCATATTTGGACAGAAAAACATTCCTGGCTTTGGTTTCTGCACAGTGTCTAAAAGCAGCGGAACACATTACGCTTTGAGAGAATCCATATGGTGCAACGGGGACCAGGAACGGGACGCAGGGTACCGAACTGCTCTGTCTCCGTACCGTCAGCAGCAGTGACCAGGGCCTGGACATCGCTCGCAGGGAGCTGGGATTTTCTAAGCCCACAGTCGGGGATGCACATGCCGAGATCCCTGCATGTCACACGCAAACGCAGGCTCCAGGCAGCTGTCAGCAGGGAGCGCACTGCGTACGGCCTGCACTGGTCAACTGGAGACTATGAGAACAAAAAGGGTTGGGTCGTTTGCACAACACAACACACTTCCCTCGTTAAAACCCCTCACTCTTGCTTTGCTCTTTTCAACCTTAATTGCTGAAATGTTTAGTTCAAAGTGGGGCTGCTGTATAATACACAACATCTGGCTACATCCCCAAGGGCAAGTTTTAGCTCAAAAATAAATACTTCCTTGCTTCCATGGATTATTCTTAGCATTTCTCTCCTGCTCTTTATTCAGCATTGTTAACATTAAACATTCAGCACTATTTCTAAATGGTTCTCTTCGCTACACTTGCTACATTTAAGAGGAAAGCTGGCCCTGGTGCAGGAGGCTGAGCAGCACACCGGCACCGCTTCACTCAGGTCCCCAAGACGACACAAGAGCAATCTGTGACAACACATCTAGGCTTGTGCTTAGAGGCACTACACAGAGAACATCCCTCAGTGCTACAACTGCAGCTGGCTGACTATCCAAAAGGAATCTCGCCTCTTGTGAAAGCTCTTCTTTATTCATGGGTTAAGTGCACGTTATTCAGCATTGGAACAAATGGCTCTCATTCGCTTCCCCTGTCGTGAACTGGGAGTTCTATGGGGAGGTGGGGAAGACAGGGAAAGCAGGAGGACCTAACGTCTGCTGGCATCTGAGGCTCAAGGCATGTGCATCAGCGCTTCATCTCCAGGGCACCAGTCCAACTCCAGGCCACAGGCTGGGGAGGGGGAGTGCACACAGCTGAATGTGATTTACCACATCTTGGCTCCTTGGTGGCCCATGTGAAAAGAATTAGCAAATCCTCATATAGCTCTTATTTTAAAAAGCACTTACATATTTATCTCTTCAACTCACAACTTGGGGGAAAGAAGAAAAAAAACAACCCAACATTCTTGCATGGTTCCTGTGGGAACAGCGGTTAAAACTTGTACTTTTTCAGTGGGTCACGGACTAAAAAGGATCGTATCTGCTGTAGCAGGGAGGAACATTCCCCAGGGAGGGGGAGAATAAGAATGTTCTTCAGTCCCCAAGCATTCTCCCACCTTCTATCATGCAGCCCCTCGTGATCAGCATCTGCTGATGTTCCTAGAAAAATCCATGGTCTGCTGAATAGCAAATGAGCTGAAAACCAGGGCTTGCTCCAGCTGGCAAAGAAAATGGAATATTTTGCTTAACTGTCAATTTGGAGCTGCAGCTCACAGAAGTGCCCATACTGGCCTGACCCCGTGTTACCAAAGCGACATGGTCTTGACCTTAGTCAAAAGCTCAGCAGTCCAGTAATGGCCACAAAGTGAGTAGAATTTCAGGTGAATAGGGGGAGAAATTCTTCTCAATACACAGACAATAAAGGGTGTCCATAGGGAGTAAGAACTGCTTCTCTGGGAAGAAATATTTTTGTTCTTGCTCTTTGGTGGGCTACATTAATAATCTGTAATCCCATCTGTGGATGGACCAATCCTCCTGAAATCCTGGGAGCAGAATGGACTAGTAGGAATATCATCAAAGGAGAGACATGTTCTTCTCCTAACACTGCCTTTCGACAAGCTATCTCCCTCTCTCTACTCCCTCAGGCTCATGCTGCTTGTAAAACGTGGAGTTCTGGCCACACTTCCAAAGGAAGCGCTTTAGAAACCCTGGTTCCGAGTATGAGATGAGCTGCTGCCTTATATTTAATAAGTTTCACACCAGAAAGACGCTGCAAGGTCTTTCCCTTTCAAAAATATTGTTATACATTGCTGCAAGGTAGAGAGCTGCATTTCAGGAGATGGCAGAAGCCCTGGTGAAAACAAAAAGTTCCCGAGCTCATCTACAGAAGACCTGTCAGTCTCGCTTGTTGGAGACCAACTGGTAATAAACATCAAGCAGAAATTTACTCACTATCCAAACCAATTAACCAGTGACAATATTTGTCTTTTGTCTTTAAAGGAGCATTCGCCTACTGCTCTGACATCTCCTTGCCTCTCTTCAGCCCCTTGCTGTTCCTACAACCAGCAAGAACACCAACTGGCAGCAAAAGGAGAAAGGGGAGGAACATCATCTCCCACCTTGCCCCCTCCTTTCCTCTCTCAATCTCTAGCTAAATTTCATTCAGCTCCTAGTCTCAGTCCAAGCTCTTGACTCCTTTCCTGCTTACTACAGGTATCTTTTTCTTCTCATACTTCAGCTTCAAGCCTGGATTGGAGCAGAGAGACCATTTTGCAAGGCTGAGAGTATAGGCCAGATGACACACGAATGAAATGAACTAGCAGACATACAGCTAACTGATCAGCCACTCCCTGATCCCAACCCTCCAAACAAGCAGGCTTACCAGGAAAGACAGAACAGAAGAACCTTCCTCCCTTCCCCAAAACCTCAGACTCCCATGGAGCAGAGCCTGCCAGAGGGTCCAAAGCTGGCCAGAAACGTACCTGGCACATATGGGCATTCGCTTGCCTTCCGTTCTGTCTCGTTCCTGCGGCTCCACTCACCCTCTCGTTTCTTCTCTGTTGTGGTGCAGCAATTCCCTTCTTCTTACTAGGAAAATGAAAGGGTCAAAATGGTGCTTTAACAGCTCAACTCTTGCTCCTCAAAAGCAATCACAGCAGGAACAGGGAAATGAAATATACTCCCAACCCGAAAGCTATGTTTACAAGGCATTTCTGTAGGTCTTCAGCAGGTGTACTACACTGTGCAATATTCCATCTCTAACTTGGCCACATAATGAATTTCAGACGTGAAAACAAGACCAGCAGATCTTGAAATGGAACTTGCATTTAAAAAAATTCAAACATAAAATCGAGGGGAACTCTTCTATCCCTACAAAATCTCTTTTCATTAGCCAGGAAAAAAACAAAACAAAACTCCATTTTCTGCAACAGCTGCACAGCTTGGCAGTTGAAGGCTGCAGCCTTCCTATAATCTTTTTCCTTTAGGGAGAATACTCACTTGGAAGCCTCTCTTCATTTAGTATCCAAAGAAATTATTAAAAAACGAAGCAGATGTTCCCTGTTGGTTTTTTTTCCCCTGAATAAACTGACACCTTAGGCATGAGAGTAAAGCAACAGACATTGAACAGTTTGCCACCTCCAGCCCCTCTTCCCCAGGTCCCAGCACATGTACACATTTAACATACACGATAAAGCATCAATTGGTTTTACCTGCAGCAAACTGCTTTTAGATTTGATGTAGAGGCTTGTGAAAAAAATCCTGTATTTCAAAAAACACTTAGAATGGTGTTGGAAAATTAATCTGGAGTAAGAAGTAGTCTGGAAAATTAATATATATAAAAAATAGTCTGGAAAATTATTCACTGGCACTAAATAGTGGTTAAAGCAGCTCTTACGCTATAAAGATGGCTCAGCCTTGTAGTTCTGGAAAATAACCTCTGCGCAGTGCTTTTCTATTGCTGCCCTACCACAATACAGCAGACATTTGGGGGAAATGCCTGCTTTATTCCAAAGGAGTTTACACTAATGTGAACTTCTAGGAAATAACGAAGTGAGCATCTGCACCTCTGATTTTTACCAAAGCCGACTCTGAAATTCAGTTTTAGGTTATTTTGGGTGTTAAATCTAACGCAACCACATAGTTTAGGGTTAAATCCACTTTCATAGCTCAAAAAAATCAACTGAAACTGTAACAGCCTCCAATGACTATCTCGACAAAGATTATCGATAGGATGAGAGGCTGTGACATACAACTTTCTCACAACACCAAGGGATCACGAAGAATTAATATTCCTGTAACTACCAGAGATTCCACAAAGTTAAAAACTTCTTTAAAAGATTTGCCACCTCTTTGCTAACGAACAAAGATAGCAGAGGAACACAATATTTTTGTTTGTTTTAAATATTGCTTGCAATGTGTAACAAACAGTATGCTTGTGTATAATTGTCTCATTAAAGCTATACACCACACGCAAACACGTATGTACACATACACACACACGCATGGCACACGCTAGCCCTACAGGCTGCCACTTTCACCAACAGTTACTTTACAGGATGGACTCAGGGGATAATATTTCTTCAGTCAGACAGTTGGAAAACAATACAGCTGGATCCATATTTCAGCTACAGTTTGTACATTCATTTTAATGCTCAGGAAAATATATATTTTATTAAGTTTTGCTGCAAAACAAAGAAACAGAAATGAAATCCCTTTTTCTCATGTCTTAATTATTACTATTTATTTTCTTTACACTTTGATTGGAGTATTCAACACCTGCCTTTGGCATTATGGATAGAAAGCTCAGGAGTCTCTGAACACACAGTAGTGCCAAAAAAAAAAAAAAAAAATGGAAGAGGGTCACTTAGAGGTTAGAAATATTTGTTGTACCAACACATTTTCTCCAATCAGTGTTCACTACTTTATCTCTAAGGCACACACTCTGTTCTTTAGGATCTCGTCACACCCAGATTTGCCTCTGCCAGTCCAAGTCCTCGTTGAGCCCCTCAGTACTCGCTCAGAGAGCATGGTGCCATAGGATGTTACCTCCCTACCACTGACAGGCATCTGGGAGAACTGACGCCATGACTGATCTCCTCCCATATCTCCTCCCGTGCAGTGCAAGCACACACTTTACCATTGCCTGCCAAGGTATAAGGTACATCCTCCTACAGCATCTCCCTGCAGAGCAGCGCAAGGCTGCAGATCTGACGCTGCAGGGCACTAGACACGACGCGGTCGCCGGAGTTGGATGCCATGGAAAACATCTGCATACGGAAGTCTTTTTGCCTCTGGTCTGAAAGTCTCTTCTGCCTTCAGCAGACAGGTCAGCGATCTTTACTTCAGGTCACTCTGATGGATCGGCAGCACGGGGCGAGGGGCTGCCCGCCCTCAAGCACCGCTCCTTGGCCTCACGTTACTAGAAGTGGAGAGGACTCTCTCCACCTCCACCCAAGTCACACCAGGTATTTGCTTCCCTCTCTTTCAGGATGGCTTTGCAGGAAGCCAAACGCATCAGCCTGACTAGCGCCTCTCATCTAAAATGCAAACAAAAAGGAAGTAAAGGAGGGAGGTGGGAATGGGAAGAGAAGCAAGCATATCCTTAGACAAAGATCGGAATCCTCTCCCGGATAGCCTGCCGGCAGATGGGGCAGACAGTGAGGGCTGTGCTGCAGTCTGGGCAAGAGCCATGTCCACACTGGAAGACCAGTTTGATTTGGTCATCAATGCAAATAGGGCAGGTGATGCGCTCTTCCATCTGCCGGTAGCGGTTCTGCAGCTCCTCCATGAGCTTCTTCTGATCTGTGGATTCAGAGCTGGGGCTGCACTCCACCTCGGTGCTGTCTGCAGGGGTGGAGAGCAGGAGGAGAGTTAGTCACTACTGTGCTCTGCCTCACGCAGTGTCTCTTTAACTAGGCTCTGCCCCTCAAGAGTAGCAATTAGTTCAGACTAAACTCTCTTCACTGAGCCTTATCCAGGGGTTCCTCAAATAAAAAGCCTGAGACGACGGTTTTTACAGTCTGGCCAGTGTTGCTTTCCTCTTTTTAGCTGCTCAGCTGGTTTCTGTGTTTATGTTTTTGTTTGATTTTGTTTCTTTGTCTTTTTTTAAAGGAAACAAAACGTTGTCTGAAATGTCCTGCCTTGGTGTGCTGGATGCTACCTTCAAATAAAGACATTCAAAGCTGGTTGTGATGCTCTGCCATACTAGTCCGGGAATCCTCACAGTGTTATCAGCACTATGTTCTCTCAACCTCCTGTTCACATTTAGGATTCAAATTTCTGGTTAAGTCTTTCAGGACACACATGGTAAAACAAGAAGAAACCATTTGACATCACTTATGTTGACTGTTGCATACAAGAAGCTACAGAAATAGAGTCATTTAGTCAACTCTATGAAACGAAAGGAGCCCAAGTCCTGGACAACTGCCAGCTTAGGTAAATAGACTCCTCCTGGTTTCAGCTTAATACAGCCACTGTTCATCTTCTGCTCCTCAATCTTTGATTAGGCAGCTTTACACTTCAATATAGATAACCCTTTCCCCAACATTCTGGAACTGGTTGCACTTCAGTGGTGCAAGAAGTGATTTCAAATCCATAAAGGTGAAGCAAGTTTGGGGATAGGGAACTTGCTAAAGGCAAACACTGAAGACATCACTGATGGGGAAGTCCTGCTGATATTCTCAAGAGACCTTGATGTTCTTCCTCCAGTGGAAATCTGCATGCAAATGTCTCATTTGGAATTCTCATCTCTATTTTGTTGTCAGTCTGTAGCAAAGACATATGCTCCTGCCTACTGGTAAACTTGCCATTTTTTGCATTATGGAGTTCCAAAGAGGATTTCTGCCTTTGCCAGCTGTGTGTGTCCAATGCCCTGTGACAGATTCTTGGTTCCTCTATGCTTTTGTCCAGGCATCAAGTCACAAGACTATAGCCCGACTCCAACAAAGGAGTCCACATTGCTAAACTGTGAGCAGCAGGACATGCAATTCCTTTTCCTGTGCACTTGCCCTAAGAGCGATCTCAGCTAGAAAGACATCAACTCTCATAACCACTACAGACGGATAAAGTTTCAGTGGGCAACCTGCATTAATTCCAAGGCAAGTGCAAATCTGCTACTAGCTTGCTGACATGCATAACATTGCCCATTCTGGACGCCCAGTAACGTGGACAGAAGGCAATCTGTTTAAAACTGGGCTTGAGAGCTTTATCAAAACAATCCAGCTCGATGATTCCTGGGTAGCTGGCTAATGCCAGCTCTGCACAGGCACTGTAATTTCAGCCAAGGGTGAAGCAAGGCTTTCAGAAGATGTAATTTTTCCTTTCTCAACAATTTTCACTGTCAAATCACTGCCTGTGAAAACGGTTAGAATGACACATGGAGAATCTGGTATTTGCTTTCCATAGACAAAATAAGCCAGGCACAGGACAAGCTTCCTCAAATGTCTCTGCGGCTTGAGCTTGGCCCATGATACCTGAGAGAATCTACCTTTTCCTCTCTAAAGGTGGTCAATGCAACAGGTGCACACACCCCTCAAAAGACCCCAAACCACCACCACCAAAGCAGCTCCCTTTCTCAGGCTTATTTCACTGAAAATCACTGACGCTGCTCAAACTAACGCTGTGCAGGACCCTTCCCACAGCACTGAACAGTAGGAACAGCAAACGTACCTTGTTTCAGTTTTTTGGTTATTGTCACTTGACATTTGATGCACTTCTTCATTCTCCTGGAGCATTCTACCACAAATGACACAAGAAGAGATTACAATTAAGCCCACTGATGCCAGAATCAAGAGGAAGATGACAGACTCGAAAGCATCAGCTCTGAACACCCTGAGACCTCCCTGGATAATTAAGAAATTGTTTCTTCATGGAAATGAGGACACTACCTTCTTTTTGAGCTACGTCTTCTTCTCTTGGTTTACTCTTTCCTATACCAGTAGCAAATACAACACCTTTAAGTCCTCAATGTTCTGTGCTACTGGAAGGGCTGCACCGTGGATCAAAACAGCCCTTTGCTCCGGGGAAAACGGATGCAGCTCTGGCACACAGCCCTCACCAAACGCCCTGTGGTCAGACTGTGAGTGCCTTGCGAGGTAACGGACTCGCTGACATGGTTGAGCAGGCTGCCATTCAAACAACTGAAATGCAAACCAGTAATAAAAGCCAGAGAAGAGGGGAAATCCTTCTCAGGAGGTTTTTGATGGATAAAGCACTGCCAGCTAGAACTGAAACATCTGGCTTTGCTTCTGAATCATCCAGGGCATCTCTAAGTACAAGCAAAGCTGCCTGGGGTCCCAGTCAAGCAGGCGGTCAGAACACTCTGTGCTATTCATAGACAGCTTTGGACATCTTATCTATGATGGTGGTGCAGAAATCATGCTGGGGTTGTTTCAGGACACAAACAGCACAATAGAGCTTTGTGTCTCAGAGCTTGATTTATGAGAGTCCAGCTAGGGAAGCTATGTGGTGGAACAGGAAAGATAAATTCTGAAAAATGAAAAACACAACAAAATGGACTTACCTTCACACACAATACTGTGCTGGCACGGGAAGAAATGGATGAGCAAGGCCAGCTCTGAGCAGACCAGGCACTCTGTGGGGACTGCCACACTCGAGACACAAAGGTTGGTCATGGTGTTGGGAGTGGTGTGCACACGGCGAAGGCTGCAGGTGATGGCTGAGCTGTCTGACGAAACCTGCTGTTCCCTGCAACCATAAACACGTAATAACATTTGATAACATACTCCAGGTCCTCCTTCAGCAACCAGATAACATCGTATTGATCCCTGGCAAACACTCCACGTAAAGACAGAGCAGCAGATGCTCAGGTAGCACAAACTTATGAATCTCCACTGCCCCAGTGGGACCAACTCAGCCTCTAGCAGCCGGGATTCCGACTGGATCTGTGTAAAGAAAGGGAAAGAGCAGGGATGACCTGCTTACACAAGTTGAAACTGCTCTTTTAGAGGGCAACAGTAAGGTATTGACAGTACAATCATCTGCTGGGAGGCGTGAGCTTTTAGAGCTATTTAAGAAGCGCAGCCCTAAGGATCCTCTGTATTTGCACATTCTTGAAAAATGTCTGAGGCAGTTGTCTGTGAATTTGCCTCTTACTTCATACAGGCTCGGATTTGGACTTCTGTCCTCGTACTATGAGCCCCAAATCCAAAGCCCCCAGCATCCAATCCATCCGTTACTTTTCCTGCCAGCCAGTCATCCGCTAGCGAGACCTACTACTTAAGCTACAAGCATAATTAATGATTGAACAGAAGGGACAAAGACGGTCATTTACTAGCAAAAGTCTGCAGTACTGCCAAGAAATCCCATGCCCACGAGGAGTATGGCAAAAGGG
>Ga0181612_149978_pt1 | contig 11283 bp, 5 predicted proteins | sample HoacroProtozoa21_FD_119630 | JGI IMG/M metagenome (GOLD analysis project Ga0181612, IMG submission 119630) | Hoatzin crop microbial communities from Cojedes, Venezuel. Combined Assembly of Gp0051906, Gp0051904, Gp0051908 | reverse complement strand
TATGGTTGCATTCCACTGACAATAATGGGCTCACCCTTCTTTCACAAAGCCAGGAAAGCAGTCACTGAAGTCATCTAACCGTCAATGAAATTTTTGACGGGCGAGCTATACCAATTAGTGTCCTTAAAGGGTAGTGATTTTGAACAGTGAAGTTAGACACAACCAGTTCCATTCGTACGTGACAGATGTACAAACACATCAACAGTTAATTACACAAAGTAATGAATTACTGAGCTTTTTGCTTGTAAAGAAAAACCTAGGGCTTTCCCTCAAAAGTATTTCTGTAACATTAATAAAAATCTTCAAACGGGAGAAGGAGGATGGATTGTCAAGCAGCTTGAGTTGAAGTATGAATAAACTCAATGTTAAAAACTGTCAGCTGTAGGATTATGTTTCATACTGAAATCAGCAATCTTTAAAGCATTTCAGAACTTTCAGCTTTGTCACTTTGAATTACGTTAAAAAATACACGATGTTTATTCCGCACACATACAAAAATTTCTTTTTACATGGTTTTAATTCCTTTTGCAGTAATTAAGCTATATTTGGATGTGAAATTAATGTGCTGAAGAACTGTATTTCACATCAGTCCAGCAAAGCTATGCAAATGTTGCACACACAAACATGATTTCCAGCTAAAAAACAGTATTTACTTTGTACTGGCTTATATACATCCAAAACAACTGGAAGAACATCAGATTCACATAAGTGGTGCAACCCTTGTTGCACTTTGAGCATGATTTGTGACCCAATGTGTCATTTTGCAACAGCAAACACTGTAGCAAGGCCACAGAGATCTCAGCCTCCAGTTTCTGTTCCCCTGTTGAGTGTGCTGTTTATTTAAGATTATTTAATACTACTAATACTACTTTGTTTGCTATTGATCAGTAGCACAAACATAGGCAAACTTCAAAGCCTAAAATCACTGGAGAAGATAAAGTACTTACAGAGGGAAAAACCCACAATAATATTCTCTTATTTATTACCTCATTGGTCAAACATGTTTGCTAATATAATTTGTTACAAAAGCTGTGATTGCTTTTTCATTTTTGTACTTTTATTAAAAAAAAAAAAGTCTGGGCTTAGAAAGGATTACATCTGATGTTGCTAACATTTCCTGGAAATGGAAAACTGTGATAACAGCTGCTGTCTTGGCTCACTTTCAGCTGGGTTTTTTGGTTTGGTGGTTTGGGGTTTTTTTTGTACTGCAGCAATTTACAAGTAGTTACAGCTATCTCTAGTAGGCTTACGTCATCAGTAAAACATCGTAAGTCAGTCAAATGTTTCCTTTCCAATCAGAGCACTTCCTCCACTTACTGAATTGTTGACTTTCTGAATAGTATTTATAGTAACAGCTCTTACATTTTAAAATAAATGCTAATTTATGAAATAACTAAAAGCTAGCTGCATGTGGAAGAGACCTATAGAAAGAATTTCTATTTTATGCTAAAGCAGCATGCTCCCAATAAGAATTAAGAAAATCTTAGAAGCATCTTATTTAGATAGATAATACCTAGCTGATTTATAGCAAATGTATAAAATTGTTTTTTTCTAAGACCTACGATGAGCAGAAATGTCTCTATATTAGTATTCTGTTTTAATTCCAAGCATACATGGTTTCTGCTTGGATTGAAACATTCTTCTGCAATCTCTGCAGTACTGTAGCATTGTAAAGTGATAAACAGTCAGCACTAATGATGAAAAACAGAAGGAAGAAGCCAAGTAAAGCAAGAGACAAGGAACTCGAGTCGATAGTGTCAAAAAACAGGTCCATGCACATTCAAAGATTGGGCCTCTGTAAGGTATATTAGTACTTTCAGCTTTAATATTTTCAAGTGCTTGAAAGATACATGTTAATTTTTTTTAAATTATGGTTTCATTGTTTCAAGTCAGGGTGTTAATGAAATTTACTGATTTTTCAGCCAAATCTCTGCCTCTTCCTTGGCTATGTGATCCAGCTTCCAAAAGCAATGTCATAGACGCAGGTTAGGCTCTGTTACTGTGCCAGAAGTTTAGGTTTGTTTTGTACCAAACCAGATAATAATCCTCCCCATGAAATTTGTAACTTCAGCAAGTCCTCCTTCGCCAGATAGGTTTCCATATTTGAGGAGCAGCACTTCCCTTCATCACATCTGAAATGGCTGCTGAACAGCTCTGCCAGCTCCAGGGGATCTCTGCACCGTTTCTCGTTCTGGGATTGCTCTGTGCTGAGCAGCTGCAGATGTTTCACCCTGAGCAGCCTGACCTAGCTTTGAAAACGGAGCTGACTTTGAGCAGGGCATTTGGACCAGATGGCTCCAGAGGTTCCTTCCAACATAAATTACTTTACGAGCTCTTCTTTCCAACACTCCTTTGGGGAGTTGGCTTTGGGGCCAGCCTGCGCGAGGCCAGTTTGCGCTTCTGTGTACACATAACCTGGATGTGTCCTAAGAAACATTTAAAACCGGTGTTCACGTTGCTCTGAGCCTGCGGGAACAGAACATGGGGTTTTCTGTCCGGGTCAGTAACAACCAGAAGTCACAACCTCCCGGTGGCTCTTCCTCCGCCCGAGTGCAACGGACTGGCAGCGTCCCTCTGTGTCTCAGCAGACAGGAGGGTTTCTGAGTCTTACCTGCGGCTTTTCGCAGGCTTCCAACTACCCGAGGAAGGAGCCCGACCCACCTCACCCTTCCTGGAGCTGACAGCTCCAAAGCACGGTTCTGAGTCACTGAGAGGAGCTGCGCGCAGGAGCCCTCCTCCTCCCGCCCGACTGACTCATCAGCCGCTTGCATTCGCTGCTCCCGCCGGGAAGCCAACTGCTTTTATGACAATTAAACTAATCCTAACAAGAGGATTGTGAAAAATTAATTAAGCTCTGAACTGTACCTGGGCAGCGAACTTCCGCGGTGTGAACTGACACACACGCATGGCAATCTATAGCTGCAGTCAGCTTCCCTCGGTTCCTTGGTGCCGATGCTGACTCCTAGCAGGGATAAAGTCCTGAAATTTCCCACAGAATATTCTAATCCTAGTTTGTCCTGCTTAACTATATACTGTTCTGTGACAGGTTTTTCTGCAGAAATACAATTCCGTACTGAGAAATATGTCTGCACTTCACAATCTCATCACTGTTGGTTTTTTGAAGTAAAAATCTCACGCATTTAAGTGGTTAGCATGTTGGATTACTGTAATCTTTGTAATTGCTGAATATGCCTGTTGGTCTGACTGGGACGAACAGAGCAGCTTAAAAATTATTTTTACCATAGTTATATTTTACTGTAAATAGTACTTTCATCATCTACGATATAAAGCCAAAAGGCATGATTTGTGACTGATCCCTTCCACGACTTGGAGCAAGTCACTTTACCTTTCAGTATCGGTTTCTCAAGATTCAGAGAGGGAGAAATGATGCCTGTCTTTCCGAGTAGCTTTACTGGTTTGTGTACAGAAAAAAACCCGTTATACAAGAGCTCTCTGATGTTAACCAGTAGTAGTTTAAAAATTTCTGCTAGGACCAACCTGTTCCAAGACAAAAAGTTGAAATTTGTGTGTGTATATCTGCTCTCAAAAGTTCATCTGTAAAAAATAAAGGAATGGCCTTCGAGTTACAAATTGATTAAAAACATTGCTTAAGCTGCGGGCGTGGGGCTTCCTTTACAGTCTCTTCAGAAATCTCTCTTAAGTGTTAATCTGTCCTCCAACACTCGGCATTCCTCAGCTATGTAACGTTTGGGGAAATTGCAATATCCCAAGATCTACAACACCCCCACAACAACAGGGGTATGCAAACCCTAGTTTTAATTCGTGCTTTCCATGAAGCAGAACCTTGGGAACAGCCACCAGCAGCCAGCTCTGGTAGCTGTGAGATCCTTCCAGAGAGGTACTCTGACATATTCGGGGGATTGACAAACTCTCTTCGAGACCTGGCTTGCCTTGAAGTGGAAGCTAATAAACTGAAAGAACGTCTCGGACACTTCCAGATGCTAACATATGTCCAGAGATAAGACTAGATCTGACCAAGCTTTATGGGTTGGTTTACCTTTCTTGTCCACTCCGGGACTGCAAAACTGCCCTGTCAAGCTCTTACTGTGTCAAGAGAAACTTGCTTGTCGTTCTTTAAAGCAATGCAACTTTATATTTGTAGCATTACCCTAGTGAAATTTTAAAATTAAATGAGATGGAATACAAATAACACTAGAACTTCCTCCGTACCCTGCATCACGAACAGAAGCATGTCTGGACTCACATACAAGCCATGTTCTAAAGCACAGTTCAGATCCCGCTCCTTTGGCTGCCAGATGCGAGCCCAGTGCCCGAGGGTCCGAGCCAGCTTCCCCAGCTCCAGCCGCTGGCCCAGGCCACGCTGATGGCCGGGCAGGGCAGGGCAGGGCAGGGCAAGGCAGGGCAGGGCAGGGCAGGAGAGCTGCCCCAGGCTGCCAAGCTGGCCGGCTGCACCAGCTACTGCACGTCTGGCCAGGTGCAAGCCTTTCTGTTCACTGTCAAGGACCATCAAACCCTTGGTGCATCATTCAGGAGAATGGGAGCTAGCTTTTTGATCCAGAAAGGTAAATGAGATCTTTTCCTGATTGTAATCCTCCAGATCTGTTACTATTGCTTCAATGTGTTTCTTCTAAAGGCAGAAATAACATTTGCTCTGAAAAGAGCTCTTGATGCATGCTGAATTTGCCAAACATTTCACTTTGAGACAAAGATATGACAAATGTGCTTCCTAGCATTTTCATGTTGATTTATTCTCCCTCACAAAGGACAACTGCGTAAAGAGCTTGAATCGGATCCACGTTCACACTTTACATACGCAACATTTTTGTGGCTGACAAAGTTGGCTTCTCACGCAAACCAACTTGGAAATAGAGTCAAACCAGAGAAGGGCACGCCGAGACCGCTGTACTTCAGTACAAATTTTTTTCCAGCTAATCATCATTATTATCATGACTAGATATTTACCCTTAGGTGCTTTGGGCAGATCATTCTGACTCATCCGTTCAGTGGATGTTGTCCTGTTGGGTTAATGATTATCTTTTTGGTCTGAAAGATTTGTTAATTCCTATAACTGCATTGGATAGCTATTCTGGTACTTACCGGGTGACCTCAATGCTGACATAACCTTTCTGGTATTGGTTGTAGCTTGTGTCATGACATTAATGTGAATTATGGCTGTCTTGAGGATACAAACATTCATATAGCACAGATGGTCTGTAGGAAAAGAAAATTGTAATGATGGTCTGCACATCACACATTCAGTCCTCCCTCACAGACTTATTTCCTTTATCATTGCCTCATTCTCTTAGATACCTTTTAATCAAGCATCGAAGGCATCAGTTATCACCCAGACTGCGCTCTATAATAAAGACTGTAACATGGGATTCTGGAAAATACCTCTGCTACCAGCATTAGCACGGCATTTTGTCGGCCTCCTCCAAACTTGCCTAGCAATGTATTGCCATGACTTCCAGGGAGCTGATTTTTTCACTGCTTCTTTGAAAGAACGATGAAAGCTGTGTAAGCTCATTAGCAGAGCATGTGTGTAGGCTTAAAATTACAGATAATAGACAAATGGTTGGAAAGTCAGTAATTCCTCCACATATTTGCCAAGACTTAGGTCAAGGTTCAGGGTTTCCTTTGCTCAAACTGGTGAAATCAGAAATACCTCCAGGTGTTCTGGGGAGTGCTGGCAGTGCACATGCAACACAGGTGAGGCGGCACAGGTGATCTCAGTTGTTTTCTGCAAGAGGAAACCATGTTTAGTCTAAACTGCACTCAGCTGCGCTGTGCTTCTTGCATTAGTATTTTGCATAAACTAATTCTTTTATTTAATAGCTCTTGGTGTTTTCTATGCACTCTCATAATCTATCATTTCTAACATTACAGTAAATTCATCGTAGTAAATTTTCATATCACAACTCTGGCTTCTGATGTTAGTGAAATAAATAGTTAATATATAGGGAAGTATTTGTGTGCTTAAGAGTAACCATCACAAAAAAATTACTGCCTTTCCTCTCAGAAGCCCAGTACCTTTATGTCACCTCTGTATTTCTGCAAACATTTTACAAAAAGCAAAAAGCGACACAAATGTAAGGTGTTTGAAAAACTGATATACGCATAATTAACTTGGAGCACAATCAGGTATTTTACAGGAAAACTCAGCAAAAGGGTGCTTTTTACGCGTGTTCATCAGCTCTTCCTTCACGAGCATGGTTCTTTGGTTTTTACTGGTAGCAAAGTCACATACCTGAAACCCAGATCCTTGGGCCGGGTCCAGGAGAGAACGCGAGGATGGGAGCAGCTGCACATCCACGCCCCACCGGCCTGGGGACGCAGCAGTGGGAGCAACATCTGCCGTGCGCCACGCTTCTCACGTGAAGGGCAGGCGCTGCCCGAGGAGCTGGGTGCGCGCTCTTCACAGACGTGTCCTTTGCGGGCCGGCCGCGCGTGTCAGCAAGCGAGCAGCGTTATCCGCGATGCTAACCGCACGGCACGGGCACGTGGCCACCACTGCCCGGCGTGAGGCCACCGTCCCACCGCGCGTGGACGCCCTGGCCACCGCTCCGCACCTCGGCCGAGCGCGCTGGGCGCCCACCAACTTGGGCTTTGTACAGATCTTGGAAGATGCCCGTATTAAGACAGTTTTCAGAATGTTGCTTTAAAAGAAAACAGAATATATTTTCCTCATTTAATTCTCTCAGCATCATTGCAGGTGAAGTTATTTCTTACTCTTGTATTTTTTGTTGTCACAGTTGTTCATTCTGATTGTTTTTGAAGAACTATGCTGTATGTGCATGAATGTGTGTCACCCTTGCTGCTCCACGTTAGAGAAAGGAGCAGTAAGCGTTACTGCATCTGGGGCTGCAATAATTTGTCCTGTTGACATTGACTTAATTTTACACATTTTTCAGGGAGCAGAAATTGAATGAGTGCCGTGTTGTACTCCAAATATCTCTTTCAGGCCACAGGACATCTCCTCTCTGAGAAACAACATAAGCCTGTGAATATGACGTCTAACATGGAACAATCCCCAAACAATACCTACTTAAGATTTCAAACCATAACAAGTCTAGCTTAAGTCACATTTTATAGACAAGCGGTTATGTATCTGGCAGTAGAATTTTGTCCTAAATAAGCAATGTTAGAAATAAAGAAGTAATGGTCTTAGGAGATTAGTTGTGTAAGAGAGAGTCCACCTTTATCTTAGAAGAGAATGTGTTTTCGTTATTTTTATTAGGATTTTCACTTAGATAATGAAGTAATGCATGCATAAAAAAATATTGAAGGCATATGAAGTCAGAGCCTGAGCAGAGCCTTCAAGAGATACCAAAATAACCCTGTTTTCAAATTCAGCTGTTTCATGTCGCAAAGCAAAGTTTCTAATAGAGGCACAGTGACTGACCAGCAATTGCAATTTCCTATGTCGTTGTTTGGAAGCATAACAGTAAATTTAATATAATTCTTGGTTTGTTTTTTTTGTTTTATTAACCAGTTAATTCAGGTGATGGGATAGACTACAGCCAGCAGAAGCGGGAAAATATTGGAGATCTGATTCAAGAGACACTGGAAGCCTTTGAACGCTGCGGTGGAGAAAATGCGTATATCAACATTAAATACATGATCCCTACTTATCAGTCGTGCATATTAAACTGAGTTGTATCAAGTGGGATGATTCCATTTCTGTTCTAAAAAAACTGTTTCTGACTCTGTGTGGCATCTTGTTAGTCATGCTTTCTTTCTCTACAGCTGCTAAAATAGTGGCTTGTGGGGCACTGGAGCGTTAGCACTATTGTGAACCAGGCTTTCCAATACATAAATAGTGCCTGTTCCTTGGATTACAATGGTGTACTGTGCGTGTTTGTTCCCTGAAAGAATCGCTGCTTTATGGCAGAGCTGACTCGAGCAGGAATCGGAGTTAAACCTTCACTTGTATGGACAATAAAACTATAATTTTCATACGCAATTCAGCAATTGCTGTTCTGTGTCTGCTTGCCCTGAGGGTGATGTCAGAGGCTGTAACAAGAAGAGTTTATGCTGACTGTTTAATAGGTGTTTGTCATGGAAGAGAAACACCAGTTCAGCAGTGCCTCTCTGGCAGCTGTGCCGAGTGACGCGCTCTGCCAGACAATGCAACTGCTGAATGCACACACCAGCTACAGTGGGGAAATTTATGTGGCCCATTATAAAGCACTGTCATAAAATTAATTCACGTTCCTCACACGCTCCTGATCTCGACTTCCAGGTCTTTACCTTTTCATGGAACTTGGGTTCCTCTTGGCGAACATCAGCCACAACCACAGTTCTGAAGAAAAAAAGCCCAGACAGAACTTCAATAAATCAGACGGAAGACGGAGTGTACCTAGTGTGTCAGTCCCTAATGACACTGTTAATCTGGGGAAACACAGAACATACACGTCTATTTTTAAAGGGCAGTGGGTATTTTTTTGTAACTGCCAGGCTGCTCTTGCTTTTCTGTTATTATGGTATGCATGTGTACACACAGTGTAACTGGTGTTACAGGAATCCCTTACAATTTCCTACGCAGTGTCTCCCTGCATACGCACAAAATGGAACTGATATAATCATGGATTTAAGCAATGCTATTGAGATTGACTTTATTGCTTTCTAAGCATTTCTAACCTACAAAAAATAAAACATGTTTTAAGATTCTCAAGGACAACCTTTTAAAAATATAGAGCCAGCTCAAAACAAATTGGTTGCAGGAGATACGAGCTTTGTCTAAAAAGCACAAGATTTTTAAAAGTACAGGCTTTGGGCTCATTTTGCTTTTATTCTGGTTTCTGGAAGCCCTTAAAATATACGCAAGTTGCACTTTCAAGTGTTTCTCCGTGACTGCTGGAGCTCGAAATGGACTCCTTGGTGCCAGACGCATGAGCCTTTCTGCAGGTGCCTACCCACGCCCGTATCCACAGCCTGCAAGGCTCGCTGGCGCGAGGGACACGGCCCCTGCGCTGCCCGGTCCCCACGGTCCCCCTGCATGCAGGGAGCACGGGGAGCACCTTCCGCCTGCTGAAACGCTGAGCTGGGTCTGGCCTCAGGCTCGCGTGGGGCTGCCCTTCTCCTGTTCAGTGGGATCGGCGGCCTGAGGATTTTTTTTTCTTTTGCTTTCTTCTCTTTCCTGTGATTGGAAAAAAAGCTAAGAGGAAGATTTGTACTCTTCTTGCCTCTGTGAGGGACTGCAGCATCAAGCGATGCCACCGGCCACGGCACTCACCAGCCGGCTTAGGCACGGCTGCTGCAGTCATACCCTTTTCCCAGGCTCCGGAGACCATTCTTTTCTATTTGGGTTTTGGTTCTTTCTGAGGTTTTTTTTACACATTGCCAGGGCTTCCCTGCAGTCCCTCGAGTTTCGGCAGCGTCTGTCCTGTGACTGACGCACAGCGGTGATGGATGAGCACATCCAAAGCGCTGCTCACACCTCGGGTGTCTGCACGCCTTCCAGCTCCCGGTCGGACAGGAAGGTGGTGCCTGGCGGTAGGCCCGCGCTGGGGAAGCTCAGGGCTTCGTCTTCCAACCCTGCAGCACAGAGTCTCGCAGGACACCGCAGGGGAGGCCAAGGCCACGTCTCCTCTTCCAGAAATGCCCTGCTGCACAGCCGCCCCTGGCACCAGCGAGCCGTCCTTTCTCCTTTTCTGGCGCCCACGGTTCGGTTGCTGTGGCACCGCGGGCTTCCCGTGAGTACAAAGTGTGCTGGAGGACTGCCGCTCAGAGGAACCGGGTTATTCAGCGCAGGAACAAACCAGGCCCTTCACTAAAGGAATAATCCCAGGCCACCTCTCACTCCGTAGCTATTTGTATTCTGTCCTTCAGAGGAAGCCCAGCACCGCTCTTTGCCCGAGATCAAACAGCCCCTCAATAGCTGGCGTCGGTTCCCCCGCCGCTGGGCTCCAGCCACGGAGCTGCTCGCAGCAGGGAGAGTGCGGGAAAGGGCTCTCGTCCCCAGGATTTCCCCGTCCCGTCACCCTCAGCGTCCCGGCAGCGCTGCCGGGGAGGAGGTGAAGCCGCAGGCTCCTCGCCAGCTTTGTAACTCTATTCCCTGGCCCACTCTGTGTGCATCCCCTCCCTTCGGCGCAGCCAGGACGAGACTCCTAACCGACCAAGAGACGCCATGGAAAACGGGTGCTTCGAGCAGCCGCAGGCTTGCCCAGACCTGATCCCCTCAGCCCTGGGCTCTTTCCTGGAGATTCCTTTCACACGGCGTTGCTTCAGCAAGGGGTGACCTTACTGCAAACCACCAGGGCAGTAGCGGTCGTGCCCATTCACAGCAGGGAAAATAGCTGTTACAGCGAAGTGCCTTCACTTGCCGCTCAGGATGGGAACATTAGCCTCTATCACGCCATTTCTACGACTGCGCTGTTGCTTCAGAAGTGAACATTCTCCCATAACCTCATTAATCCTAGGAGCTGGACTGATAACAAGAAACATGATAAAAACCACAGGTTGGTAATTTAGGAACACTGAGAATAAAACTGTTTTAAGATGTCATTTTACTCAGTCCGACTGTAGGCCTGCCAACCTTGACAGCGTCCCTTTAAGCATGATCAGCAGCATATTTATAGGCAATTACAGCACAGCTCAGAGCACTTTATAAAGCACAAGATCAAGGACCCAGGTGCTTAAGCATATGAGTAATACTGTCTCACTCGGTGCACCGCTTAGCTATTCTGCTGTGCTCAAAAAATGGAATTGTGGTGAAAAAATAGTGACTGCCTCTCTTCCCACCAGGTCATGTAGCTGTGGTCACTGACACTAGGGGCATGCCAACCAACAGTTGCTAATTGCAATCAATTAAAAGGCACTCTGGGCCAGGTGTTTTGAGGGTTATAAATTAAGCATAGCCCAGTTGAAGGTAGCTTGGCTGTGCAGTGTTGGTGTGCTTTGTGCCTTGCTCTGGGGTCGGCTGCTGCTTTCTGGCTCTCTGGGTAAGTGGCATCTGTGAAGGACCCTGGGGATGGTTAGATAAACTGTTGGTGCTGGTGTTCCAGGGCTGGGTGCTTGAGGTGTCTCCAGTTTACACTGATAAACACGTTGGGTAGCTTGGCTGGTGGCTCTTTAGCTTGAAGAATAGAAAGCATATGGTAACACTAGAAAAAGGAAAACCTACTTGTGGCCTCCTTTGACTTGTATAATCATCAAAATGGGAACAAAATGAGATCTCTTTAATGATTCCTCCCCAAAGCTGTGTAAGGAAGCTCTGCTGTGGGTGTCATGGCTCCGGAGCTCCGCCATTTTGTGATGCTGCCAGCTCCCCTGAGGCGTGGGCTGTGGGGCAGGGGCGGC
>Ga0181612_148892_pt1 | contig 11283 bp, 12 predicted proteins | sample HoacroProtozoa21_FD_119630 | JGI IMG/M metagenome (GOLD analysis project Ga0181612, IMG submission 119630) | Hoatzin crop microbial communities from Cojedes, Venezuel. Combined Assembly of Gp0051906, Gp0051904, Gp0051908 | reverse complement strand
CTGAACCTGGAAAACTCCTTGCCGGCCGTAGGAAAAGGTTAGGAAGGAAGGCAGGCTGTGAGGGGGGAGAAGTGGGGAGCGCAGCCGGGGCCACCGGCCCCGCAGCGGGGGGCACGGGGGGCTGCCGGTCCCCGCCGGGGCCGGGCTCTGCGCTGTGTTTTGAACGGCTGCTGCGGATGTCGGGATCATGGGTGGAGGCCGGTTGGGAGCCAAGTGAGTTTGTGCGAACAAAAGCTACAGCCCTAAATCTGGACCGTCCAGGGCTCTCTGGGATTTTCAGTTTCCTTCCTTGTTCTTGCCCTGAAAGAAGCTGTTCTAGGCAGGGGGGGGGAGCGAATAGGGGGGGCTGAAATGGAGTTTAAAAAAAAATTTCATACTTGAGACGGGTCAGTCAAGCGTAAACACACTGATAATATTGCTTGAGGAAGGTCCCTCGTGTGCACTAAGCACGGGAAGAATGCGAGAGGTTTTTAACCACATGCGATCAACCCTTTTTTGCTAATTCTTTCGATATTAATAAAAGGAATTGTTCAGGCTGGATGAAGGAAGGTGGCGAGAGAGGGTGGATGGGGAAGAGAAGAGGCGGAGGAGCCCTGCCAGCACCTCCCACCCTGCTGCGGGGCTGGCTTTGGATGGGGCACCCTGTGGACATATCCCCTGTCAGCACCCTGCTCCGGTCCTCATGCTCCTTGTCCTCTCCTCACCGGGTCCCATGCAGAGCAGCACAGCACTCCGTGGGACTTCAAATCATTTTAACCATAATATGAAGGATTTATCCAGCTGCCAAAGGTGACTGGAGCTTTAACACGCCAGCTCGAGAAAGGTGATAGGGGCTTAATGCCAGCAGCAGATGCTGCAAGCTCTGAGCACCCAGGTCCAGGGGGTTAACGCCTACCTGGGCACTACGGGTGGTGGGTGCCCATGGCACTGGGGACATCGGCATCATCCTCAGCCCCTCCTATGCCAGGCCATGGCACTTTGCTTGCAGTGCTGCTTCACGAGACAAAAACGCATTGCACTTCCACACCACCTCGCCTCTGGGACCTGTAAATCACAGAGGATGCTGAGGGTCATTTTTGCTTCCTACCTTTTTTTTCATGATCCCAGAGCCTGATGCTCAGAGATGCCAAAAGACAAAAAAGGATGTGATTATTGCTCTTAAGAACAGTACCCTAAAGCACAGAAACAGGTACTCCTAAACATAAAGCACACGGAAACCTGCGGTTGTTTCCAGAAGTGTGGGATGCATATGGCCCACCTGCAGCCGGGGATATAACCTGCACATTTCAGGGACAAGATACTGTACTGCTTATCCAGTGGCTTCCAGCCTCTTAATTTTGGTGTCCGAAACATTTCCCTGGGGAGGTGCAGGCTCCTACACCACCAGTTCACGCCTCTGAAACCCTGAGCTTCTTACTCGTCTTTCTTGGACTGTTTGGGTTCAATTCACAGATCCCTGGGACCGCAGGGACCCATGTGGCCTGAAAACCACCAGCCTAGGGCTCAGAGCAGCGCCTTAAACCTCTTTTCATGAGCTTTTGATCTTAAATAGCTTTTGGCAACTGAATTAAAAAAAAAAGTGCTGTTCTATTGTTGATTCTTTGGAAAACATGTTCAAACACAAGTCACTTCCAACAGGGATAAGCTATGACTACCTATACTTGTAGAAAGTCCCATAAGCATGCCACAACTCCAGTAAAATCTCAATCCTTCCATCCATCCACCCCACCAATGAAGAGGAGACCGAGTCTCCAGCCCCAGTGAGACCGCACAAGGTCCCGGGACCTGTGTCCCTGCTGCCTTTCCTGAGCAGAAAGCCCAAATTGGCTGTGTTTGCTTGCCGGTTCATTATTTTCTACCTCATGAGTTTTCCCTCTGGTGTTGTCTCCGGATGTTAAATGTGGGAAAAGCCCCTGCAGCCCCAGGGGATGAGAAGGCAGCTCTGCCTCGGCACCAGCTGATGGAGCCCAGGAGCACTTACCAAAGGGATTTCTTTCCCACCATTTTCAGTAAACATTAATAAAAACAAGCCAAAAGGAATCTCCTGAATGGCACAGCTCTCTGAGCACCCACACATACTCTCCGTCCCCTCTCCCGCTGCCCTGTGATGCTGAAAGGTCTCCAACCACGTTGCCTGCACTGTGGATCCCAAATTCTAAATCCCAGCACCACCTCATTCGCTTCAAAAACCCTCCAGGCTTTTCTGTAAGGTCCTGCAGGAATGTTACAGAAAACACCACCCATGCAGCGCTTCTCCTTCCTCTTTCCAGGGTTCTTAAAGTCCCCTGGAAGCTCTGCTCGGCCGGAAGGCAGCGGTACCCTCACCGGTGCTTGCGAGGGCAGAGCAAAAGCCGTGGAGGGACCCAGCCCGGTGTCACTTTAACTCGCGCTCCCATCCGAGGGCAGTGCTGCTGGAGACTGTCGGACGGCTCGGGGAGGAAGTCTCCTGGCAGGGCTCCACCAAAGTGGAGTTGCTAGGTCACTGGAACAATAAAAAGGCAAGAAAAAACATCCTGGCTGCGAAAAAGAAAGGGAAAAAAAAAAAGGAAAAAAGCTGTGGCAGTGTGTTCAGTGCTGGTTAAGTGGAAAGAAACAGGGCTGGAGGGAGTGGGACGATGCCGCCGCTGGCTTTTGTAAGCACACGACTTCATTTTTAACACCAACCTTTCTCCAGAGCTCTCAATCTCAGAAACCTGGAATCTGTCTGCAAGGTTTACAACTGGTAAAAGTCTCACATGGGGCAATGTTTCTGCTGCTGCTATGGAGAGATTAACTACCCTTTGCACGCTAACCAGGGTATCACAACCCATCGCATGACTTTCTCGCACCATCACTGGTAATATGAGCAAACCACCTCCCAGCAGGGCTGTACTTCGGCGATGAGGGGGTGAGCACCCTCACAAGGCGTAGGGCACCGCGCAGCCCCGGGGCTCGGCCTCCTCCGTAAGGAGAGGTGCTAGCAGCTTAGAAGCTGCAGGATGAAATTTTGCTTTCTGAAAAGTTTAATTTCAAGGCCAGAAGGGAGCATTAGCTCATTCTGTCTGACCTCATGTATAACCAAAGTCATTCTGTGTAGCTTATTTACTTCCATTATAAGCTCAGTGACTTGTACTTGACTTCAACGGATCTTGCAGGCAAAAAAGCCCAAACTATTGGTATTTATGATTATTGGGATCAACCCACAAGAACTATGGGCTGAAGCACAGATTTTTCTGCACAAAACCTCAAAGCACATCAAAAAAGCGATGCCCGGTGGTGTGAAGCGTATGTGTGGCAGGAACTGTCTGCCCCAGGAGCCAAGGACCCAGGAAAAAAACAAGGTGGTATTTTCACATCAGAGTCTGGAAACAAAACCACAGATCCCTGCTCCAAAGCGGTCTGAGCCCAGGAGCTGCTTCCCACAGCCAGGAGGGGACAAAAAATACTGGGAAGACGGAGGAAGGAGTAGGAAAAGGGGTGCTGCAGGCCACACCGGGAAGAGCTGGGGGCTGCCACAGGTCCCCTGGGACCGAGCGATGCTGCCCACTGCCACAGGTTGGGCTTTGCCTTGAGCAGAGCCTTGCTCCAGCAATGCACTTCAGAGAAGCTCCTTGGGGAACTATTCTCTGCTCTTAACACTAAGCATGTGCCAAAGAGCTTTGCTGGCCAGCGGCCACACCGGGGATGATGACCAACCTGGGAACCGAGTGACTTCTTAAAGATGTGATGGGGACGAGAGGGATGAAGGGCCCTCTTGGATGCAGGAGGATCACAAGGTCACCAAGGGATGGATGCAGTTTGGTGACACACAGGTAGAAGGTTTGCTGGATTCTTCCCTCCATGTAGACTAGCAAAATCCAACCCCAGTCCAGGGGAAAACTGACAGCAGCCCAATCCTTACAACCAGCTCTCGCTGCCCAGCTGGAGGTGGGATGCAGGGCATGGTGTCATGGCAGTGAGAATCATGGACGCTCTCGTGGCTCCTACTCTCCCAGCAAGGGGTGGTGAGACTTGGGAGGGGATGGAGAAAAAGCAAACAGGCAAAAAAATACAGCAGCATAAAGAGAAATGAATCCCCAGAAGAGATTAGGGCCCCCACCTCCCTTCCCCCATCTGCTGCGAAAGGATGATGATCTAAATCACATTTCCTAGATGACACTGCACTGATCTGCCGCCGGAAGCCGCGGTGGCAGGGCTCAGGATGCCGCCGGGCCTCCTTCTTCCAGGGGACGAGCCAGGTCCTTCCCCGCCGGCACCCACCGGCCGGTCACCACTGCCACTGTGGAGGAGCAGCGTGTCCGGGGCGGCTGGAGCCGGGGTCCCTGCCACCGTCCCCACCGCTCTCCCACTGCCTCTGCAGCCACGCGTTTCCTTTCTGAGAACCGGAGGGGAAGGGATTTACCATTTCCAGCGCGTTTCTGCATGTGTTTCGGGGAGGCTGAACACAAGATGCCTTCCCTCAGCTGCTCTGCAGCAGGCAGCCCCACGGCCAAGCCCCATGGCCGAGCCCCGCGGCCGGCAGAGGGAACGGGTGATGGAGAGGGACAGGACTGGGCTGTCACTCTCCGAGATGTCCCCGAGGACTCACAGGAGTCAGGGTCAGGTCACAGCCTACCTCGGGGCATAGGGCCACTGTGTGCTGAGCAAGGCAGCGCAGAGGATCAAGAGGCCAGAAATCTGCGCCCAAACCCCATCTGCCCACACACCGACCTGTATCACCCAGCATAGAGCCACCTCACACCGACTGCCTTGGCACGCTCTTGCCATCAAGTGACCGCCAACTTTGGTCTAAACGCAGCACGTAAGGCACCTTACCCAGCACCATACCACCTCCAGGCGTACCAGTAGTTTGCAGGACAGGACGGTGAGGATCTCTGTCTGCATGGTACGGACTGTTCTCGGAGGCCACGAAATTGCTGGTACTGCTATTCTCCAGGTCAGAAGCCTCCTGGTCCTGATTTGGCTCTCTTCATGCATCGTATTTGCTTCACGTCCCTCAGAAAAGACCATCTTCATGATTATTTTGCACTCTCCGATCAAGTTTCCCTGCAAAGAAGCATCCTTTCAAAGGGCTTTTATCTGCAGGGTTGGCTGCCAGTCTAATACTGCAGCCCCATTCTGTATTCGCTGAAAGAGCTGATAACGTCCTAAAAAGAATTATCATTTAGATGTTAGTCCTGTAACTGAATCCGAATCAAACAATGATGACTGTTCAAATGCTTAAAGCTACTCAGGGGTATTTTCCTTTGAGCTCTTCCAAGCTTGTACCAGGGGTAAGGAGCTTTCTAAAGATGCCTTTGTGAGCACCAGCTACTGAAACCCTTCTCCCTGTCCCTCCAGACACAGATACAATTATGCTCAGCTCCAGCACAAAGATAAAGGCTGAATGACAGGAGCAGTATTATGCTCCACAATCAGGGTCCTTGATCCCAATTGACAAGGAAAGCAAATCATGCGCAGTTGGTTTGCTGATGTTTCCACTCCTGAAAATTCATTCCCATCACGGGGGTAGAAATTGTTTCAACACACAAGATTAGGTTTTGTGTTACCTTCCCAGATGGCTAAATTACCTTAACTTGTCAGTTCGTGAGATCTTCCAAGTTATGCAGGGTCAAATCTGGTCACCACTTGTATGGGATATCTTTCTTTGCAGAAGGTTTAACTACCAGCTGCTACAGTTTCTCTGATAAGCAAGTGCTTTCTTACCTATAATGGCACGGATGTAGTAGGACAGCTATTCAGAAATGCTGTGAAACCCTCCTCTGGAGTAAATTTTTTAAAATGTGTTAGATAAACATCTTATGGGGTGATCCTGCAAGGGGAGATGCCTTGAGATCCCTGCTAGACCTGCCTTTTGCTTTTAGAGAGCCCCCAAAACCAAAACCAAACCAAAACCCCCTCAAATCTCCAAATTCCAACCTCCACCCCCTAACTTACACATACTCCAGAAAGTGCTGTCCTCCCCCAGGACAGGTCCTGCCGCCCTGGGTGGGCTGCACTACCCTCCTGCTAGGCTATCACAGAAGGTATCTTTCTGATAATATACTGAAGCCGAATCTTCAACTTAGTGTGATTCATCCCCGCTTCAGCAAAGTTCAACAGAAGGGGACGTTTCACACCAGTCCTCGGGGCTGAAGAGATTTTCCACAAAAGGAAGGGTGTTAACGCCAGCATCCTAACAAGTGGTGACGCAGACAATTGTGCTCTATAGATCCAGATTCCTCTTGTCACTCCAGATGCAGAAGTGCCTTTTAGCATGGTCTTCTGAAGAAAAAAAAATGAGCCCTCCTTTGCTACTGGCAACCCAAAGGAGCTTGTCCATCAGCCCAAAACTCCTGCACAGAGTTTCTTCTGTGGTCTGGAGATCCCTGAAGGAATCTGAGGGTGGTTGTGGTAGCAGAAATGACAACAATGTCCACCCTTTTATAGAGGCAAGAGGTCAAGCTGATTCCTGTAATGGCCTTTAAAGCCTCTGCCATCCCACCACACCGAAAAATGCTGAGAGAAACGCCCTGAATGTGTGTGTGCAACACAACGTCCTCTGGGAGATGCAGCCTGGGCCGCACCACTGGGACAGCCATTAACCCTGCCCAGTTAACTCTTCACCTATCAGACCATTTAACATCCCTCTTCAGTCCTTTCCCAGCTGATTTAATCCCAGATCTAAATTAGCTCAGCATTAAAAAGGAAAAGGTATTTTTCTCCCAAACTTCAGCTGCAAGATCCTCATTGCCATCTAACCGCTCTGCAAAAGGTCCCCCGAACATCTCCGCGTTTGCCTTGGTGAAAGCACCACAAAGGTCACGGCGTTTCCAGGGGACTTCTTGCAAGCACTGACTTGGGAGCCAAGACAGGGTGCTCACGCAGAGGGGCCCAGGGAAGGACCTGCCGCATCTGAGACACCATCACCCTCAAACAGCTTAAACTGGCCAGACCACAGTCAGGATGCTGTGAAAGCAGTTTTAAAAGTTCTCCTAGCTTCACATCCTTGCAAAGAACGAAAAGGCAGATGGAGCTTGCTTCTCCCAGCGGAGAAGTCAATCTGCCAAGGTCGAGGCGCTTGCACAAGGTATTTGGAAAGCTGGACAGAAAACCACTGGGTTTGCACCCAGTTTTCCTGCTGAAATGCACAGCACCTCTTTGCGCACCCTCCCTTTTCCTAGCAGAGCAGGACAATTACGATGGTTGAGCTTCGTTTGCGCTTCTCCTGCACACACACAGGCAGAGCCCTGCCAAGCAGGAGTGCCTGAAACAGCCCCTCCGTCTGGACTCCAAAGCCTCTGGAGATCAGCTTTGAACCGGTGGTGTTTTCAATACAGCCAGCCTGGACTTCTCGTGTGCCTCCTGGATTTGCTGCTCACGTTTTCAGGGGAGTTTTATCTACCATCTCGACAGCCAGAAGCTCTTTTTCTCCCCCGTCTAAGCGATTCTGCTGTAACGACAGCTCCAGGAGTTGGGGTTTTAAGGAAAGCCAGCCAAATCCTCGGAGGCTCTTGACACAGATCCTGACTTTTGGCAGCAGCGCTCCCTCGCCCACAGCCGAGATGCTGACTGCAGCTCGGGAGATGCTGAAGTAACCAACTGCAAAACTATTTATCAAATGCTTCCAAGTCAAGGGCACGGCGGATGCAGAAGCCGCTATAACCCTTCTCGATAGCCCTGCCTGCGCGGAGGACAGGCAACAGGGAGCTCCTTCACACAAAGCCACCGGGGCGACCGGGGACGGCATCACGGGAGCAGCGACAGCTTGTAGGATATTTCCTGTACGCACCCTGCTTATAGGAAATAGGTTAGTTTTTTGCACTTCAGGCACTTTTTAAATGATATTTTTATATCTCACGCATTTTATACTGGTTTCTGAAGAGATGAAGCTCCTGAGACAGCTTTGTCTGTCCTCCTACATTGAAACAAATTAGCCTGGAAGGCAGAGACCTCCAAGACAGCAAGTTCCTACGGGTCTCATGAAGAGGGTCACTTTGCTAGAGAAGACGGTGTGAAGTGTCTGGCTTGGGGAGCTGCTGCACCCAGGCCGAGGAGGGTGCCTGTGGCTTGGTTCATGCCCTGGCTGTGGGACCCATACACACGCAGCACCCACAAAGCCCAAAATAAACCACGGCACACACTAATGCCACGCACTCCATGGCGGGCAGAGGAGAGCAAACCACAGGTACTGCTCACAGAGTAACTTTACCACATGTCTCTCCCTTGCATGGGTTTGCCCAAACAGCTCTAAAAATGAGCCCCTTTCTCCCCCGGTTTTACACAACCAGACTTTTGACCCCAGCACCCCAGTCAGTGGAAACCTTGCAGCTGTTTTACCTCCCTGCTCACCCTGGCTCTGCCTGCCCCTTCTCCAAGATCTTCAGGACCTGGGGTGGCTGTCATCATGTCCAGCACCCAGCGGAGATGAAAAACAAACCAACAGCAAAGAAGGGATGTGACCCAAGATCCTAAAATCTGCGTTATGAACCTCACAGTATTCAGATCCTCCCAGAGGTCCTCATTTTAAGCAAGAACTGGATCTTATTCCCTTTTTCCCCAGTGTTCTCCTGAGCACTTCAGAAGACCGAGCCTGACAGCAGCGTTACTATAACACAGGCAACATCTACACTAACAGCTTGGAGGAGCTGAAGTTTACAGAGCTCCCTTTACTCGAGGGAACTGCATTTTTCTAAGATTATATTATTACTTGGGCTGGTCTCTCAGTAATGCAACATCATTTCCCTTTTGGGTGGGAAAGTTCTCTCCTTGTCCTCGGACGCGAATGATTTCAGCCTGAAAGGATGAATGCGAACTCTCTGCATAATCAAAGAAACATCAGTGAACCATGCCCCTTGCTGAAGCGGCGGGTTGTTACGGTACAGCACCTGGGCATTAAAAATATATCGTGATGGGCATACACACGTCAGCTGTATGCATGCAGAAAAGGGCGAGTGGGAAGGGTGGCCAGATGTGACAAAACCATTTTCTTCTGATAGGCATCCACAGACTTCATCCTGTCACGGAGCCTGCACTTGTAGCCCTCTTGCATCTGCTCTGGATGAATATCCCAGCAAACGAACCTCTAATATTTATGGAAACTGCAAATTACAATGCAAATGTCACAAAACTGCTCAGAGAAATAAGAATTTGAATTTGTAATTGGGTCCACTGCCACTGAAAATTGGATTCTGTCTTTTATGCTCAGCCGATCAGGAAAGAGAAAAAACATATTGTACGACCTACATCTTCAATCGAATGTAAATAACAGGGCCTGTGGATGGGTCATTGAGGCCTCGTGATGAGCTTGCTCGCGAGCTACAGACCGTGGATTTTGTATCAGGGGAATATTGCAAATGACCAACCTTTAACTCGCTTGGAGCACCTTCTGACCCTCCGGCTGGTAGAACCCCGAAAGCTTCTTTGCGCCACTGCGACAGCAGAAAGCCACCACAGGAGGTGCCAGGGTCTGGCCATGCCTCTTCCCAGAGGAGCTCTGTGCGTGTCCGAGGGGATCAGCCTGAGCAGGAACGGTGCCGTTCGTCTGCGCAGACACCTGGATTCACCCAGAGCCTCCTCACCCCCCACCCCCCCAGAAACTCTCTTGAACCTACGTGGGGAAGCAAAGCCAGAACCCAGAGGGTTTATACCAGCTATGGATGATCCACCACCCCCGGATCGTTTCCCCGGGGCGTTTCGGAGGCTGCAGCCCTGCCCTGAGCACCCCAGGCACCGCAGGGGCAGTCGGGCTGGGCGCAGCACGCCGTGCCCCCCCTCGCCTCTCCGCAGCAGCACAGACACGGGCAGAGAGACGGCGGGGTTGGTGCTGCAAAAGGCAGCAGGCTCAGCTGTAGCTGAGCCCTGACACTCTGTACCTATCCTCAGTTTGGAAATTGTACACAGCTACCATCGACAGGGAACCCACAGCACCGGCCAACGGGTCCTTCAGCAGCGACTCCAGAGGAGCCACAGACCTCGGTTGTGCTTTAGTCTCTACACCGCAGCACTGCAACACTGCTGCTACACTGATGGGTTTTACTGGCTTGATTAACTTGTTAATTGAAATAGTTACTTATTCGGGGAGGGGTGTATTAGCTTGGATGAACGGTTCATTAAAACCATCACAAGCAGACTGATGTGACCAAGGCTTCAGCCCAACCCCTGCTGTACAGCCACCGGAGCAGCGAGCAGGGCCAGAAACAGTTCCCGCAGCCCCCGGCAGCAGCACCCAAGCAGGCAGCCAGCACGCACCTACAGTCGGCTGGGCTTTCGTCCCCGCTTTCACCCAAGGGACGGCTCAGCTCCTGGTTTGGTAGCTCACGGGACAGAGCAAACCCCTGCTCCTATTGCCCAGACACCTCCCCAAATGCCTTCTGCAGGGTTGCCTGACTGTGTGCTTGAAGAAGCAGCTTTATGTTTCGGGTCCACAGGCACAGTCCCTGCCATGGCAGCATACACTGGAGTTCTGCACTACAACCACACCAACCCTAACCCCCGAGAGACGTGATGGTGACGGAGCCATCAGCCTCCCCGCGGAGCCATCAGCCGCCCCACGGTGCCCAGCTCCTGTGACTTGCCCCCCGCGGATGGATGGGACGGGGAGGACGGAGGCAGCACGCAGAACAGCTTGTGAGCTCAGTCCCGGAGGGCTTCCGACTGCCAGCCCAAAAATTGGGATCTGTAAGAAAAGGTGAAGGAAGCAAGTTGTCCCAGAAACCCCATGCTCCTCTAAACTCCTCAGCATCTGCAACTTTTGCTACTGAAAATAACATTCCCTGAGAAAGGCACCCCTGCACCAGCAAGGCTGGCATCAGCCCCCACAGCCGAGACAAAGGAGCCACCACCCATCTCCCCAGCCACAAGAGAAAATAAAAGCAAATTAAATTATCCCTCTGCTGTGGTGCTGGCTGCTGGGGCAGGGCACGCTGCGAGTGCCTGCTGAGCGGGCGCAGGCGGTTTGCTGCTGGGAAATGCAACTTTGCAGAGAGCCCAATAATCTTTTCTTTTTTTTTCTCTCTTTTCTTTTTTGCTTTTAATTATGTCCCCCAAAGGAGCAGAGTGAAATCTGTCCAACTCCAGGGACTTCACACTCACAGCACACCCACCAAATCCACTCGCAGTGCACAGAGAGGAGCAGGGAAGACGCCCAAGCACAGAAAGCCCTGCAGCCTGCGGGTCTGCTGACGGCAAAGCGGAGGCGCGGGAGGGGATCCTTCCTTGTCCCCGCGCCGCAGGGGGAGGGAGCACCCTTCCTGCACCACCTGCTGCCACCTGAAATACTATCACAGAATCACAGAATCACAGAATCACAGAATGGTGTGGGTT
>Ga0181612_124413_pt1 | contig 11283 bp, 3 predicted proteins | sample HoacroProtozoa21_FD_119630 | JGI IMG/M metagenome (GOLD analysis project Ga0181612, IMG submission 119630) | Hoatzin crop microbial communities from Cojedes, Venezuel. Combined Assembly of Gp0051906, Gp0051904, Gp0051908 | reverse complement strand
TGTAAGAAATTTTCCGTGCTCTATGATGAAAGCAGATGAAAGCAACTTTTCAATTACTTGCACCCCATTTCAGCTCTCCTCTCACTTTCCTTCTTGCTGTCCCACACCCAAATGGGTAAAGGGGTTAATCCTGCTCAAGTAATCTTAAATTAAACATATCTTTATACTGAAATAAAAAAGACTAAACATGCATGTGTACAGAAACTGAGTTTTCATTTCAGTGGGATTGACACGGAAATATAAGGCTGTCAATTGCCAAAGATGCCAACCATAATTTTTTGCAGAGGGCTCCAAAAAACTCTCTTACTCTATCAACACTCTTCTTCTGTTCAATAGTACAGAACAAAATGGCCTGACAATAACTATTTCCATACATATGACTACCTTGAACACCACCAAAATGGCAAGGAGATAGAAGGAAATTCTTCATTACCACCAAGCTGGATTACTAACTGAAAAATTCTCTACAGGAAATACAAGATGACAGTAAAGTAAAAAATGGTGAGTGGGCTTAGGCACCCAGGAGGCAAAGCTGAGAGCTATCAGTACAGACAGACTTTCCCTGGACAGAAGATGATAAATGTGCAGAGGAACTGTCTGTAAACTGAAAATTCATCCAGCTGATTAGGCAGAAACAATTTTTCCTTAGGATCTGAGCACGGTTTTGTTTTGTTTTCTCATCTGACAGTACTTTCAATTATTGAGACAGAATGACAAAAGAGCATATGTGCTCAATGATCAGAGGACCTGCACCATCAAACTGGGCATCTGCTACTCATTTCTGAAAGATGCTGCAAGTGAGACTCAAGTGAAAACCAGAATACTGAATAGTGCTGAGCTGGGCCAGCTGGACCAGGACCAAGAAATGGGGCTATTTACAGAGGAATGTAACACTAGTGGTCTGTGGAAAGTAATTTGTACCTGGGAATGCATGCTGTAATTGTTTCGTTGTTTTTGATCAGCTACATTACAGACAGATGACTTAGACATACGTAGGGCCAACGACAGACCAATGAGAGGTGCAAAGGCAATTCCATTTTAGTGAAATATCCTTGGCTTTACTCCCAAAGAGAGTCAAAGTGCACTGCTATGACCCAGCCATTAATCCATGAAAATACAACTGGATTTGGAGGTACTGCACCCTTGAACAGGATGCATCATGGAAATAATCACCTAATTTACAAAGCTGAAAAGTCTCCTCTGGTTTAATTTCATTCTAACCTGGCTTGCACCTGCCCCATGCTGTGCTGAATTGCTTACTCATTTTTGAAAATGTTATGGCTACCTACCGCATTCACCAGCTGTAACAGCAGCTGTTGTTTCTGTCACCTTTTTTTTAACCAAAAAGAAAAGGTTTTTTCCTTCCATTTTTCCCCATAAACTGATAGCCTGGTCAAACACATTTTGCAAACAAAATTCTGAAGCATTTCAGAAATGGGGAGTCCAATCAACGCATTGAGTACTAGTTGCTCAGCGACAGAATCAATAGAGGTACAATGTTAGTTATAACTGCTTTCTATTGCCTGTACGACATTTATGGGAAAGATGATCTTACTTCAATTAATATTTTTTTCAATAAGTCTCAAAAATACTTTTTTTTTTTCTTTTTGCATTGCTTCAGATAAATCCTTGAATAGCCTGCTTAATAATTCAGTAAGGGCATAGTTTCTCTGGTTATATGGAGAGAATAACTGTTTATACATGTATGGTATGTAACAGTCACTGCAGCCAAGGCTACCCCCAACCTTCACATCCTCAACCAGTCCATCTCTATTTGTCAGCACAAGGATGACTGAGAAGAACGCAGAAGGAAGAAATCAGATATTTGATCTGCTTGCACCTCAAGGTAGTAATTTATTTTCCATAACCACTGCAGCTAGGGCTCTAGGACGCCAGGTAAATATTTCCAGTCTTGGGTGCTGCTAATTCAGTAGTGCCCAAAGAATTACAATGACTGAAAGGAGTATCCATAGCCATAAAAAAAGATTGCTGAAGAGTTTACTGGGTCTTTTCCCTAAAAAAGCTCTCACATAAATGGGACTAAATGAAGATATGATGGTAAGAACAGATGGTAAAATAATTTCTTAACTTATGTTAAATCACAGTTTTGCTCATTCAGTTTTCCATACTTTGAACTGAATGACCAATTGTGGTAAAATTTGCCTTTTGCAGCAATAGCAAAAGATTTTTCTGCTGTCCCTGGCTACTGCCAGGATCCTTGAACTTTGCTTAGGAAATTATAAAGGCAAAAGTCTATACCATCCCCTTAATCAATTTATTTTCTATCTCAGCTCTTGTAAGGTGCTTCAGCTGTCAAGTCTCAGACTAAAGTGATTTCATAGTTTATATTTTCAGAGGATACAGTCACTCTGAATGGAGTTGCTCTACTTATAAGGTAAGTATGAGAACATGCTTCCACATTACCCCTGGAAGACTTTTCCTGAAACACAGAAGGCAAGTTCTGACCTCAGCTGGAGGAATCTGAACATAGGTGAGGTTGTAAAATGTTATCTGGGTTTTCTGGATTCATTTCAACATCGACCTGCACTTTGAAAGATGAAAAAGTCAGATGGCTAATTTGTGAGGGTATAAATCATCCCTTAACAAAAACCCTTAGGAATTCCTCAACATCTCTCTTGGAGGCAGCATAGCAACTTGAGTCTCCAGCTCTGGTTTCACTGCCCTACGTTAACCGCTAATTTAAAGCTAATTGTAAAGCAGGTCACATTCAAGTCTCTGGAAAAAAGCCCAGTTACTTTTATGGTGCATAACCAAGCCCTAAAAGAAAATAATAAAACCATCAATTAAACTCATTTAAAAGGAAAAACAACAACAAGCAAACACAATCCAGCTATGGCTATTTAGAATTATGTGTAATTTTTCTAACCAGTTACTTCCCCAGGTAAGCACAGGTGCCATTGCCTTGTTAAGCTTTATAAAAAACAAACCACAGACCACCTCCTGTTGTCACACACTGCCACACCTGGCTTGGCCTTTGTAATAACAGTGTTTGGACTGTAATTTGCAGACATCTACTGCCACTTTCAGCTAACACCTTCACTTATACATCCGTTCTTTGCCACAACAATATGGAAGACATCTATGAAACATCACACCTGAGAACTGAAGCAATGCTTCCTCTGCACCATGCAAAAAGTCCATTAACATCAACAGGCAAACATGTTGCTTTTTTTCTGTAGAAAAGTGAATTCAAAACATGAAATAATTATCACATTTCAGAGAATATGAGCACACTCAAGCTAAAAATACTGGCTGCAGAATATAGCATCTTTATTTTACACCCATGATAATGCGGAGACTCAAAACATTCCCTTCTTTACTTACTGATATGCAACAACAGTCAAGACCCTTTTCCAGGCAGCAGCAGGCATACCAAAAAAACAGAGTTCAGTCTCCACTGCTATTCTGTTACTTAAGATTGAGAAGAGAGAAATCCCAGCAACATGGCACAAGATAATTAAAACAAACTACAGCTCAGCTTTACTAGTGAAGTAATCTGTACAGGAATGACAGGATGCCAAAGCTTTGGAGCCCACAGTGCATAAAAAGACAACATACCATGTCCAGACTGGGCAGAGCATGGTATCTGCTGTTCACCAGGCTATGCGAAACGCTTACCGAGACCTTGGATTAAGTTTACCTAGTGCAGTCCTTCTGTCCACCCACCATCAGCCTCAGTAAAGCGAACAGGCTGTGAAATCAATAGCTTCCCATTTCTTCATTTTTAGGAGAGGCACAATGGTGTTTTATATAAAAGAGCCTGAGCTGCCAACATTTCAATGGATCTGAAAGGACTTACCAGTCACTGACCCCAAAAGACAATCAGCACGCACCAGTAAGTGCACAACACTTCCCCACTAGAGAGACAGTTTAGTAATGGTGACATAACCTTTACCTTCTGGGTCATTAGATATAACATATCATTACTGTCCAGCAAATACTCAGTGACCCAAAGGGCATAAGAAGAGTTGGCATTCACAGTCCTTTTTTTGGACTTGTGATGAGCAATTTCTGGCTAGACAAGTAGTTCTCTGCAGCGCCAGGCTAAAGGATGCCAAGTCTATTCTGTTACAGCCAAGGACTCACACAGGTATTTCAACGGGATTACCTAAGAGCTTGACAAGTTCAGTACAATTTTGAAGGTTGTGTTGGACTGGGACCAAAGTGCTCAGCACTTAGTCTCTCTTGATGAACTTCTCTGTATGCACATGTATTGCAAAAAGATTAGAAAGACATAGATCCTGAAAGGTATTTAGATAGCAAAATCCTATTGTTGTAACATGCTTAAATACCTCTGAATATATATACCAAAAACCATCCTCTATACTCGCAATTAGTCTGTTGGAAGCCTTGGTGAAGAGGCCAGTGACAAAACAAGCGTGCAGACAGGCAAATCCCACGTGGCAACTTGACATGCTAGAGCGAGCCATCACAGTTCACTGTACTGCAGCTCAGCCTTTTTCATAACCATGCAAGTTTCTGCTTCTCTCATTTCACTGTCATCCATCAGCACTGAAGACTCTTCAAAACAAAAAAGAAAATGCTTCTCATCCTACAAAAGTCCTTCAAAAGCAGCCTAGTTTAATCACAGTTACAAAACAACCAATACATTACACTGAGTCATTCAGACTCATTTCCCTAATCTGTATCAGGGAAATATCTATTCTGTTTATAGAGACTCACCTCAACAGGTTAACTAAAACTCTGCTATAGCTGGATGCTTAAGGATAGAAGCTGTACTGGTCCTGAAATGGATAGTCACATGGCACATGCGGCTCTGGTGCATGTTTTCTCTGTAATTTCCCTTCTCTGAGTGTGCAATGTTTGAGATGCAGAAGAATGGACAGCACTTGTCAAACTATGATTACTCCAGAAATTGAAATACATAAAATAATAACTGATGCAATCAAAAGCATATCCAACTATCATTTCCTTGGAACACAGACAAGCAGATAGAAAATGATTCAATTTGTAATTAATTCACAGACAGAAGGAGGAGTTGAAAAAAAAAAATACATAAATACATTCTTCAGGCCGTGGCAGAAAATAATGACTGAACAAGCATCTCAAAAGGAAAATTAATGAATGACAACAGGAGCAGCACATGTGTAACATGGAGATAGACGGCAAGAAAATTAAACAGGTTGCTTATGGGAAAATAGCCACCTTCCCCATGTTTTTTCTTAGAAAACACACATGGTTCCTAATTAAATTCAAAGCTATTATTCAATCAGAAGCTTCTTATGAAGTCAGAAACTGTGAAAGTATGCTACTGAAAGCAGAGCTGCAGGAGATAATTGAAGCCTTAGAATCACAGTGGTGATTTTCTTGAACACTCGTCCCCAAGTCACCTAAAATAAAATCCATCAGAGAAGAAGATACAATGCAGCAACATAAAGGTTACAGTCAGTGAGATGTAAATAAAGAAAGCGGAGGAAAATAAAATGTATGAACTAACTTTTGGGAAAACTATGCGTGAGTACTTGCACATGCACACATGCACATTGAACTTTACTACATAAAACTTATACCTGAAAAAGCTCATATCTTAAGAAATCGTAATTCCTCTTTGAAAGGGCTGTCCAGAATCTTCACATACCTTAGCAGTGTTTTAAGAGCCTTGCAATATCTGTAGTTTTCAGAACTTAACCACAGTTTTCAAGATCACACTCAAGCAGGTTTGCTAAAGGAAACACTGGATAAAGGGACATGACGTGTATAAACGCCCTAGATGTCATAGCAGTGCCACACAGCAGTGTCATAGCATAGCCACAATCTCTGGCATTAAACTGATGGAGATTTAAACAGAAGCCAGATTCACAAAGCAGATCACAGCCTGACAATTCACACCTTACAACTGCCTCACTAAAAGCAAGAAATATTTTTATGGAAGTTGTAGGGAGGGGAAAAAGGTGTTATTGAATTAAAAATTGAGTTTGTAAATCCTACAATGCGGTAGGACTGGAGAGAAAAAGAAATAGGACAAATTTTCTTCCCAGGGTCAGTACTGAAATTAAATCTGTTGTCTTTTCAGCCATGCAGCCAGCTCTCAAGGACATCCAGCCCTAAATTAAAATATTAGAAGAGCCTCATATTCCTTCTATGAGGAGTAGACCCCATTCTGTGTTCCTGTTCCAGATGTTAGCAGATAATGGCTTGTTAAACTTATAATATGCCTTCAAAATTCCCTCACCACCAAATGAACTTTGTCACTGCTGCTCTTATGTTAAGGTCAGAGGACAGCAGGGATAGAGATCTGTTTGCACCATTTGCCATTTAGTGCTACATAAAACCAGTGCACTCATTAAAGTTAAATGCCAACTATGTGAAAAATCCGTCAGCCAAGTCCCGCAGCCACAGACGGTGATGCAATTTTTGCCTAAATGAGAGAGTTTAGCCACTCTTCAGTTCCAAGCTGGACAGAATGCACACCATACATCATGCAGGGATGCAAAACCATCTCTCTCTGCAGCAAAGTGTAGCACCAGCAAGGAAGGCTTAGGGAAAAGATTATCAGCCTTGTATGTCCTCTTATGGGTATGGCAATGCAAGCTGGCACAGTCTAATTTATGGGCTAACAAGTGTGTGGAGAGACCTTCAAATCAGGAAGCAACACATACTGCTTGGAGTATCTAAGACCCAGTGGGCAAAGGTGGCCAAATAATGGCAAGAAATTAAATAGGCTTAATATACTCCTGGGCTTTTGTAGAGAAGTGCCATCAGCTCGCACATACTTCATTTTCTGTAAGATCAATTACAAAAATCCTGCCACTGAATAAAGAATGCAGCTTTTGCTCTTTGGCTTCTAGAGGGAAGAAAAAAATTAATCTGGACAATGTAGAAATCATACAAGAAAAAAAATGACAATAGATTACTTCTTAACAAATCCCATGATTTCTTGAGACTCATGGCATTTAATTTTGGAGTCAGTAAAGCTGAAGACATTACTGCAATATACAGGTGCACAGTAAAGCTTGATTCATGAAGGCAGGGGTGCAAGACTGTCATCACCAGTATTGAAAAAGCCTGAATGCTGCACCAGCGTGAACCTGTTGCTTGTTCAGTCTATGCACTGGAGTAAGAAATATGTATTCCAACATCACCAATGAAAACCTAGAATCCCACCTTCCTATATTATCCAATCAGACTGATAAAAATCACTTTGTAGAATATACGAAAATAGTGTCAGGCAAAACGCTGCAGCACTTGCTCCTCATAAGGAGGATGTTTCCACCCACTGCAAAATTTGGCTGCTACATTCATGTCATTATTATAATGTTTTTCTGACATCTGCTGTCCTATAATCAGTGGTTGGATGCTAATAATGACATGGGATATGATACTGCATGTCTAATCACTGCTTCAGCAAACCAAAGATAAAGACAGAGTTAGAAGCAAAATAAAAAATTCAGTATCAAACTAACATGGAATGGAAGCTTGGGTTCTTAAGGGTTCCCATTACCTGATTCATTTTTGATATGCAGTAAAAAAAATGTTAGTTGAATCAAATGAGGTACTACCAAAAATTAGTTCCTAAATCACAACTGTATTTCAAACAATTGCTGCAATGCCTGCCTTTCCTGGGAGCCCTGAGGGCAGAGGTGGCTTAACCTCCTACAGCTTCTCTTCACATGATGGATGCTGAAATGTGTGCAATTGGTGCTGATGGGGCAGGGTACCAAGCTCTCTCTCTTAGCCATCCCTCCCGTTCCTGTAAAGTCTTTGGACATATGTCTTTATCTGTGTGCAAAGAAGCACAGGCAACATAAATAACAGTTTGCTTGAATCCTGGGGCCCAAGCAAAACAGTTGTGATTTCACTCCCCCTGTGCTTTGAACCAGGGTGGAGGCTTCCTTGTTACAGAAATCATTCAGATGTATTAAAAATTGTGACCACCCTCAAAGGCAAAAGGCAGAAAAAAGGAAACACTGTACTCAAAACTGCTGGAGATCAGAAACAAAAATTGATTTTCAGTTAGGTCCTCTCACACAAACAATACTTGAAAGAAGTGGGATTGGAACTAGATCTCCTGAAAATTGGTTTGGTGACTATCCTACAACTGTAGGATGAAGCTATGTATTGGAGTCTTCATTGCTTGAAGTCTTTAAGTAAGATTTCTTTTAAAATACACATATACTCAGGCCTTAACAATACAATAGTGAACTTGCAAACTCCTGGAGAACCCTAGGAATTGACATTCTGTTACTCAGTTGCCCACCAGAGAACTATTTAGGTTAATCTGATGATGGGTAGCTGCTTCTTACAGACAGATATTTCTAAATCTGTCTACCAATTTTTTAAACTAGCCTGTACAGCCCTGCTATCCCTTGGATACTCTGAAGAAAGACGCTGAGACACTGGAAAATGGAAGAGTGGTTTAGTGCTCTTTGTCCCCTCTAAACAGATTTGCAAGACTGAAGCAAGTTCCAAGAAGACAAAAGCAAGAGAACATACTACAGCACCTCCAACAGTACAGTTACTTTGTTAGGCTGACCAGCTAGCTTCTCAAGATTACCACACTAGCAAGATTCTGGAGCTACATTTGCTTGGTCTCTCTGAAACAACTCTTCTGGCCCCCAGTTCTACCATCCTTCCAAGATTCGTTTTGCTACTGAACCTTATACTGAGCTTTTCTGATTTCTTTTGCCTAAATGACATTTCAGAAAAGGGAGGAATGGCACAGAGAAAGGACCTGGCATCCTCTCACTGTTTCCCAACTTCAAATGACAGGGCCCTGTTCTTTTGTCCTTTCAAAGGTTGCTTCCTCTCCTCCTGTCAGTGGGTACTGAGACAGACACACATATCTGTGCCCTCTTTTTTTTTTTTAATATCTCTAGATTTTTCTTAATTAGGTTAAATTTCTGGCTTAGCTTTAAACTGCTTTTGCTAGTTAAAAGCCTAATACATAATGATAAAATTTTACTAATCGTTCTCATGGCAACATTGTAATGACACATGCATTAGTCACATAACTGAAATTACTTCACCTTCAGGAGCTAACACGATCTAAACACAGTACTTGAGCATAACTTAATTATAGGATTAGGGAACACGTTGTCTGATGTGCGTGACATGCCTGTGTCCCTTCAGGGTGTTGCTTGAAGGGCTCAAACACAGTGGTATGATGATTAATTTTCAATCCTCCAATACACAAGGGTCAGAGTGGTTTTAAAAACCAATGACCAACCATCCTCTGGATATTTAAAACCATGCTGCAAGGTTTGGACAGACTGCAAAGGAGTATAGCAGGGCTGTGTAAGTACCTATCATGGTATCACTATAGAAAAACCTAGAGTGAAATGCGTAGTTAAACAGTCATGCTATAAAGGCTGTGCAGAAGCCAGAAGGTTAGACACAGAACTGTGACCGTAAGAAACACCTATTGTTGGAACAGCTGGAGCAGAAATAGCAAAGGTATGATATAACCCACACCAGCATACATTGCTGCTGGTGACACTGCAAGCTGAGGCTCCTGGACAAAGCCCCGCTGGGATGCTCTCCAGGTAGCAGAAGCTGTTGAGTTCGTTTTAGAGTCTAGCACGCATGATTTAAGTGTCTTTTTGGGTCATGGCAGAAACGGAATTGCAAGGCCAGAGCATGCCAAAAAAACTGAATTGCCTGTGAACATGTCTACTTCTCTTACATCTCCAACCACAGACTTCGGGCATCATCCTTCCTTTGCACTGCTCCTGCAGGTGTTTATCTGTGGAAAATTCACTGAGCAGTGTTCGAGGGCTCTTTCATCATCTCCCGAGATGGACAAAACACTTTTCTCCACAGTAGTGCACAACAGGACCTGAAAGGAGCAGTTTAAACTACACAGCTGTTATACTGGAGTTCGGATTCCAGCACCCTACAGCCACATGCATCCACTATACAATGTTTCATAAATTTTAGGTACACAGTCTTAAGAGAACTCTTTGACTTTGACAGGGTAGCACATTCAGAACCTCACTGCTTTATTACTTACTGATCTTCTTATTTACAGCGTGAATTTATTCATGGCCAATGCATAACTCTTTGATCTTTACCTCAAATATCTCCCCTTCTCTTATTTTCTCCGTAAATATATTTATAGAAAGCTATTACATCTTCTTCTAGACTTTATTTTGTGAGACTAAAGAAATTTATCCTACCCCACAGAGGATAAAATGTCCTTTTTCATCCCAAACAGGCTTCATCTGCACCTGTTGCAATTTGAATGAATTTTTATTGCAAATGAATGATCAGAACTTTTTACAATATTTTATCCTCAGTTGTACCAGTGTACTTCCTTTTCACTGCCCAAAAAAGTGGTTCTCATCTCTTTGGCAGCACATTTGCTTTTTCCATATCTGTTGCACACTTTTAAGGTCCAGTCTTCCTGCAATAAGGAAGCATAGGATAAGTATTTTTCAGCTGAAAAGCAGAAATTTTGGTTATCAGTCATCAGATGTATGAATTTTAACTTTGTATAATTTCATGCCTTTTTCATACTCCACCATCTCCTAATTATTTTTTACATGATTTTTTAGTCCTTCTCTGACACAAATTAAAAGGAATCATCAGTACAACAGCAGAATTTACTGGCATAATCCCACTTTTTATGACAAATTTATCATGGAAATACTAAAAAAGACCATTCCCAAAGCCAATTTACAATAATTTCTACTTGCTTGGAGGGAAGCTACTCCTACTTTCTCTTTCACAGAGTCTTGTCATGTCCATCACAATTTTTCTGCTAGTAACAATTTCCCCTAGCTGAACCAAGAACTTCCGTGTGATACCATACTAAATGCCCTTGGGAAGAAAAGTAAAATAAGACCTACGACAAACTCTGTTCATTAAACAGTGAAAAAATACTCTTCCCTTTCTTAAAATCTCCATCATTTAGATCTTAAAAAAATTCAATGGTAAATCATTATGCCAGTATATAATTGAAATTCTAAAATTATTGCTTCAAAATGTATTCTAAAGCCTAAGAGTATAATTGTCTGTATCACTTTTTTTCTTGTTCTGAAAAAAAATAAGATACATGACAAAATGTCATGCATTACCGAATAAAAAAACAGATTCTTTTTTCCTAGAGAAACACTGAAAATCAAAGGGTGAGAAGGTGAAAGCTTCTTTTTTTTTCTTGAGTGAATACATTTTCCCAATTCAGTCACCTGAAAAAAAATATTTAAGAAAAAACATGTTTCTTACAAAACCATCTCCAAAAAAATGCCATCCCTGCTCACCCCCTTAAAATACAGTTTGAGCCTGGACTGATATTCAGTTGAG
>Ga0181612_137787_pt1 | contig 11284 bp, 5 predicted proteins | sample HoacroProtozoa21_FD_119630 | JGI IMG/M metagenome (GOLD analysis project Ga0181612, IMG submission 119630) | Hoatzin crop microbial communities from Cojedes, Venezuel. Combined Assembly of Gp0051906, Gp0051904, Gp0051908 | reverse complement strand
CGATGTCCCTGCTCGCTGCGGGGGGGTTGGACTAGATGACCTCTGGGGGTCCCTTCAGACCCAAAACTTTCTATGATTCTATGATTCTAGGTATTGGGGGATTGCTGTTATGTTCTCCAAAATCTGTCTCTTCTCTAGGCTGAACAAGCCGTGTCCCTCAGCTTCTTCTCACAGGGTGGGTGCTTCAGTCCCTACTAACTCGGTGACCTTCCATTAGAAAATCTTCTATCTCTCATGGTCCTCCTGTATTGTGTGGGGTGGAGTCAGTTGGTCACCCATTAGAAGCTGGATCCAATATAAGTGTTGTTACTGAAAGAACCTCTGTGTGTGTCTCTCATGAAATAATCTTCCATCTACAAATCCCGTCATAAAATTTAAGCTTCCATTTTTATTTGGAACACAAAGAATATTCCTAATTTAATTCAATTTGTATAAGTTATGGTGTATAAATTAAAGTAATGAGTGAGATTCACATTACTAGCTGTAGGAGTGTCCATTGCATGTGTCCCCATCTCAGCTGGTTGCCTAGAATTCCATTCACAGTCAGTGGGGAAAAAAAAAAAAAAAAAAAAAAGAACTTTTAGTATTTTGCCTCATCTTGGAGTAAACATCTGTCATGGACAAGATTAAATTTAGCCTTTAAAGTACTTGTTTTTACCACTGACTACAAAGGAGATCAGGGGAACTTGCGAGTGCAGTTGGCTACCTTGTAGAGTCTAAGCTTACATAGCTACAGTCTTTACCTTTGGCCAGCGCTGGTTTGTTTGTAGACCCTACTGAAAGGAAGACAGATGAAGATTCCAGTCTGAACTATATCTTAATGAATGCGTAGCTGCTGAAGCTCATGTGATTGCATGAACAGAAATGAGTGGGGATCTTGGTTCAGAGTAAAAAAAGAAAGGAAAGGCTATTAGTGACTGAGGTACAATGGAATACAAGTTGGGCTTCCTAGGCATACTCTGTAAACTTCAGTAGAAATTTGCAAAATTATTATAAAACACAAAATATAAAAAAATAAAACATCCCAACCAAAGAACAAATTTCTAGCCTTTTAAAACCCATGAGTATTAATTATGGAAGATGTGGTTAGATTTTTGAGTATTTTGAAGGTGAGTTAAATATTTTTATGGTTTCACTTAAAAATTTCAGTTGTAATTTTGCGTATTCCTTTAGAATAGAAGTGCTGTCAACTCTAGCTTATTAGTTGTTTATACTACTGTACTGACAATATTTCCACAATAGCTTTTGCATAGTCTTCTGTAGTCTTCACCTGGGTTTTTTTGGTTTTGTTTGTTCGATTGTTTTCCCTCAAGCTTCCCTCATAATATTTTTTAACAAAAAAATCAGAGGTCCTCCAAAAGATTCTCTTTAGAACTAGTAGTAGCTTTCTTAAAAATCTCCTAACTTCTACTTTGCCAAAGTATTTTTTTACTAAAAGCTGATGGTCTAAGCAAAATGTTAAACTTCCCTATACTGCATAACAGTAACTTGATGTGACATTTCTGCATTGTAGTATTATCAGGCTCTGAAAACTTATTAAATCATGTTCCAAGTGATCAATGGATTTATCCTTTGCAAACTAAAGCACTCATCATTCAAGGCACGGCTCCATTGTTCTGGCAGCATGGAGGACAGTTCTAATGCATCCTGTCAGGTCCTCATTTTCTTTATTTCTTGGAACATGATCTTTACTTCTTTGTAAGAAATTGGATAAACGGGCATTAGGTAACAGCCAGATACATTTTTTTGTCTCAGCAATAAAGATAACCATATATTTCTCTTTTTTTGAGGCAGAGCACAGTCAACCACAGCCATCCCATTTGTTCAGAGAGTTTCTTCAGCATGACTCCTTAATTTTACAAATTACAAAAAAAATGGCTTATCGGTGGAAGTGAAAAATAACAGAAATGCAGTTTATGGCATTTGTCATGTGGAATGGAGAAAACAATCAGATGTTGGACTTGGTCCACCCTGTAAATAGTTCAAGCCAGCTGTATTTCTATGTCAATTAACACTTAGAAGAAGCTTAAAGAGGTTGCTGCTGTACTCTGCTTGCTGAAAACCACTTTCGAATTTACCCACAGGTAGGAATTCAGAACAGATGACCAGCGGAAAAGGCAAAATTTTGATTCCTAACTGGGATCCGTGTATAGCCTTATCCTTTTGGCTTCAGAGAAGTAACTTCAGAAAATACTTGGTGTAATAGTTGGCCCTAATCAAGCAATCTAATGCTCAGGTATTAATTTATGGCAGTTTACATGTTATAAATTATAGAAGTAGTACTCTCTAGTTTTTTAAAAACTAACCGTAAAACTGCACTTTCTTTTGTTCATAATTTAGCAGTACACATTTTCCCTAACAGTAAGGACATGTAAGCATGTTGTAGAGAAAGAGCAGGGTTCATCCTGTTGTGAAAAGCAAACAAAATAAGATAATGAAAAATATATAAAATACCATACAGGAGAGCTGTGTCAATTAAGGAATAAAGTATTTAATTTCAAAACAGAACTTGTGTAGGAGGGTGTGTATTAGGATGGTGTATGAGTAGGTGACATACCTTGAGAATCATGAGTCTGTATTATTTTGTTTGCATTCTTATGGTTTCAAAGTTTTGTTATGTTATATGTCACAGTGAAAATAAAACCTTTTCCAGTGTTGGTATAAAACACAAATATATAGGAATTTCTGCTTTTCAGTTGAAACGACTAGGTAACCTTCAGATCTGAGAGGACATTATGTAAAAGATGAAGGGGACAAAGGGCTAACAGTTACATTTAAAATAGCTCATGATACTCCAACTTGCCACAGAACTCATTTTAAAAAAAAAAAATTTCTAATATATTATCCTTCCTGCATTCCTACCTTTGTTCCTGCCTCTCAAGCTTTGTTCTCCTGTTATTAGTGCTGAGATATTTAACCTAAAATTCATTTTTTCTGGATTTTATAAGGCTGGTAGAACGAGCTTATGCCTTAAAAATAACAATTCCCTCCTGTATACCAGTTTGCTAATGAAAGCCCTGTGTTACTGTATTATCATAGCCTCCGAGTGCTTATTTCAAAAGAAATAATAGTATTTCAAAAAGTAACAATAAAATAGTAATAAAAAATGTGATCCATTTGTAACTTGAAATTTGCCTTTTTGTTTTGTTTGCATGACATATTGACTTAGATAAACAATTTCCAACTTCTTTCCTATAAATTAAATTTATTTTCTTTTTGCTGTTTAATCATCATGATTTTTTTAATATTCTTTCAGAATTATATACTGCTTTCAAGAAAATCAGTTGGGCCTATATGTTAGTCATCAGAGGACAGGAAACCTAAAATAACGGATACTGTAATGCTGTGTAGAAGTCGTGAGGTAGGGAGGTGATAATTCCCAAAACGTGTTGCCTAGACACCAACAGTACTTTATCTTGTGAGAAAGAAAAGCCCTGGTGATGAGTTTAAATATCAGGAAGAGAATCTAAGGATTCAGTATAGATGAAATCGAAGATTTTCAAAGGAGGCAGTAACTGGCAAATAAACCATATGAATGATCTTTGTGTATAAAACAGATGTATAATTTGGCTAAAACGGTAAGAAAAGGCATAGAGATATTTATAACTACTTTTTTTTTTTTTTTTAGGATAAAACCAGTTGTGTTGTTTGCAATGGTGAATGGGCTAGCATTTCATTTTGTCGTTGTCATAGGTACTGTCTTTCATAAATGTACATGTATTTTTCAAGTGAGGGAGAACCCTGGGTGAGCTCAGCTGTGCAGTGACGGTGTCTGCAAGAGGCCCCTTCCGTTCCCTTTGCAGTCAGGGGAGAGGCTTTTCAGTGCACCCAGTATGGAATTCATCAGGCGGTCTCTTCCTCAAGCAGACACCTATACTTGGCGAGATGGATAGTGCTCTAAATTTTATTGACTGTATCGACCAGGGACTTGGTTCAGTTGCCTGAACAGTGACATCTTGTACGAGTTGAGGTGCCTGTGGGCATTTTGCCTAGCTTCTAGGCTGGTTCAGAGGCTTGCAGGTTGTATCATCTGCCACCAAGCAGATGTCTCAAGGCGTGTTGCATGGCACTGGTTTAACATTGATGGTCCTCTGCTGACATCTGTTTTAGGCCACTAAAGTGAGGTCTAGGTCTCCATTCGCTGTAGTAGAAATCTAAATAGCTGACTGAGGTATAGACACCTGCTTTGTGTCCATCTGCATTTAGATAAGATAAAGGCAGTTTCTGTAATTCTTTGCAGATATCAGGTGGTTTGTTCAGCAACAAAGCAATATATGCACAAAATAGAGTCTCTTTGCTTAATTCAGCTAGCTGAAGTCCTGCAAAGAGAGAAGCAATATCCAGCCCACTGGAGATAAAATACATTTTATGTAAATTTGAATAAAACTAGTAACACCTGAACTACTAGGATACATACTTTTTGTTTGTACGTTTGAATGCAATTAGCCTTGCTTTGATACTTGTCATGTATGAGGTAGGAATTACCATTCACGTTACAGTAAAGGTGCACAATGTCAGTCACGCATCAACATTTTGTCGTTTGGGGCTTGTGTGTGGGACGCTGGACTCATGAAATACTAACTACACTGATGACCAAGCTAGATTTGTGCTCTCCAGCATTTGAGAGAGGGTGGTCATCAAACAGGTGCAATCATGGAGGAGACTTCTCTCTGGCTGGTGACTTGGTGGACAAATTGCAGGTCCTGGGGTTTTGTTATGGTCTGTCGTGCTGGCCCTGCCGCACAGAGTGCTTTTGAGGACTAGAGAGGAGATTTCTTTTAATGGAAATGTAACAATTTTAGTTCACGGTCATAATGAACAGAGTTTGGCATCCACAGAATAATATTTCCCTTTTAGTGATGATCTTAGTGTTATGAATTCAGCATTGTGATATTAATTCTGTGTTACTTTATTCTTTATATATTTCGTTATTTCCTTTTTCTAAATTGAAGTCTTGGACAGGCAAAGCAATAAATTTATTTATATTTAAATGCAATATGTCATCAGATTGAAATTAGCTTTTTTTTTTTTTAGCTCATTCCATTTTAAAAGAAAATAGAAAATCAGGATTGGGCTAACCATTCTACAGATTTCAGCATGTGGTGATAGAGCTTAATAAATCATGGTCAGGGTATAAACGTATAATATGAATAATGTATTTTATAAAGGAATTCATATATTTTTTAGCCTGCAAAATATTTTATAATATACCAGTTAATGTCTAATAAGTGGTCTCAGGGGTTCTAAAAGATCAAAATGTTTCAGATATTTGTCAAATTTAATTTTCAGTTTTATTTAGATAGATATTTTACTGATTTTTCTTTTTTTCTTTTAGAAAGATGAATTCAGTAAATATTTTTTTCTGTCTGGGAGAGACAACTTAGAGGTAAAGGCCAGGAGATCTTGAGATGACCTAAAATTCCTATGCTTAAAAATCATTCTGAATAGTGAGGTGTTCACTGAAGTGTTTGTTATGAGGTATTCCTTCAGCAAACTGGAAGCTAATCATCTGATGTTTAGAGGTAGAGGCTGATTTCAGATATATTGGCCATCATTTTAGATTCAGTATAAATAACAGGTATGAAGTAAGTTGTCTTTTAAAAATGTGTACATTTTTTTGTGTACACATGTACATGTGAGAAATTATGTCAGACAGCTTATTTCTTTTTCTACGTATGAGATCATCTGTGTGTTATTTGCTTCTGGTGATAGCCAATGGTCAAGCATATTAAAAATTTCCCACATCTGGTGCTATTATTCGAGTATATTTCAAAAGAGGCAGTTTTGAGAAGCATAAGGAGCTCTTTCATGCACAAGTAAACGTGTAACTAACCACATAGCACCGACTTTCAGAGCTCCCAGTTCAGAATTTAGAATAAATATTATTCTTTTGGAGATGCTGACTACTGAGGGGAGGGTCAGTTTTAGGCATGGCACAAGTAGACAATGGCTTAGAGTTTAAAAAAATGTTTGCCTAGTGCAAGGGAGAAGAAGATTTCTTCTCTAAAAGAAGTGCCTGAAGTTCTATGCCTGTCTCAGAGGCAGCCACAGCATTTCAATTCCAAATGCATTTCGTAGCTGTGAGCAGCAGAACTCAGCAAGCCACTTGGCTCAGTTGTAGGTAGAAGGGCCTTGCAGCCAGGGCATCCAGCTCTGTTTTGCCTGCACCATTTAGTGAAGAGACCCACAAAAAACTGAAGAGTAGGGTGGTTCAGTCTGGAAAGCTTGCTCAGTTTCAGGACTCAAGCATACTGGAGAAGATGGTGTGCAGGGAAACAGCTCTGCAGTGACCATGCAATGGAATATTACCCTTGTTCCTGGGGTCTGAGGTAGCTCTAAGTATAGTGTATCCTCATGAGAAGTTGACTAGAGGTGTTCTGGGGTATAAATAGCGATACTGTGTACATAAAATCCTAAAATGTGGCTTACTGGATGAATTCTTTAAATAGTGATCAAAAGGCTAAGTCATTTATTTCTTGGGGGAAGGATGATTAGCCAGTTCCACTGAAGGAAAGACAAATAGAATGTAAATTTGTCTCTACAATGCAACAGAAGAATAAAAAAAACCCTAAATATATTACAATTTTGAAATAGCATAAGTTTGCATGTTTAATCTTTCACTGTCCAAAGCCAAGGTAACTTCCAAATTTTCCTGGAGTATTAACAATTGTTCATTTATGTGTAAACCTTTTCACTGTTGAACTTTATGAATATAAATCAACAGGAACAAGAAATATTGGTTGCAGGTTCCAGCTCCTGTGGTTGTTTTCCAGGGGAGTGTCAGAGTTCTTTCCCCCATCTTTGTCCTGAAGCCACACTTTTAGGCACTAAAAAAACCCTTGATGGTATATTTTCTGGGTCATTACAAGGAATATTGCAGAAATTTGACAAGTAAGATCTTCATTTGGGTTTTGAAGATATTCAGCAGTTCATTCAGCGATTCGCAATCTGTTCACAAGTCAGTGTCAGTCTCTGTTGCTTACTTGTGATTCACAAACATCTGACACCACGTATGCACCCAGTGAATATACGGTCTCCAGTTTTTGAGTATTTCGTTCAAACACCATAGTAATTTAAATAATAAACCACTCTACAGCAATCATGACATCCTGAAATAACAATTCATGCTAAATTAAGCAGAGAAAAGTGGCAACAGCTGACAAATGTCTCATTTAGGAAGACTGGAGTTTTTTTGATTTTTCAGTACGAATTTTTGGTTTGTTAGGCTTTCTTCTAAGTGTGGTTAATATTTTTAAGATATGAGTGTGGTCAATTATAGCTCTTTCTGTCACGTTTAGTGGACATTTTTGTGGTAATAACAAGCTAGCTAGCTTCCTAGTTAGAATAGCTAGCTAGCTAGTTAATTGTTCTAAGAACACTGTTTAATTTGATGAGAACCTTGATATCTCATACAATATTAACATTTATCTGAGCTCTTCTGCAATTTCTAATGTTAAAATATCAAGGACTTGTGGAGCAAACTGAATTTATGAATTCCAGTTAGTTTTCAAAAAATGAACAGATCCCTAAACCAGTCATTTAGATTACAAACAATTATTCTTCTGTTCTGACTATAAATTTAGGTTTCCTCAAGACTGTGTTATTTTGAAGGGAACACAACTGATTTTTGTGAACATCATTTTTCTCTTAATAGAACCATTTTTATGAGACTAGATAGTAGTTGCAGATAACTCCAGAGAGATACGTATTCCTAGACTTACAGAATTAGAGAGTTTTATGTATCAAAATGTTGCACAAATTGCTGTCTTTAAAAAGAATGCAGATGAATACTGGAATGAGATTTTTTTTTTAATTAATTTTGTATAAAAGTGCAATTCTATTTACATTACCCAGAACTTACCATATTGTGGAAAGGTCTTTGTAACCTACTTGAAGGTGTCATTCTGATCTACGCTCCATAAAAAGAGAAATCTGGTAATGCATTATCAAAATGCTATGCTGCACAAGAGATTGCTTCTATACTCCTTTTCATCAGCAATCTCAACAGAAGAAAAGACAGACAATACCGCATTAGATACATTTTCAGATTTAAAGATTTAAGACAGAGAGGACTCTTGTAAAGATACAGAACTGACCTACAACACAGTATAGATGATCAAGTTCCTGTAGCAATTTTTTTTGTCGAGCTTAGAATGCCAACTAGGAAGAAAATTTTCAGCAGAGCAGTAATTAAAATTGTCTGCTCGCTTCTCTGCCACATCTGCCCAGTTGAAGGAAGAAAAGAAGATCTGACAAAGCTTTGTGTTTTTTTTCTCAAAAATACGTGATTTGTTTCCTTGACACAACGCTTCCCTGCTAGACTTCCTGCTGTCTTCTCCAAATTTCTGTAAATTACGAATCATGAGGAGAAGCAACATAGCATAAATGGATCTTGTATCTATAACTGATAAACATGTTTGGAAGCAACTGCACTTAATAAATGAGGTTATCTTTTAGGTAGAAAAGCGAGGAGGAAAGGGAAGGGAAGAAGGTCAGAATGTTTGCTGCTGTAGCTCTGAAAAAATGAATTTTCCATTACTGGTAAAAGGCCAAAGGTGTGGGACTGAATTGACAGTGCAGGGTGTCAGGACAAGTGTGGGTTTGTCTTGACGTGGTTTCAGATTGCTTTCACGATTGCCAAGTGGCCAAGTGACTATTGCCTCACCTTTGTGTGAGCTGAATCTCTGTGAACATCATGAACAGTAAAGGGCTGTGAAACCTGGGGCAGCACTGCCTTGCAGGTAACAGCCCTTGATGTCAATTGAGGCTGGGGAGGCAACGCTCAGACTTCAGCAGGGAACGAGTGAAAAGGAGGCAGAGTGTGATAAGAAAACATATAAATACAGCTCCAAGTATACCACGGGACAGAAAAGGAAGAAACTCCCACAACTGTGAACATCATACTCCCAGCAAGGATCTCAGGTTGCTCACAACTTCTTGTAGTTCCCCTCTTACTATTTAAGGAAGACTGTTACTCTCAGCCCTAGGAACAAGAGGAATACTGGGTGAACAAGCACTTCAAATGAAATGAGCAAATCCTGGAAGAGTTTTTATTATGGGTTTTGTTGTATTAATTAGGTAATTTGGACTATGTGACTGTTTAAACATTAATTCCACTAACAGTAAATTCTTATCTCTTTATATATAGTGTCTTCCTTTTTGTCCATAACAAGATTTTGAGTATAATGCTATGTTCCATTTTTATGACCTTCAGCAAAGGGCAGGGGACAGTAATGTCAACAGTCATGGGGCAACCATCTGGGAGAAGCCAAATAAATCACTAAGAAAGGCAATCTGAAATGCCTAGAGAAATCAGGATTTCCTCCTCTTGTATGGCTGTGGCTGGTACATTTGGTTGGATTTGGGAGATAGTAGGCTCAGGAGGGTCTAGAATCAGGTTTCTAATCCTTTGTTAAGTGCTTTAATCCCTTTGATGTGCAAAATATCACTATGTCTACCACTGCTTCTGCCTCCGGAAGGTAAATGATTATCCACCTATGCCTCTGTGACTGTGATGCTCAGGGTGGAACGGAAGCATCTGCTACCCAAGGACAAGCTCTTCTGAAGATTTCCCATGAGAGAAGATAACCACAGAGGGAACTTCCAGGCAAACAGTTAAAATATCAAGAATGTCTAAGCACTGACAGAGATATACAGGACTGGAAACACTAGGTGAGGTGTGATGGGGTTACTTTCCACCCTGTTCTGTCACTGCCTTTTTAGTGGGGTAGACTGTCCACAGTCAGTGTTGTGGGCTAGGAATTGTGCTGTAGAAACCAGTGAAACCAGTCCATCTGGCTATATTGCTGGGGTTTGTGATGATGTATCTATCAGCCCTCCTATTCACATACCTCTGTGGTTTAAAGAAAAGCTGTGATTGCTAGATCACTGTGAGAAGTTTGTTGATGCACATCAGAAGGGATACCTAAAATCTTAAAACTGTGACGATGTTAAAGACAAGAAAACATTCTTGTTTGTATCGTTGCAGCATCTATATAGTGTGGAAAAATGGAAATAAAAATACTTTTAAAAGAAAGCAATAAATATTAAAATCCGCTGAAATATGGGAAAATACTCAATATGGGTCTTTTAGGAGCAGTGAAATGCTTGCAGAATCCATATGACAATATTAGAATAACACTAGCTCTTTAAGAGTAAAAACTTCAGAGCAGCTGAAGTTAAGTGCCTTGGCTAAATGAAATCTTTTAAGACATACAAGGCGTCTCTGAGCAGGGCTCTTAATGAAAATACATTTTCTAGTTGTCACAAGCCTATGAATAACCTGGCTTACCAGGTCAGATTGTCACCGTGAAAACTGAGGCAAACAACGTAACCCTATAGTGTCACCCAGCATCAGTGGCCACTTCAGGGCATGACTGCAACGCAGCAAGGGGCAATGCACTGAAACCCCTCAATGAGCAACTATCACAAGGTGCAGCGGAGTACAACAGTATTGCAAGAAATCTGGAAATAGTACTGTGAAACACCTGACTGATCCTAGTTCTAGGCATAATTCACAAGAAACTCACTCAGATATCAATTTGAAGGTTGCTTCATAAGGAGTCAGCTGGCGTTTCTTTGTTTTCGTGACATAGATAAGACCTTAACCACAATCTCTGCTCTTATAGTTATCTGGAAAGTCATGCCATTTGCAAACAGGTCGAAATATTCTTAATCATAGAATCATAGAATAGTTTGGGTTGGGAGGCACCTTTAAAGGCCGTCTTGTACAACCCCCCTGCAATGAGCAGGTTCATCTTCAACCAGATCAGGTTTCTCAGAGTCCCGTGCAAACTGACCTTGAATGTTTCCGGGGAGGGGGCATCTATCACCTCTCTGGGCAACCCGTTCCAGTGTTTCACGGCCCTCATTGTAAAAATCTTCTCCTTATATCTAGTCTAAATCTTCCCTCTTTTAGTTTAAAACCATTCATTACCCCTCGTCCTATTGTTACACACCCTACTAAAAAGTCTGTCTCTAGCTTATAAGCCTGCTGTAAGTACTGAAAGGCCACAAATAAGCTCTCCCCAAAAGCCTTCTCTTCTCCAGGCTGAACAGCTCCAACTCTCTCAGCTGGTCCTCCTAGGAGCGGTGTTGCAGCCCTCTGACCACTTTTGTGGCCTCCTCTGGCCTCACTCCAACAGGTCCAGGACTTTCCTGTGCTGAGGACTCCAGAGCTGCACGCAGGACTCCCAGGGGGTCTCACCAGAGTGGAGCAGAGGAGCACAATCACCTCCCTTGCCCTGATGGCCACGTTGCTGGGGATGCAGACCAGGGTACGGTT
>Ga0181612_101314_pt1 | contig 11284 bp, 6 predicted proteins | sample HoacroProtozoa21_FD_119630 | JGI IMG/M metagenome (GOLD analysis project Ga0181612, IMG submission 119630) | Hoatzin crop microbial communities from Cojedes, Venezuel. Combined Assembly of Gp0051906, Gp0051904, Gp0051908 | reverse complement strand
GAAGAAATTCTTTACAATGAGGGTGGTGAAACACTGGAACGGGTTGCCCAGAGAGGCAGTGGAGGCCCCATCCCTGGAAACATTCAAGACCAGGTTGGACAGGGCTCTGAGCAACCTGATCTAGTTAGAGGTGTCCTTGCTCACTGTGGGGGGGTCGGACTAGATGACCTCTAGGGGTCCCTTCTGACCCAAAACTTTCTATGATCTATAGAAAAGAGACTTTCAACTGGCAGCACAAAAATGCTCCTTGTGAACACAAAAACATTTGCAGGAGCACGAGAGAGATTTCTGAATGCCCACAAGGCAAAGCCTTGTTGTGCAAGCTCAGGGTACGTACACAAAGTTTTATTTTTCTGCAGCTTTATCTAGTTTTGGTTCATCATTGTAAACCCCTATTTTCCTTAGTTTTCTAGTTTTGAGTGAGAACTATAAATGTCACAATATGCGGAGTTAATGAGGGAGCACCAGGCTGGGCTCTCTGCGAGTCTTTGCTTTGTGGTTTTAACTCAGAAAATCAGACCCTTACATTTATCTGAGTACAGCCTCTTTTTTGCTTGTGTGGTTTAATGTGGTTTAATTAACTAATGTCTTAAGTGAGGATTCAAGTACCCATGTAGATTAAATGAGCCAATTTAGGATCCTGCAGGAGCTGAGTCCCTCTGAAAATACATTGCATTTCTTCTTTCACAAAGGAATACAGAAAATACAAGGCATGAAACAAAAACAGAACTGATAGATAAATTCAGCTATTTCTTCATTGGTTTTTGGCATAAGGCCTATGACAACAGAGCATTTTCTTCTCGTCCTCCAAACACTTCAGCCTGGTATCCCATCCCAAAGCATGAGAGCACCCGACCAAGGGCATGGCGAGAGATCTGGGCCCCTCCGCCACTGGCGGCTTCCCTCAGGAGCGTGGAAGGAGCAGCCATGCTGCTGAAGAAACCCCATCCCTTCCATCTGGGCTTCAGGGGGGCACCGTGGGTGCCACCTGTGCCACCTCAATGAAAGCACAGACACACGCTGTGGCCCAGCAACCAGGAGCTCGGCAGTGCTGATGTGCAGCAGGCTCTGCCTTTTTCCGAGAGCGCCGGGGCCCACTGGGCCTGGGCTGGGGCCGGGACTGGGGCTTGGACTGGGCTCTGTGTGGGCTGGGCAGCCCCGCGTAGGCCCCAGGCCCAGGGGTGGGGCTGCCACAAGCAGCCTGTGTGTTGAGTAATTAGAGAGAAGCCTTGTTATCGTCTAATATTAATTAGACTCTTGGGCTGTTGCACTCTTGAGTCCTTGGCTGGGCAGAGAGTAATGGCAGGGCCCCGCTGCCCCAAGGCCCTCCCTCGTGCTGCCCGACGTCACCGGGTGCCTGGAAGGGTGCGCTTAGTTCCTCTCTCGTGCTTGTTGTTAGATGGCTGCATCTTCAGCACAACGGCCGCACAGCCCGCTACGCTGGGAAGCCAGCTTTTGCACAAATGAGGACACTGTAGAGTGAAATTCCTTACGCAGAAGAACTTGAGTGAGCTAACAGCAGGTCGGAGGAAGCAGGTCATGGCATTTAATTTCTGCAGACGCGTAGCACACCGAGACAAAGGAAAGGGAGTGATGTTAACAGTCACCGTAAAGGAGACGCTGGGCTAAGGATAATGAAATCCTTAGAATTAAAAATCTACAAATCCAAAGACTTCTTTGAATTTAGCATCTCAGACAATATTACTGCTGAAACAGGAGAAGTATTGTATTATGGGTGTTGAATGGTGAGCTCCTACTCACAGAATGGTAACAAGTTATTCAAAACTGCATTCTTTCTGTGAAAGGGCGTTTATAAAAATGCAGAGGCTCATCACACCTTGTGTAGTCTCTGAGACAATTAATGGCGAAGGCTTCTGGAAACAGAAATGAGATTTGATAAGTAATTGCTAAGATAAACATTACAGAAATGCTGAGGTCCTGGTTTTAGAAGTGAGCAAGGGTTCTGAATCTATCAGGTGCTCCTGAGAATGCTGCTATATGTTACTGTTCTGCAGCGTTTCAGTGCTTAAGTACCCATTTTGATATACTTTGGGCCTGATTAAAAAATAATAATAATGGCTGAGCAGTTGGGATATCTGCACATTTCTGTCAGGCTGATACAAGGCTGAGTGGTGTTATGAACAGAGTCAAAAATGTCAGTGATCAGCTTGCCAAGTGATATCTTAATACATAAATAATAACTAAAAGATATTTTTGTGGCTATTAGCGCTTTTCTGTCTGAGTGCTGGTCACCTGCCTTTGTTTGAAATGGGCCATCCCAAGGCAGCCTGGCCTCTGGACCTGGCCTGGTGACCACTAGCCTGAAATCCTAGCTGAGAAGGGCTGCTCCCCGATGTAGGGTGATATGGACTATTCCTTGATCTTTAGTTTCCCTTCTTTAAAAGTCTTGTTTTCTTCCTGATGAGAAGTGGGAAAACATTTTGGATCTTAGGAATGTTTATGCTGCAAGAAACTGTTTTCTGCTCTGCTCCATTTACAGCTATAGGAAAATAATAAAATATTTTGGTGGAGAAGAATTGGTACCCTTAACGTATTATTAGGAGAATATTCTTCCAGACCTTTAGTGCAAATAGTCAGCTTACACAGACATATACTGTGAATGTTTTTCCATGTAGACGTTTTTATGGAGCTCTTTTGATGTTCTTGAATACTATGCACAGAAGAAAGCATCGTCATTTTGTTAGTTACTACTTATGAAAATGACTTTATACATCTGAATTGTAACCTGAATGTAGAGTTGTGACTTTATCTTGATTGTTATGCCCTATTGGAGTAAAAATAGCTATATACAGTTATACTAACACAGCAACGAAGGAAAAAATCCTGTGGTTTCTGTAGGTAGCTATTGCACTTTCTGTTTTACTGGGTTGGCTTACAAGACAAAAATGATCATTCTTTATCTGTGTGAACGGCCAACTGTAGCAGCACCAATGTCTGTAACTGGATTTCATTATGGAAATTCAGCTAAAGAGGGCCACAGGCACAAAAATCCATTAAAATGTTTCTATTGCTTTACATATTCTTCTGTGATAAAAATAGCCCTATATTTGAATTTAAGAAGCTTTAGCCTAAAGGGTAGCAGATGGATATTAAGGAGATTATAATAAAGAAGGGTATTATCAAAAAAAGGAAAAAAAGAAAAAGCAGATGGGGGAGAACCTTTCTTTCATATTTAGGGAAACCATTTGTGATAGCAAAGGTATTCCGAAAATCTGATCTTTTTCTAGGTGATCAATAATGACTTGTTGATTCTTTATGTTGTTATGTGAAGGTATGATATAAAAATGGAGTATTTCTGTAAATAACGGATACAAATGGCAGTTAAAATTTGGCTGCATCTAGGACACTTGCATTGTTGTCACTGCAACAGTGTAAAATGTGACAAGTGGCTGCCATCTGAGCGTATTTTGAAATCAACAGCAAGTGCTGTTTGGCTTATTAAGGGTTTGAGAAAGCAGCCTTCAGAAGTTTCTGAGAATGTGGTGCCATTGCCAATTCTAGACACAATTTCCCTTGCTATAAGTCTACTTTATATCTGAACTGTTGTTCCCTATCTTTGCAAATTTGTCCTGACAGATTTAAAGGGTTTCTCAAGTTTCTGCAAAATTTCTGGGTCCCCTGGAGTCTAGGCAGAGCTTCCCACCAGCCAGATCAGAGTTTCTGCTTCAAACACAGAAAGAAGTTCTTTCCTGCTGTGGGTGCACAGATCACTTGCACAGAACAGCTTTGTATGTGTGTGCGAAGTTTGGGCCAAATCAGACCGACTTGCTGTATTTGTATAGGAGGGTAGCAAACCTACAACATGTCTGGTTAGGTTGAAACATTATGGTGCACTGGGGCAAGACTGCAAACAGATTTTCCAGAAGCATTGGACAGTAAAGCAGTAGCTTGTGGCTTCTCAGAAACTCGAGAGGCTTTCAGTATTTCAGCACACTGTGTCCTGGATCCCTGGCCTTTATTGGTGGATGGCAAGGGGTTGCTGCATCTGCTGGATGTCTGTGATGAAGGGTGGAGCAGCTGACAGGAGGAAAAAAAACCCAACATGTGGCTCATCTCAAGCTCTCTGATGTGCTGGCTGTGGGTGGCCCACTTAAGTCTGATGGGATTAGCTGGCTCCAGTGGGCTTGACATCCGTGTGAGCAAGGTTAGACTTTTCCCTCAGCTGAGAGTCTGTCATACCTAGCTGGCCCTCATAACATTTCAATGATTGCATTCCCCTTCTTATACTTACCATTTCTTGGTTGAATATTGTGAGCTGTGTTATAAGGACGGATTTGCTAGATATTGCTCGTGCTGTTTGAGTGAGCCCTGGGACTTTTCCAGTGAAAGATAAGGGAAGAAAGGGACAGGGAAAAAAAGGAAACAATTGCAGGTCTTAATAACTGAGAGGGGTTAAACAAAGAGATGACTGCTGCTATGCCTAAGTGTTTTTGGCATCCCTTTAATGTGAAGCCTTTTCATCTGAGTTATACCTTCAGAAGTCAGATCTCACTAGACTCCCTTTGAGTTTTGTGCTTCCATTTCTGTCCTAATTACCTTACTCAGAGTGAGATCGCTCTTCTGTCTTAGCGGAGGGGGATTTTTTTAATGCAGTGTTGTATTTTTATACATATATATATGTATCTAGAGAGAGTCAGATTCAAGTCTCTTGTTCTTGGCACTCACCATATGCTACTGTTTAATATTTAATCAGCCCCACCTCATCAGAAACACTGCTGGCCTCATTAGATAATTAATGGCTGCCTGTGTCTCATTTGCTTCACTTGATACATCTGCAGCCAGTAATTAGAGCAGGAGTTTATTAGTTGCACTGGCTTAGTTTTTGTGAAACAGCCTCTCCTTTGATTGAAGCCACTGGGACTGGCATATGTGGACAGCCTGCCTACCTTTTCAGTAGGGCTCTTTTGTTTACATTTTTGCTACAGTTTTGCAACACTGCACACGCTGGCAGCCCTAGGAACAGTTGGTGGTGAAGATTTGCCTTTTATAATTTAGAAGATAATTGGGTAATTCAATGCAGTAAAGCTACTGCAAAGCAATTCTGTAACTTTGGGGAGGGGTGAGGAGGGGAATCCAGAAGGCAATTTGTTCATTTACAGTTTTTATTTTTTAAGGTTTTATTGATTTTTCAAAATGCTTAATAAAAATCCTCTGGCTCTGGAAAGGATATAAGTGCAGAGATAAATGTGTTTGGCAAGCTTTTAAGTCACAATTTTTGTCTTGTTATATTAGCTAAAATCATACCAATGTTCTTAAATATTGGTGAGTGATCACATGCCAGTATTGGTAACCCATCCTCCTTAATGAATTCCAGCGTTAAACCTCTCTCCTTGGTCTGTCTCCTTATTTGTAAGTGTATAAAATGTACTGTGATATTTTCTTTTGGCCTTGTGAATTTATGACAAGTCTCTCACTGAGTAGTCTAAAGGAAAGCCTTTATACAGTTGACTATATTAAAATAATGAGATGAATGGTTCCTGCCTCTGAGAGAAAACACAGAGTCTTGTCAGGATTCTGTCTCTGAAAGATCCTTTCCTATCGTTATACTTCTTCAGGTACAACAGCGATCCTGATTAAGTGGGTTTGTTTTCTTTGAGAAAGTAAGTCTTATAGCTGTTTCTCCTCCTCTTAAACGGGTTTCTGTACCACTGCTTATCTGGCCAGGCAGAAGTTTAGATGGGTAGCTGCTCCCTCCTCTTTGGCTGTTTTTGTCTCGCATCTTTGCGGAGCGACTCACCTTGGCATTGCCTTTGTATGTATAGGTGTTGCTGTATTCAGCTCTGGAATGGCGTGTGTGTGTTGAACAGCCCTTAGCAATGTGATGCAAGAGTTAACAGTTAATGTTGGGAAGAGATCTGTATCAAATTCAATTATCTTTACCACTGTGAATAGAAAGGCAAAAAAAAAAAAAGTTTTATTTTTTGCATTTTTATTCGCCAAAGGGTTAGATTATTGAATCAGCACTGCTTTTTGTGTGTGAGAGAAGGCAATTCAGGCTGTTAACTCTGCTCTTGCCATCAACGAGGATTCAACTAAAGTGAATATTTCTGGTTAGGTCTTGTCCCAAGATTAGCCTGTCAGATCTAACCATCCTTGCCTGTCTGCAAGAATTCCTGCAATTAAGCCTTATTTCTATCTCTTATAGTACCTCTGTGTCTGTACCAGCACTTGTGCTCCCAAAAGCATATTCTATAGCTGCTATGCTCTGGGATGTTCTTTCTTCCTGCTTGTTGTCCCTCATATAACCTGGGGAAGGCTATTGCAGGGCTTTCAGCATGTCAATGATTTTTGTTTTCAGCCTTGCTGCCAAAGAGACAGGTTCTAGTAAAAATTTAAGCTATGCTTTCTTTGTGTGCAAACCAGGTAACTTACTGCAGGTTGGAAGCATTCTGAGGCTCTAGAGGGCTGAGTTAAAAGTAATCCTGGGTGAGTTATTCAGTTAAAGACATAAATTGTCTGATATGACTTGGGGCCACTGACTCCCCACCCTTGTTCTTTTCATGCGTCAGTGAAGTGCTTTTAGCTGTCTTTCCCATGAAATCTTCTTTTTTAATTGCTTGGGTTTTTTCCTATTTTGTGAGCCACACTTTGTAGTGATCCCGGCTGCCCCTCTCATATGGCTGATTATTTTTCTGATGTTGTTCAGAGATTTAACCCAGGAGAGCAGCTGGAACTCGTGCTCACCACACCTTTAAAGGAATGGTACCAGGCAGTCTGGCTTCACAATTGGAAGGGGTGTCAGCAAGAAATAGTTTTGCTATAGCTCCAAGCAATGGTTTCTTTATCAGTCTTCAAAACATTAAAAGGTCTTTTCTTCTACTAGATAATCCTTTATCATGCCTCTGTAGCTCCACTTAGCCTGCACTGGCAGTTTCAGCGTGTTTTGACAGTTCTGACCTGATGAAAAAGCTTGTGCTATGTTTGTAATTGATTGTACCCATAAATGACTCACGGACTCTATTTTGCTTTTGTTGTTCAGTGTGTCACTTGAGCTTTTTGTTTGTGTTTCTCTGGTTCGATTTCTCCACAGTGAGAAGAGCTTTGCAGAAACAAGTTTAGATTCTCATTCATAAGGTGGTGTTGGGCTGCCTCTGGAAACAGGGGAGGAAGGCGAGACAGCCGTCAGCATTTTCTGAGCAGAGCCAGAGTCTAATGATAGCTGCTTGTGCTCCGTGGGGTACGCACAGGCTGCCTGGGCATTGATGCCTGGAAAGCAGGACCACGCTGTTGGGTTAATAAGCACCCCTTCCTTCAGACTTTTCTGTGATTGTTTTTGGTCAGTAATGATGTCCATAACCCTAGTAATGGTTAAATTTTACTTTGCTGAATTACTGGTACAGAACTACCTACCAACTGACATTTGGGTTAAGTTCCTAAATGGCAATACTAGAAGTGCCTACACAATGAATTTTGGTATATATTTGGCTGCAGCTGTAGGCATCTGTGTGTATTGCCTGTACTGCTTTATGTATTCTGTATATTTGAACAGATTTGTGTAATTGCAAAATGTTCCAAACCGACATTCTTTTCTGAGCCCTCCTCATGTCTTATGAACGGTGTTTTAAATGCCAGGTTTTTGAAGGCTGGTTGTTTCATGGTCTTACATTCCCAGAGCTTCAAAGGAAGAGCATTTGGGTATTTAACTTCCTAAGATGCCTTTGAAACCCCAGTATCATTTTTGAGTCCTAAACCCTACGCTTTGTTTATAGTTTGTGCACATGATTACTTCTGTTAGCTTAAAGGACTCTCGTTATCGTCCATGTATTCAGTTCTATTGTGACTTTTTCCCCTTTGCATGGTGAAGTGATGAAGTCAAAGGCAAGGGCATATGCTAGCTAAATGTCTCTTTTTTTTTTAAGTGTTATTCACCCCTTTTATACAACTCTAACAACAGAATTTACAAGACTAGAAAACTGTTCTTAGAATTTCATTAGGAAATGAAAATTTTTCCAGACTACTGCAGTCTGTTAGAAACATTGTTTAAAGTATGTAGATGAAACCTATTCCCACACGCTGAAAAGAGAAATTTATCTGACATATCATATAATAGTGAGAGAGACACTAGAACACACACTACTTCGATTAGAAAATGATGAAACAATAAATATCTCTGTATGTGCCCTTTTTTTCTTAAAACATTCTCATTTCATTGTTGTCAAGTTTATATATTCAGAGTCTATCTCTTTTCAGTAATCTCAGGCTTGCCATTCTCTCCAAGGAACACAATTATGTTAGCTCCAAATAAGGGCTCTTTGATCTCTTTTATTCCTCCTTTGTTTCTGCACAATGAAAGCGAGAGGAACTCAATTAAAGTGACTTAGTCTAGTCTCTTGACAGAAGTTGTTACAAGTGAAGGGTTTGATTCTCTCCTCAGTTAAACCAGTGTTTTGCCAGCGTAGCTACATTGACACTATCAGAGTTGCGTTGATGGAGAGCTGGTATAATGGAAGAAAGGATCAATCCTGAAGTTTCTCCAAATAGGCCATTTGAATGAACTACCACTTTCTTTTTCTCAGCTAAATTGAAAGCCCTTTAATTGGCTTTCGAAGTAGGCTATTCAGTGAAAGATTCCCAAGCTGAAGGTGACCATGTTTTCAACATGAACAACAGATGTGTGTTTGTGACAAAGCTTCTGTCTGTGTTAATATCTGGTAATCCTCTAACAATAAATTTTAAAAATAACATGCCCATGGCTGTTGCTGTTGCCAGATCTTAAAGCAGGAGTGTTACTCAGATTTTTTTCACAATAAACTAATGTCTTAAACTCTCTTATCAGGCATCACATGTTAACAGTTTCTTTTTTGAGAAAAGGCATGAATTTCATGTAGTATGTACTCAGCTTTTATTTCCAATCCAAATAATGTTCACCATCCTCAGTGTATGTTTTTAGGTCTTAAGTCGGTCTGTCTCTTGTAAAATCCAAAGATTTGCTAGAGCCTGTAGGGATTATGAAGGCTTGGTAATTATTCCAAAATAAAATACTTCTATTGGTAAAATGGAAACCTTAAACATTACTGCACGTGTTGCTGTTCAGAAAGCGAGTTCAGGACACAAAAACGTCATTGGAAACTTGGAATATTCCAGTGAAAATACAATACATAAACTCTTTATCCTTTGTGAAATACAGTAATAGGTCATTAGTGCTTTGTATAACTGATGGGATTTTTGTGTAATATTTGCTTTTCTCCTGTTTGCTTTCTAATTTGGATATTACAGTCTGAGCTATTGGAATATGGAGAGACGATGACTTTGAAGGAATATGAGCAAACCTGACTGGTAAACCTAATCTTTTCAACTTGTTTTTGCTTAGATTTGAGGATTTTAGGTGCTTTTGTCCTGCTTTTATATGTGCATGTATTTTTAGTTTTTTAAATAATTTTTTTTATTGATTTATTTGGAAACTTTAATTTGTACATGTGTCTCATTATATTTGGGCAGCACTATCACTATTACAAGAGCTCTGTTAATACTATAACAGATGTCAAATACATCCCCTTTACTCCTTTTATTTTGAGGCATTGTTTCCTAGTTATATCCTGTGAAGAGTTTTTGTCAGTCAGTGGAGTTTTTCCATGCTCAGTTGTGCACTAGTCTTATTCGTTCTATAGTGCTGCTATGGAGTGTTTGGTCCTTAGGTTCTCCACTTGTTAAAGGTTCCTTGTCAAGCTTTATTTGGGAAATCCTCTGATTTGGCTTCTTTTCTCTTCTCTCAGGATGCGCTCATCCCCAGTGTGCAAGCTGTTCAAAGTTGTTTTTCCCATTAGCCCTCAGAGGTATGAGAAATACAGTTTGTATAGTCAGGTTAGTTACTGTCTCAGCCTTCCCACTTTTCTCATCTCCACCTATTTCCCACTCTTACTCCCTCCACGCCAAATCTCATCTAGTTGGAAAGCCTCATCATGCCACCTTTATGAGGCTGCCTATCTTGACAAGAGTAAGGATAAATCTTTTTAACGCACTATATCGTAGCAGTAGTGGAGGTAGTTCTGAGATCTTCTTCTGATGGTAATCTACTTTGTTTTTCTGAAATCATTCTTCCCCTTTTCTCCTGCTTCTAAGCAATAGCGATGAGAACAAAGGCAATGTGCTTGCTACCTAGAGGACAGAAATTAGAGGCAAGCAAGAGATGAAGGGCAAGCAAAGAATGTAAGCGTTGGAGGTATTTTGCTTTCCTCTCCAACCTCATAGTCAATTTGGACTTGACTAGAATGAATCTAATGATCTCTGTGATACCTGATCAATTCTTGTTTAAGTAAATTCTCTCCTTGGATTCAGAGGGGACTCAGTGATTAGGGAATGCATTAGACAACTCTATTTCCTTTGTGCTTTTTTCACCGTATGAAATTTTTAATGTCACAGAAGTGGGATAGTCTGAAATGGTCTGGTGAGAGATATTACTCAGATGATAAAATAGGGAGGCAGCAAAACTGAGGATTTCCAAAAGATCTTTCACAGCGATGATCTGCTGCTGGACCTGGCTGCCATTTCATGCTTCACTTCATAGTCACAGAAAAACAAAAATAAATAAAGAAAACCTGAAATAAAAAAGTTTATTAAAAAAAAGAAATCAGATATACATAGGAATAATGACTGTCACATAACAACACTATTACTTTTTTAATATGGCAAAAATGGAAACAGTTCAATCAGTACTGTTTTACCCTGTCTGTAACTGAAGAACAGCTGGCCAGTCAATGAAATTAAAGGGTATGAAATCTGACCATGAAAAGAAATTCAAGGGGTACTGGCGTCTCGTATCGCTTACAACATTCAGGATCCATGGCCTTGCATCTTCAAATACAGCTGTGACTGAAATTAAGAGTACAGATAGCAGAGGTATATATGGTTTTTTTATTAAATATTAATTATAAAATATGATCAGTCACAACGTGAGTGTTTGGGGAGGTAGGGGAACTTTCCTGTCCTCATGCCAGTTCTCTTGCTAGAGTTTCCTGCCCAGGCTTCAGCATCCTGTACCCTGGGGCCGGATTACATGCATCCTACCTTCAGGAAAGGCTCTTGGAAGCTATATTTCCATCATCTTAGCTAAGAATTTGTACTACTGTGAGCTACTCAAACCGTTCTACTTTTGTATCTCACAAAGAAACTGAACAAATTCTTTTATTCCCCACCCCCCCAAAAGGGGGGGGGGGGGGGGGCCCTAATTTTTAAATTTTTTTTTTTTTTGGCAAATGTTTTTTTTTAAAATTAAAATTTTTTATTGTAGGCTTTTTGGGTTTTTGGGCATTTCGGGTTTTTTTGT
>Ga0181612_100331_pt1 | contig 11284 bp, 6 predicted proteins | sample HoacroProtozoa21_FD_119630 | JGI IMG/M metagenome (GOLD analysis project Ga0181612, IMG submission 119630) | Hoatzin crop microbial communities from Cojedes, Venezuel. Combined Assembly of Gp0051906, Gp0051904, Gp0051908 | reverse complement strand
CGCTGGGCTTCCACTGGCGAGGGGTGGTCCCTTGGCAGAGGGGGCAGCCGCCATGGTTCCCGTTTTGCCGGGGATTCCGCTGGCCATATCCTGGTTTTTCTTGGCCTCCTCGGCTGCCTTCGCCGCCGCTTCGGCGGCTTTCCTGCGGTATGTGCTTACGGCATCCTGCTTGAGGTTTTCGATACGCGTCTTGGCGTCATTTTCTTCCCTTTCACCCATCTTATACCTGGGTTGGGCCCTGTAGGTGAGGACTTCCCCGGACATGTAAACGGTATCTATGGCCTGACGGGTGGTGTCCGTCACCGCTATTATGGCGGGCCTCTTGGTCATTTCAACCTTATCAAGGGAATCGGTATAGACTATCCTTCCCGCAAGGGCGGAAACCTTCCTCTCCTCATCGGTGAGCTGGGCGTTACCCCTCACGTCCACGTCATTGGAGTTGCGGTAGTAGAAAAGGCTGTCCGACCAAGCTTCCTTGTTCGGTGTGAGGGCATGCACCTTCCTGTTGAAAAGGAAGAGTTCCTTAGTCCTGTCGTACCAACCCGCATCGGAAGAAAGCATGTTGTCGTCCCTCCAGGCGTCCGTACCCTTCCCGAAGGTGGCGAAGCGTTTCTTGGTGTTGTAGTCCAGCTTGCTTGTCTTTACGAATATGGAATCGGTGAACATGTTCACGTCCTTGGAGAAGGTGAACGTCTTAATCTTTGCGTCGTACTTGCCGTCGACACTTTCGATTATCTGCCCTTCCTTGTCCCTTAGGGATCCTCCGTGGGCGAATATTCCGACACTGTCCTTGGTGTTGTAGTCCATGTGCCGTGTCCGGAGGGTGTTGCGCTCCCTATCCTGCAACTGCACCAGGTGGCCCCTGAACTGGGCCAGGTTCTTGGCCACGATGTAACGGAGGCTGTCCCCGGTTAGGACCGTCTCGTTCTGCAGGATCTTAACATGACCTATTGCATCAATGACATCGGTCTTGATGTTCCAAAGGGCGGTATCGCAGATTAGGTATGTGTTGTTGTGGAAAAAGCGTGCGGGACCCGTCACCTTCCTGTATTGCACCCCTCTCTTCTCGATAAGCTGCGCCGATTGTGCGCTTATCAGGCTGACAAGCGAATCCACCGTCTCGTTTTGGGCGGAGGATGAAAGGCAAAAACAAAGTGCCGCAAGGCTTGCCAGGAGGAATTTTTTCACGGGATGCTGTTACTCTGCGCTTTTGGCCGCCACTTTCTTCCACGCTTCACGGGAGAAGTCGCAATCCTTGAATATGGGATCTATCACGATGTAAGTCGAAGACACCTTTTCGTCTATGAACTTGTCGATGGCCTCCTGGGCCTTCTTGTTCTTGGCGACGGAGAGGAGTTGGCTGTAGTCGTTGTCGAATGTTGCCGCATGGGCCGGAATTATCTTGTCGACCTTTATGATCTTATAGATGGTGTTGCCCCTACCCTCGTTGTCAAGGGATTCCACGGGCTTTGATATTTCTCCTTCCTTTAGGTTCTTTATCGCCGCGTAGTCCTGAGGTTTGAGTTGGTCTATTTCCAGGTAGGAGGAACCTGTCGAAGGGTCCGCCACCTGGCCTCCGTTGGTCCTTGTGGAAGGGTCCTGGGAATAGAAACGTGCCGCAAGGTCGAAGGTAACGGCACCGTTGAGGATCTCGGTACGGAGGCTGTCCAGTGTCTTGAAGGCCTTCTCACGGTCCTGGGCGCTGTACTGGGGTTTCATCAGGATGTGACGGGCGTTGAACATGTCACCCTGCTTGTCTATTATCTCAATAAGGTGGTATCCGTCAGGGGTCTCCACTATCTGGGATATCACTCCCGGACGGAGCGACATGGCCGCATCGGAGAAAGATCCCCAGAAAACGGACTTGGGTGCCATTCCGAGTTCACCTCCCTTGCGGGCGCTGCCAGGATCCTCCGAATAGATCCTTGCGAGAGTGGCGAACTTCTCACCGTTTATTATCCTTTCACGGATGGCAAGGAGTTTTTCCTTCACCGCCAAACCGGCCTTCTCACGGTCGGGATACATCACGATCTGGTGAAGCTGGTACTTGATGGGCACCATCGGCATATCCTCTGCGGGAGTGTTCGCTATGTATTCCTTCACGTCTGCAGGTGTGAGGTCAGGTACGCTGGAGGCCACCTCACTCTGTTCCTGTTGGTAAAGTGACACGTCCTCAAGCTGGCTCCTCCATTCCTGACGCAACTTATAGAGGGGTTTCCCGAAATACTTCTCCACTTCGGCATCCCCGCCGAGCGCCTGCCTCAGGTAGTCGATCCTGTCGTTGAGGTTGCTTGTCACCATATCGTTGTTGACAGTCAGGGAATCGACCTTGGCCTGGGCTATGAAGAGTTTCTGCTCCATCATCTGCTCTAGCTGCGAGCAACGCATCGACTGGTCCGAAGCCATTCCGTTGGCCCTCTGCATCCTAAGTTCGGTCTCGATCTCACTGAGGGTTATGACCTCGTTACCCACTATGGCCACCGTCTTGTCGATGAGTCCCTTGGGGTATTGCTGGGCGTTGAGCGAAACTGCGGTGCACAAGACCGCAAACGTAAGTATCGCTAATTTTTTCTTCATCAAATCAATATATCTCAAAATTCTCTTCCCTCTTGGCCCTTTCCATAAGATCCATCTCAAGCTCGTTGAGAAGGCTCTGCTTACGGGCGCTGAGGATAGCATCCTTTATCCTTTCCACATAGTATTCCTTGGGGCCTATCCGCCCCGCGGGTATCATACGGTATATGCGTGCCATGGCAACTCCTCCCTTACCGTCCTTCTGCTCTATGAAGTTGTCCTTGTTCTTGGAGAGCATCGAAACGTAATCCGTCCCGAACTCAAGGGCGAGGGTGACGGCGGACACCCACTGCCCCCCGTAATCCACATACCTCATGGCGGAGGAAGTCAGGAGGGTATCCACCACGAAAATGTCGTCGAGTTTCCGCTTGGACAGGGTCTTTCGCACAAGCTCCAAGTCGGGATTGTCCTCGGAAGCGCTCATGAAAAGCACCTGCATTATGGGATACTCCAACACGAAATTGCCCTGGTGGGAATTGTAGTACTCGTCCACCTGCTTGTCCGTTATGGTGGTATCCAGCCTCTGGTTTATGTACTGCTGCTCATAGCGGAACTTAAGGAGCGACCTCCGGTAGTCCTCCAATTCCTTGGAAACATCCTTCTCACTCTTGGACAATTCGCTCTCGGCAACATCCATGTAGACCATGTCCTCTGCCCAGGAATTTATGTACTGGAGGGCGAGCTTGGTACTGTCCTCGGGAGGTATCCCGTTGGGTATGTAATCCGACAGTTCGCTAAGGTACAGCTTATGGTCACCTACCTTGGCAACTACGGTGTCGTCATGTATGAACGATGACACCATCTTACAGGAAGGTGAAAGCAGGGCTATGGCGCCCAGCACCAAAAGTGATATGTATGTCCTATGCTTCAATCAGTTGCTATCTCGAATAATTGGGGGCTTCCTTCGTTATCGTAACGTCATGGGGGTGACTTTCGACGAAGCCGGCGCTTGTTATCCGCACAAACCGTGCCTTTCTCAACGCCTCAATGTCCTTTGCGCCCACATAGCCCATTCCGGAGCGTACACCTCCTATCAGTTGGTAGACCACTTCGGCCACCGTACCCTTGTAGGGAACCTGCGCCACGATACCTTCGGGAACCAGTTTCTTGACATCCTCCTCCATATCCTGGAAGTAGCGGTCCTTGGATCCGTGCTCCATGGCCTCAAGGGAGCCCATTCCCCTGTATGCCTTGAATTTCCTGCCGTTCAGGATGATGGTTTCACCCGGGGACTCCTCCGTGCCTGCGAAAAGCGAGCCCGCCATAATGGAGCTTGCACCCGCGGCAAGGGCTTTCGTTATGTCTCCCGAATACCTTATTCCTCCGTCCGCTATTACGGGCACTCCCGTACCTTCAAGTGCCGAAGCCGCTTCCATCACCGCGGTAAGCTGGGGAACACCCACGCCGGCGATTATCCTGGTTGTGCATATCGAACCGGGACCTATGCCGACTTTAACCGCATCGACTCCCGCATCGGCAAGTGCCTTGGCACCTTCCGCCGTAGCGACGTTTCCGGCGACAATCTGTATGTCCTTCCCCTTGAATGCCTTGCAGCAGGAGCGGATGACTCCGAGCACGCCCTCGCTGTGACCGTGGGCGGTGTCTATAACAACCGCGTCGGCTCCTGCATTCATAAGCATCTCCACCCTGTCGATCGTATCGGATTTGACCCCTACGGCAGCAGCCACAAGCAAACGACCCTTGGAATCCTTCGATGCTATGGGGTTGTCCTTTATTTTCATGAGGTCCTTGTAGGTTATCAGTCCCACAAGTTTTCCTCCGTCATCCACAACGGGAAGTTTCTCAACCTTGGAGCGCATCAGTATTTCGGTGGCCTCGGAAAGGCTAATTCCCTTTTTGGCGGTTATGATGCCTTCTTTGGTCATCACTTCGCTTATCGGGGTGGACATGCTGTCAAGGAACCTGAGGTCGCGGTTCGTCACTATACCGATGAGTTTACCGGATGCGTCGGTCACGGGGATTCCACCGATATGGTGTTTGGCCATCATCGCAAGCACCTCACCGACCGTCGCAGAAGGGCCAATTGTGATGGGATCGTAGATCATTCCGTTCTCGGCCCTCTTTACGCGGCGCACCTGTGCGCACTGCTCTTCGATGGGCATGTTCTTATGAATGACCCCTATACCTCCCGCACGAGCCATGGCAATAGCCAATTCAGACTCTGTTACGGTGTCCATTGCCGCCGATATTATCGGGGTGTGGAGAGAAATCTCACGTGAGAATTTAGAAGAAACATCTACGTCCCTGGGGAGCACATCGGAATGTGCGGGGACCAACAGCACATCGTCAAAGGTCAAACCTTCCTGAATTCCTGAGGTCTTGAATGATTGCATATTGGCAAAGGATTAATTTGGCAAATATACGCATTTTCCCTGATATGTGGAGCGTTCTTCCAGGCGGGTGTCCAACATGCGGAGGATCTGGAAATTGCGCACAAGTCCCCAGGGCGTGCTTTTGACAAAACGCGGAGGCACTTCGCCCGCCACCCTTTCAATGTAAAGGTCCGGCCTCAACCTCTCCAAAATGTCCACAATGAAATCAAGGTAGGAAGGCAAATCCAGCCTCAGGAAGTCTTCGGGTTTTTCTTCGAAAAGCTTTTCCATGGGGGTTCCCTTCACTATCTGGAGCTGGTGGAACTTTACGCTGCGAAGCGGCAGGGAATTGATGACGGAACATTGGTCAAGCAGCATCTGCCCCGTTTCCCCCGGAAGTCCCAGTATGAAATGGGCGCAAGTGTCAATGCCCCTTGAGGAAGTCTCCCTTATGGCATCGCAGGCACACTTGAAATCGTGTCCCCTGTTAATCAGACGCAGGGTGTCGTCGTAGCAGGATTCCACACCGTATTCCATGACTATTATAGGTGAAGTGAGAGTCCTACCGTCACTTAAGGTGCGCTCCCAACCGGGAAGGGCTTCTCCCGAAGATAGGGCCGAGAGGTAATCCAGCTTCTCTCCGTCCACACAGTCCGGCCTTGTCCCTATCACTATCCCCACCACACCGGGATGGGAAAGGACTTCCTCATACAACTGCTTAAGGTGTTCCAAAGGGGCATAGGTATTTGAGTAGGCCTGGAAATATCCCAAATAATGGGAAGCCCTGGGATAACGGATCCTGTGGAATTCCATACCCTCGTCCAATTGGGAAAGGAGGGTCTTACCGGCAGTGCTGTACCCGGGGTGGAAAGCCGCGTTGTTGCAGTATGTGCACCCACCCGTAGAAACGGTACCGTCGCGGTTGGGGCAGGTGAAACCGGCGTCGAGCACCAATTTCTGAAGGCGCTCGCCGTACTTGTCACGGTAATAACCGACAAATGTGTTGTACCTCTTTCCCTGCGGAAATCCCATGCGGCAAATTTACCCTAAATCAGCCAAAAAATCCCGATGCACCCTCCCTTTTTCACACTTTGTGTTATATTTGCAAGAGAGCCAAACCACTTTTTATGCTGAAACGACTGAATCTTCTGGTGTGCACCCTTGCCTTACTCGTCGGGTGCTCCCAAAAAGAAATCTACAAGGACTCTTCGCAGCCTACCGAAAAAAGGGTGGCGGACCTTCTGGGCAGGATGAGCCTGGAGGAAAAGATAGGCCAACTCCTATGTCCGCTAGGATGGCCCATGTACAACAAGGTCTCCCCCGAAGAAATCCTTGTGACTGACGAATATGTCTCATTCATAGATTCCCTACACGGAGGAATGCTCTGGGCCCCTTTCAGGGCCGACCCTTGGACGAAAAAGACTCTCGAAACGGGACTCAACCCCACACTTGCGGCAAAGACATACAACATGCTGCAAAAATATGCCATTGAGCACAGCAGGTGGGGTATCCCCATAATCTTCGCAGAAGAGGCCCCGCACGGGCACATGGCCATCGGAACCACTGTTTTCCCCACCAGCATAGGATTGGCTTCGACATGGTCTCCCGAAACGATGGAAGAGGTGGGTAGGGTGATAGCCAAGGAGCTCCGCGCCCAAGGCGGCCACATAGGATACGGTCCCGTAATAGACCTGGCAAGGGAGCCAAGGTGGTCCAGGGTTGAGGAAACCTACGGAGAGGACGTATTCCTCACTTCCAGTATGGCAGCCGGAATGATGAAGGGAACATCACCCAAGCACAACGGTTACGACAAGGGGATAGCATCTACGCTCAAGCATTTCATAGCCTACGGCATCCCCGAAGGGGGACATAACGGCAACCCTTCCTTCGTGGGAGAGAGGGACCTTAGGGAAAACTTCCTTCCCACATTCAAGGCGGCCATCGACGAAGGTGCGCTTTCTGTCATGACTTCCTACAACGCCATAGACGGGGTCCCTTCGACAGCCAACAGGAAACTCCTCACGGACCTCCTCAGGAACGAATGGGGATTTGACGGGATAGTTGTATCCGACCTTGAAAGCATAGACGGACTTCAGACAAGCCACCACATAGCCCGCGACAAGAGGGAAGCCAGTGAAAAGGCCCTCTCGGCTGGCGTGGACGTGGATTTGGGGGCCCATTGCTTCGCCCTCCTTTCAAAGAGCGTCAAGGAAGGCAAAATTTCCGAAAAAGACATAGACAGGGCCGTCGGAAGGGTGCTCAAACTTAAATTCGACATGGGACTCTTCGACAATCCCTACATCGACGAGAGCGTTCCTGAAAAGGCGGTGCGCACTGCGGAGAACAAGGCAGTAGCCAAAAAGGCCGCCCTCCAAAGCGTAACCCTGCTGGAGAACAATGGAGTGCTTCCCCTAAATAAAGGGATCAGGGTTGCGGTGGTAGGCCCCAATGCGGACAACATGTACAACCAGCTCGGAGACTATACCGCTCCCCAGGAAAGGAGTAACATCCGCACCATGCTGGACGGCATAACGGAGAAGATAGGAAAGGAGAATGTCGTCTATGTAAAAGGATGTGCGGTAAGGGATGAAAAAAGCGACAACATAGCCCAAGCGGTAGCCGCTGCGGCGTCATGCGATGCTGTTGTCGCAGTGGTCGGAGGATCGAGCGCAAGGGATTTCAAGACCAAATACCTCGATACCGGAGCCGCCGTCGTAGATGAGCAGACGGTATCTGACATGGAGGCCGGTGAAGGGTTCGACAGGGCTTCCCTAAAATTGCTGGGTCTCCAGGAAAAACTCCTGAAGGAACTGAAGAAAACAGGCAAACCCCTTATCGTGGTTTATGTGGAAGGAAGGCCCCTGGATAAGCTTTGGGCTAAAGAGAATGCGGACGCCCTCCTTACCCTGTGGTACCCCGGACAGGAAGGCGGAGACGCTCTTGCAGATGTGCTCTTCGGAGACTATAACCCGGCAGGAAGGCTCCCCGTGAGCGTTCCGCGCTCGGTGGGACAACTCCCCGTATATTATAATAAGAAGAATCCACGCGGACACGATTATGTGGAAATGAGCGCAGACCCCCTCTACGCTTTCGGATACGGACTCAGCTACACGACATTCGAATACACCGCCCTTGACGTGACAAAGGAAGGAGGGGACAATGTAAAGGTTAAGGTCACCGTCAAGAATACCGGATCCCGTGACGGCGATGAGGTCATACAAGTGTATGTGACGGACAATGAGGCCTCCACCGTAAGGCCGCAAAAGCAGCTTCGCGCTTTCAAGAGGGTTAGCATCCCCTCCGGAGGGGAAAAGACCGTCGAATTCACCCTCGGAAAGGAAGCGTTCCAAATATATGACCTTGACATGAAACCGGTGATTGAAAAAGGTGAATTCACAATCGGCGCCGGATCAGCCTCCAACGACATCAAACAACAAAAAACCATATCCTTATGAGAAAGGCCGGACTGATCGCCCTGTCGGCGATATTCTTATCGGGTGCGGGGTGCACAAAGGCTCCCGCCCCCTACGGAGCCATTCCCACAAGACACCAGGTGGAATGGCAGAAGATGGACCGCAACATGTTCATGCATTTCGGGCCGAACACATTCAGCGGAAAAGAATGGGGTGACGGCACCGAGACCGAAGACATGTTCAATCCCACGGACATGGATTGCCGGCAGTGGGCCCGTACCGCAAAGGCCGCCGGGTTCAAAGGGATCATAATAACCGCAAAGCACCACGACGGGTTCTGCCTGTGGCCCAATCCCGTATGCAAGCACACCGTGGCCCAAAGTTCCTGGAAAGGCGGAAAGGGAGACGTGCTTAAGGAGTTGTCGGAAGCCTGCAAGGCCGAAGGGCTGAAATTCGGGGTGTACATATCCCCTTGGGACCGCAACGACCCTTCATACGGAACCCCACAGTACAATGAGGTTTTCGTGCAGACCCTCAAGAGCGCCCTCGGGAACTACGGGGAAGTGTTCGAACAGTGGTTCGACGGTGCCAACGGAGAAGGCCCCAACGGTAAGAGGCAGGAATACGATTGGCCCCTCTATCACAAGACAGTCTTTGACCTTCAACCCCAGGCCATCATATTCAGTGACGTGGGCCCGGGATGCCGCTGGGTAGGTAACGAAAGGGGAAGCTGCGGACGCACGTGTTGGAGCGGCCTCGACATAGAAGGGTTCGTCCCCGGAGGCAAAGGCCCCGCACGCGACACCCTCAACTGCGGTAACGTGCACGGAAAGAGCTGGGTTCCCGCAGAAACCGACGTTTCCATCCGCCCGGGATGGTTCTGGAAGGAAAAGGAGAACGCCAAAGTGAAGTCCCTCCAAAAGCTCCTACAAATATATTACGAGAGTTCGGGGCGCAATTCGCTGATGCTGCTCAACGTACCTCCCGACACTAGGGGGCACATCCATGAGATAGATTCGGTGCGCCTGATGGAATTCAACTCTGCCCTTGAAAAGATCTTCTCCAACGACCTTGCGAAGGGAGCAAAAATCGAAGCCTCCCAGAAAAGGGGACATGGGTGGAAAGCCGACAACATGCTGAATGACAATTACGACTCCTACTGGAGCGTAAAGGATGGCAATACCACTCCTTCTTTCACCCTTAAATTCCCTTCGGAGAAAACCTTCAACAGGGTTCTCCTGCAAGAGTACATACCCCTGGGGCAAAGGGTGGCCTCATTCAGCATCGAGGCCCTTGACAAAGAAGGCAATTGGAAGGAAATCGCCAAGGAAACCACAATCGGATTCAAAAGGATAGTCCTCACCGAAAAAGTGACCGCCACGGCCCTAAGGGTGAAGATAGGTAAAGCCTACGCTTGCCCGGCCCTGAACAAGGTCGGGGTGTTCCTCGATGAAATCTATACGGGTGGAGAGGACGGCGCCGCCGCCTCAAGCGGAACCGTAAGACGTAAGGATGAGCCCCTGACGGTGGATCTGGGAAGCGTACAGACGGTGAAAGGATTCTCCTACACTCCCATTTTCGCCGGTGAGGGTGGAGTCGTAATGGAATACGACCTCCTTTCCAGCACTGACGGCAACACTTGGACCGAAGTGCTTTCCGGAAAATCTTTCGACAACATAGTGAACAATCCCATAGCCCAGGAAGTTGATTTCCCCAATGAAATAAGGGCTCAGTTCTTGAAACTTGTGCCGAAAAGGACCAGCAACGGTTCGACTTACGGGACTTCTTCTTTCCAAAAGGTGCAATAATTGTATATCAAACACTTAAAACGATGCAAAAATTTTAGCATTTTTTTGCTAAAACGTTTTTTCATTCAAAATTTTTCATATATATTTGCCTTGTCTTTCAGCAAAGTCGCGAGATTTTGGGAAAGTTAAGCAACAACCTTTAATACACCTAAGCCTGCAGACCTCCCACAAAAAGGGCGGCGCAGGCTTTATAACTTAAGATGAAAACAAACTATTTTAAAAAGGCGTTTATTAACATGTTGGCAGGACAATCAAGAAATAACTGAACTTCGCTGATTAGCTTCCCTTTGGGCCTTTGACTCAAAGAGATTGCATATTGGTGTTTTACGGAATATCCCAGCCAAATGGCATTTAACCCAACCTTGAAATAGTGAAAAACCATTATACCAACTATTTTATTATTAATCAACCAAATCTAACTCACATGAAGAATCTGAGCAATCTTTGTATCAGAGCTTCCTTGGCCCTCGTGATGATGGTTTGCAGCATTGCAGCCTTCGCACAGGGAACAGCCAGGGGATCTGTGACAGACGCTTCGGGACAGGGTGTCATTGGAGCGTCGGTTCTGGTAAAAGGAACCCACAACGGGACGATTGTCGGCGATGACGGTTCCTTCTCGCTTCCTGGGGTACAAGTCGGAGATGTTCTTGAAATCTCCTGCATAGGCTACGCTTCCCAGGACATCACCTACAACGGACAGAACATCAACGTAACTCTTGCTGAAGACACGGAGATGTTGGAAGGTACTGTTGTTACCGCCCTCGGTATCCGCAAGGATGAGAAGAAAGTGGGTTATGCAGTAAGTTCGGTAAGTTCCGAAGGACTGACCGCTACAGCATCACCTTCACTTGGATCCGCCCTCTACGGAAAGGCTTCGGGTGTAAGGGTTACCACCGCACCTGGTGGTGCCACCGGTGCGATTTCCATCAACGTCCGCGGTCTTTCATCCATTACCGGTACCAACCAGCCTCTTATCGTTGTCGACGGAGTTCCCATCCGTAACGGTGACGCAAACAACTCAGACTACTGGTCCGACCAGAGGGTTAACTCCAACGGTCTTACCGACATCAACGTAGAGGATATCGAGAACCTCACCATCCTTAAGGGTGCGTCAGCGACATCACTCTACGGATCTGAAGGTGCGAATGGTGTTGTT
>Ga0181612_168743_pt1 | contig 11285 bp, 6 predicted proteins | sample HoacroProtozoa21_FD_119630 | JGI IMG/M metagenome (GOLD analysis project Ga0181612, IMG submission 119630) | Hoatzin crop microbial communities from Cojedes, Venezuel. Combined Assembly of Gp0051906, Gp0051904, Gp0051908 | reverse complement strand
TGTTGCAAGACTCACCCCATATACCAATGGCTTTAACAGTCCCAGCTTCTCTAAAACCTCCAGTAAAGCAATACTAACACCTGAACGGACAGGTAATGCTTATCTTTTTATTGATCTATGGTGCTTACAAAAATGCATAATTCAATCTAATCTTGCTAGCATTTAATAGCAATAGACTGTTTGGATTGAGTGTATATAGATTTTTATGTCAGAGGGAGATTTTTTTTTTTGAATGACCTGAAATGTGGCAGTTAACTAGCAATGTACGGTATCTTCTGTGTTAAACAGCGTGTTATAGGAAAGTGATGCCAGTAAACAGAGCTATTTCTCAGTAGTGGTTTAACTGAGAGTATAGTTGCAATTGTGTCAGCTTAAACAGTCGGCAGCTTTGTCTGCCCTTCACTGCTCATTTCTGCCTCACTGTGCCCCTTCCTTCTGTCTACAGAAACATTTGTGCAGCTGTGTGATGAAGTTGCAGGGAGAATTTCTCTATAATAAAAGTAGCCGGTAGAATCATAGCTGTTTTCAAATAGTATTGTTGCTGCTGTCCAAAATTTATTTTATATTTGCCACTGATTTTCAGGGACATAAGAGTTTTATGAAAAATACAGACTTTCTGTGGGCTTTAAATTGCAAAGAGTTGCATTTTTCCGTCTTTGCTACAGGTATCAGGAGTCAATTTGTGACTTCTCTTAAGCTGCAGTGGCAGTGGAGAAAATAATCTTCTGGGAAGAGGCATTAACATTTTATTGCTGGTGAGGGCAGGCATGGTCTAAGGAAGTTAGCATGATTGAAACCCTCATCTGTGAGTGAAATCAATGCAGAAATTCCTATTTTGGGGATATGGGCTCTGTGGGTGAGACACAGCTCTGGACTGAGTGCCTGGTGTAGGTGTCTACGTGTGAGCAAGATGTCTAAGCTCCCCTACTCATTGGGATGTAGTTCAGTTTCTAAATGAAGGCATCTCATGCTATCTGAGATACCCTCAGGTATCTAGTCTAGCTTCCCACTGCTCCTCCAAAAGGGCACAGCTGTTACTACCTCTGCACAACCTCGAGGACCACTGTAACTTGCAAATTTAAAAAAACAAACACATTTACTCCTTACAATCCTGCCAAAGCAAAGTAATCCCCTGTGTGCCCTTTTCTGTTGGAGATATTATTAGAGAACAGCTGAATTTTGGATGAATTTTAAGTGGATGCTTTGAGCAGTGCTAGAGGATGCAAACACGTCTGTGATACAAGCACAGCTGCTGAGCCATCGTCACAGCAGTTCTCGCCCTGCAGGCCTCTGGTGGTCCAGAGGATATCAGAAAGTAATTTACTGTTTTATTTGAAATATTTTTCTTTGAAGTTGAGCAACAACTAACTCATGTAACTAATTGCAATTTAGTTTATAGTTTACTGTCGTGCAGGGAAAAAGTAGAATCCAGAGCCCTCTGCAAAAGGTAGCTCAGTGAAGGAGGCAGTGCTTTCTCTGTTGTTGCATGATGTTGTCTTAATTGTTATAATAATTGATTTATCTGATTATTATAAACAATTAAAAAACCAATAAAATTTAGATAAATGGCTCTGATGTGGAATCCGAGTACTGAAGAGAAGTTGGTGACACATACACACGTGATTTTCAGAACAGAACAGGGAGAACCACAGTCCTATAAAGAGGATTCAGACGTAGATGTGTTTCGACTACACTAACTCATCTGAGCTGTATCAGAACTGTATTGGGTAAATCATTCATTGTCTGGGCTATGTGATGTTATTTTGGGAACAAGCAGAGGAATTCATGATCCATTACTACACTATACTTTCTCAAAAGTATCAACACCCATTGCTAATTGTTAGTGGATTGCACTACACTTCTGATAATTTTTTATGTTACACAGAGTGTATTTTAAGCTACTGTAACGTAAAGGGCAGATAGTTGTGAATGCAAGATAGCCAGACTTATTCACAGACTAAAGGTTATGTTTTCTTACGTAGGTTACATTTCTAGGAATTCCCCTTTGAGCCCACAGTCATCGATAGACAGTGAACTGAGCACCTCAGAGCTGGAGGATGATTCCATCTCCATGGGATACAAGCTGCAGGACCTCACCGATGTTCAGATCATGGCTCGTCTGCAAGAGGAGAGTAGGTGGCTTTTTCTAATTTTTCAGAGTAGTCTGAGGAAGGTTTCCCGTAACAGGACAAAACTGCTCCAGTCTGGTCTCAGTCAAGTGGATCTTTCTTAAACGGTGTCACCTCTTCAGTGGCAGGGGGAAGGACACTTCACGTACACGGAGAAGGTGTACATGTTGTTGGGTTCAGGTTAATGGTACTGGATCTTTCAAAACTTCATGCTTATGTATTTGTGATTCCCAACTGGCAGCTCCATACCTGTTGAGTACATCTAGATCTAGAAGATTTCTAACGTCTTACCATTAATTAAAATTACTTTATTTCTTTGGCGGGAAGATGCTAAAGCATTTTTCTCCTGCATAAGTTTCATGAGAAAGGTAAAAATAAGCAGCTCTCATGGATTTCTTTGCTTCTACTTTGATTTTCTTAATTGTCAGATAGATTTTGAAATTGATTCCCCTTTAAGTCCTAAATTGGGGCATTTAAATTTAACAGTTTGGTTTGAGACTAGTAATTGTGCACAAATCTGAGCCAAAGGCTGGTGTGACGTAGATTATAGTTTGGCTTGATAGTAATTTTTGGAAAATGTCTTTATTCATAAATAAAGGGCATTTGACTTAGAAGTCACTCAGACAGTAAGTGTGGTATCTTTCTCACTTCCTCTTAGTGCCGAGTCAGACATCAAGGAGGAAATGATGGGATGAAAATCAAGAGAAATTCAGAGATGGTGACTGAAGGAAAATGCGAAGTAATAAAAGATTGAATAAAATGTGAAGAAAAAATTAGTGCTGCAGTCTGGCTGCAGCAGCCAGACTGAGCAGGTCGGCACAACCACTTGTCTGCAGTTGAACTTGCTGAGTATCTGGTAGCACTCGTTATGTTCAGCAGAGAAATCAGCAAGCGTGAGACTTTCCAAGATAGCTGAATTCTCAGCTGGCAAATGTGTGTGGTCACAGCTCAGAAAATTTCTGATATTATGTGAAAGTTATAATAATTTTAAAAGAATTATGATTATCAAAGATATCAAAGATTGCATTACTTAAATGACAGCAGTTGTCATCTCCTTCAGAGTGAGATTTTAAAAAGACTTCAGGTACTTACCTCTTTAAGGAATCAGGTAATTGGTAAACCCAAAGGGAGAACACCAGTTTTGTTCTAATCTGTCTCAAGTGTAGCGTAGTATCTCATCCTTGTAGTAGCAGCTGGTGCAGAATATTTGAGCACATGACGGTTGTTGTCCACTTAATCCCGTGGGGGAAGTGGTAGCATTATACGTGCGCGCAGGCACGGTCTCGTCACAGCCACAAACAGAAACTCCCACTCAAGGGGCAGGGTGGGGAAAGCATATTAAGTTTCCATTATGAAGCAAAGATGCCTGTCTGAGCTCAGGGCTTTTTGTAAATGTAGGAAAGTTGTTATCCGCAGCTAATGGCGGAATTCCTTAGCTCCTGGAAATACGATGTACATCCCGCATTTCCCTGGCTGCTGTGCAGTCGGGAAAAGGGAGATGTACAAGGGCTGTGGATGTTTCCCTCTCACTTGACCCAGAGCAAATATGATTTTCTGGGGCAGTGCTAATAGTGGGATGATTTTCAAAACCTGGCGTTCTGAGAAGGGGGTGGTAGGATCCGTCCCTGTCTGAAACACAGCTCTGTTACCACTAAGCCTTGTCCGTGAGACTGGCTGCTAGCAGGAACTAGTTCTGGTTCAGGATAAATCTGTATATACAACAGAATATTTACATGGGTTTTAAGTTTACTAAATGTCATTGTCAGCATTTTCAAATTCAATAGCAATAACTTTGAAAACTAATAGAATGGGTGTTAATTCCTCTGATTAAGAATGTTTAAAAGTTGAATTCTTAATACACATGTAGTCTTTCTATTGGCAGAGAAATAGGTGCCTCCCGGAGGCTATTCGTCTTGTGGTGAGAGAGGCATCTAAGACATCTCACAGGTACTGCATTTTGGAGATGCCTCTATTCTTTTTAAATTTTTTTGTTAAAAATGGATCTCAAGGGACGTAATTCAGGCTTAGATGCCTGAAAGGTAGATGCCAAAACTTAGACCAGATGAATCCTACCTGAGGTCTTCAACCTGGTGACATTGTAAATCAAATTCTTGCTGTAAAATTGTCTATTTACCTCTCAGTTTTCAAGCTTGACGTGCACGTTAAGAGTTAAGCACTTAGCAGAAGCCGAATCACCCTCTTCTTGGGATTTACAGGCCTTAGGCAAGATTATGCCTCGACTTCAGCATCTGTGTCAAGGCACAGTTCGAGCGTCTCTCTGCATGCGGGGAAGAAAGGGACGTGCGGTGACCAGGAATACGATCGCTACAGTCTTGAGGATGAGGAAGAGTTTGACCACCTCCCGCCTCCGCAGCCGCGGCTGACTCGCTGCTCCCCCTTCCAGCGAGGGATTCCTCACTCACAGACTTTCTCCAGTATCCGGGACTGCCGGAGGAGCCCTACCTCCCCGCACTTCCCTTCAAGTACTTACCAGCAGCCCTACTGCTCTCCTCAAGCCCAAACTCCAGAGCAGCAACCAAATAGGATGAATGGAGGTGGGTTGCATGCTTTTCTGAGAAGTGGTCTTTGTGCAGAGTGACCGTGCCATTTTGAAGGTCAGGTTGTGTCAACGGAGTGAAGTGCGTTCAGTGTGTGACAGCTAGATCAGTCCATGAATTGTGACAAGCAGTTTAAGCCTGTGCAAATGATTGAGGTATGTTATTAAGCAGTTTGTTACGAAATGTGATCTGTGACCTGGTCATGAAGGTTGTTGCCTTAGTCTGTTTTAAAGTGCTGCAAGGATGACCACAAGTGAAGAAAGAAGAAAAAGGAAAAAGTGGCATCTTTTAGCAGGCGAATAGTTGGTTAGAAGAACTGGGCTTTCGAGCTTGGCCTGTGCATGCCCATTGTGGATGTAGTAAAATACAAAATAGGGTTTCCAGATTTTCATTCCGTTATTCCTGACTTTGCTGTTAATACAGCTATGCTGTGAACCCTGTGATGAGTGCTGACGGCAGGGGTCAACACTCTGCCCCTGTTCCAGGTCTGGTAGGGCAGACTGTTAAAGTAGTGGGAGGTAATGTCACTCCCAAACTATCCCAAGCCATTGCTGCTTTTTGCACTGCATTTGAGATGTATTCCAGAGTCTCTGGAAGATTTGACTCTTGGTGCTTACTCAAGACTGAAGTACCAGTTGGTGCTGTTACCTTCCTTTCATTCCTTATTACGATCACAATTTTCTTCCTCCTGCTGCATCTTACTTTCCTGTTCCTTCAGTCTTTTCCCCAAGCTAATTCAAAACAGTCAGTTTTCAGTCAGGGTCTTGTTTGTAATATTACAGGTTACAGCTCACCCTTGGGCAAGAAAAGAAATGTGTTGTTCGAAACCGTTGCTATTTATAGAGCGCTGCAGGTATGCATGTTGCTTTCCTGACAGATAAGACGTGACAGGTTGGTGACAAAAGCACTTGCATTCAAAGTAAGACATGGCATGGAAGTATCATTGACAAGTGGCAGTATGTAAAGAAGGCTGAGGTTAACAGCAGGTAGGGCGACATGGGTTTTTGTTGGTACAACATACGTGCCGTATTAATTTCAACATTATTTTTCTTGCTGGTGAGGTACAAGAAAGGGACAGCACTGATGGGCTTGCGGAAATGTCGGCAAGATAGAAAGAAGGTTATGGGGTATTTTTGATTCAGGAATAATGGCAGGATGTGGTGCTGTGATCTTTTTATATGGTCTCCAAATGCTTTTTCAATTGTTTTTCATGTTCCATGTCAGTGGAAGTTAAACATTGGATTCCCAAATGGAAACCTCAGAAAGTACTTACAGGACACTGAAAATACTAGACTCCTAGTTTATTAACTAGAAAGTGTGTAAATGTAAAAGGCCAACAATTTTACCACCTGGATACCTTTTTTCTCAAGAACTTGGAGGTGGTAGATAATCTGTTTGGTGTTGCTCAGAAGGTGGACACACATGACATCAGTTACCTATTTGCTGGGATGGTGGGCAGTCCTATAATAGCCAGTACCACTATCTTTAGAGGCGAATTATCTCTTCAGCTTCTGCACCTTCAGCCTCTGACTCGGGCAGCGCAGATCCACAGAAGTGGCAAACGCTGAGGGTGAGAAACGTTTTACTTTGGCTGTGTTCTGTTGGCAGACAAGGAGTCAAGCGTTTCACTGAATTGAGTATGTCTGAGTAGTGTTAATGACAACATTTTCCTGTTGGCACTTCTTATCATCTTGGCAACAATTTCATTGTCTTTCAGGAACTCCTACACATTGAAATTGGGGTAGACTGCAGAATGACAATTTGTCTGAAGCTCGCTATGATGGACAGTGTGTTTCCACACTGTTACAGTTACCCAAGGCAAATGAGAAAGAGGGGTGTGATAGATGGAGGGGCTAAACTGTTTGGTTACAGCTTTCAATATTGTTGTGGTTTAACTCAGCAGCCGGCAACTAAGCACTAGACAGCCGCTTGCTCACCCCTCTCCTTCCCTCCCAGTGAGATGGGGAGGAGGAATGGACAAAAGGGGTTGAGATAAAGACAGTTTAGTAAGACAGTAAAGGAAAGACTAATACTGCTACTAATAATAATGATAAGAAGGAGTATGCAAAACAAACTGTATACAATACAGTTTTCTCACCACCTGATGACCGATTGCTCAGCAAGTCTCCGAGCAGCAATTGCGAAACCCAGAAGTTGCATATTTTGCAAAATTCCCAAAAAAGACTGAACTCCTGGCAAAATCCAAACTCACAGACAAGAGGGGATTCAGACTCATGGCAAAGAGTCCTCACAGCAGCTACTGGGAGGAAAAATTATCCCAGCTGGAACCAGGACAAATATATGTGGAAAGCATCATCCATAATTAATCAAAATCGCATATAGCACATGCTGTGCTGCTCTCGGCCATCCCAGCAGTCTTCCCTCTCTGTTGCCCCAGAGAGGTCACTTGTGTTCTTGTGTGTACTCAACAGTCTGGTCCCTGGTTCATCTGATCATTCACAGAGCTCTCCATAAAAGAAGAGTAAGTGGCAAGTAACTGTTGAATTTTGGCACTCAGTCAGGGGTGAAAAAACAGTGTTCAACTTTGACACAGCGTCTCCCCGAAACTAGTCTATGTGTTTAGCTCAAGTACAATTTTTTGCCTTTAGGAATAAATGGTATGAGGGATGCTGTCCTACCTGCTTTTAGTGAAATTTGTCCAGTATGGTACATTACTTAACTACCTGTACTGTAACAAATATGCTGAAGGTGTTATAAACTTGGAAAACTTCAATAATTCTTCTAAGGGTGTGATATTGGTTGCCTGATGAGGAGAGCCTGTATTTAGATGCTGAGATGTGGGTGCCCACGTGTGTGTGCAGGGCCCAATTCAGTTGCCTGCACAGAAGCACTTAGTGCTGCATGAGGTACTCTGATGCACTCTGCTTTGCTTCACCATCGCCACCGGTCAGTGCTGTTCAGATGCCATGGACAACCCAGGGTGTCTCAGATGGCGTGAAGTATCTATACGTAGGTATGGACTTGGGCTGCAGATGTCTAGTCTCTCACTGTAGCCGATGGTCTGCTTGTTCTCCATCCACAGTATTGCATTTTAGGCGTCAGAGAGATTATCTGTCTGGTGTTTCTGGTGCCCTGGTAATCTTTTGCCTGTGCTTGGGGTGAGAATACTCTCACAGATGTTTTCCAGCTGTGTTTGAGGCCGTATTTTTGAACTCGTGCATTGTTCTTGCCAATATATTTTAGAGAAGTGCTGCCCCTTGGTGTAGTTTTGACACTCTGCCCTGTTTTAAATTGCCATACATCTATTTTAAAATACAATACCATTCATCTGTTTTAAATTACCCTATCATCTAGCCCCCACTCTCAGGCCCAGCTGCTTTCTCTCACCTCAGCCCACCAGTACACTGTCTGTGTGACTGGTACCAGTCCCGTTTGCTGCCAGTCCCCAACAGCTTGCTGTACTGAAAGGCTCCTGGTAAACACTGGCATGAAGTGGCAGATGTGTGCACATGTAAATATGTCAGGATGTGAAATATGTTAAGGTGTGTTTAAGGTGTATTTGGGCCCCGTTGTAGCATAGGTTATAGGCATACCTATTGTTACCTCTTGAACAACATTTTGCAGCCATCACCTGTAGTATACGCATACGTTACTTTTGCTTTCTAAGAAGTTTCCTTTCCACTCTGGCAAGAATACACTAATAAAAAAGCTTTGCATGGAATCTGCTTTTTTTTTTTTTTTCCTTATTCAATTACACCCTCTCCCTAAATCAGCTGAATAGTCTGTAATGATGAGTTACATCAGCAAAATTCCATCTGTGAACTTTTTAAGGCATTCTGGTTCTCAGAGACTTCGTAGTCGGTTAATGAGTCAGAAATAGCTCATTTAAAGAAGATCTGAGAGAGGCAGGAGGTGAATAGCTTTTAAGTATTTGTTGCGATTAGCTAAAGTGAGTCTGTCTAGTGTGCATTTTATAATTGAGAAAAGCTTTTAATATGTGGGCAATTGAAAGATTTATGTTTATACCTATCTCCCCTTCCTCAAATTTAAAGAAGTTCGTGGTTAGCCACTTCAAATGTTGCTAACCCTATTAATATCAAGAATACTTAATATTTAGTCATTTTCATGTAAGAAATATCACCAAATTTCATAAAAACAAGCTGTTTTCTACTTCATGTTGTCCATAAATGTACACGTGAGGTTTTTCTTTACTGTGACACACGAGTAATCTGATTTTAACTTTTTAAAAAATATGTTTTAGCTCTTTGGTCACTTTGTTCTTTTTTAATAGATGTTAATATTTATGCTCTTTATTAGTTCTGACTTTCTGAAGTCAGAAGTAATGGAACTCTAGTGCTGTGAAAATATCCAGACTGGTCAAAATCCAGGATAGAGAAGATACTGAAAATGGAATTGATCTTGTGTTCATGTCCACTTTCAAGATCTTTAAATAAGCTTACTCAGACTTTTGTCCTGGCACTCCTTATTTCATGAGCATTTTAAAGTGTCCATTGGTATAATACCTGAAAATTGGAAACTTTGGGCAAATTATTCAGAAGAAATTTATTGTAATGCAGTAAGAAGGGACAGATGAAAAATACAACCTTCAGTGAGTAGCAGTACATGCAGTGTGGTTAGTTTTAATTTATGTTTTCCATTACCTTTTTGTGTTGATTTTTAACTTTTTAGCTTGGTTGATAAGGCCATAAACGGGCCATGAATACCAGTCACTTTAAAAATGTTGCTTTTATTTTCCAAAAATTACTAGTTTTGAGTTATTTTATTGCATGTGCTTCTGGGGAATAGCTTTTTTCAGACAAAATATTATTATCATAATGTTGCAATGCTCTTGCTTCATTTGGAAAGCTGCAAATGTGATACTTTTTTTTTCAAGTAAACTCATGGCAGATATAGAAGAGCAACATGTCAGGGGGGGTAGGTCGGTGTTTAGGTATCAGTTCAGTATAGACTAACATTGATTTGTGTCTTTGGAGCTGTGGGGAAAGGTCTGTTCTTACTGATTTACAGAGAGTTTTTCTGCTTGTGGCCTCTCTTGTTTAGTAAGGAAGGGAGAATTCACTGTAGGAAATTGTTGCAGAGTCTTTATTAAAGAAAAAGAGAAAAAAATCTTCCTTAGTCACCTTTGAAGTTATATTGAGAATAGTAATCGGTGGGGAGAAATCATGGAAGGATAATGGAAAAATCTTTTAATTTGCTGTAACTGTCTTTGGAGGGAGACATATACCTATGAAGCCAGAGTGACACAAAGGAATAATTCTAAATAAAATGGAAGTGTTCAACATTAGTAGGGTGTAGGTATTGACAATTACGAAGAATGATGTCTCTCTCTTAACTTAAAGACTTAGTTCTTAATCTGCATTTGTATTTTTACATGCTGATGTCCCTGTTGTATCAACTGACGATTCTGCAGACCTTTAACTAGACCCTGGTGCATTTGGGATGTCATGAATGTTATAACAGTCACAAATGTAATGCAGATACTGAACTCAGGTCTTCAAAGACGAGGAGGAGAAATTAATCCCTTAAAATGCATTTGTAATTGAGTCTACAAGTTTATTAAGGATTTCTGGACAAACGCTGAATATCTACTTAATATAGACTGAAATATTTAAAATAGAAAAGCACAGATTTTTTTCCTTACTTTTTTTTCCTCAACTTATTTGTACGTACAGTACAGATAAGGCAGAGCTGAATTTGCAGGGTTTGTGTGAGGGATGTAAATATGTGTAAGAAACTGCTAACGTAGCTTAAACAATGATGCAGATTTCTTTGAGACACTAATAATTATGATTCATTGTGTCACTTTACTTAACGATAGTGCACTTTTGGCGAGGCTTGTGAGTCCTCTTGCTTGAATAAAACATTGACAATGCTTGCAGTGAATAACAATGAATGAGTAAATGTGTTTTAAGACAGTTCACTGTAGGGTCAGCTAGGCTCTCCTTGCAAGGAGAGCCTCACTGCATGAAGTATCTTGGCAGAGAGAAGATGATACTTGACAAGAGCGGCTGCAGAGCTCCCAGTCTGGCAGCTCCCCAAGAGCACACCTCTGCTCCGTTGGCAAGGTCTGTCTGTGCGCTACATGGACATTAAATCTTGGACTGGTGATAGTCTGGGGTCAAGAAAGGTTATAAAAAGAAAACCAGAAGCCGTGGGACGAGGGCGGCCACCAGCAGTTCAGGGACCAGAAGACAGAAGGCAGGTGCTGCCTTTTCTGGTGTCCTGCCAGAAAGAAGGTGGGCCACTGATCCCAGGCTGACTTCAGAGAAGAAACGGCATCGGGGGAAGAACTTTCTGGAAAAAATGGAACTGAAGCAGTTCGATAAGAGGCAAACTGCTGTCTTTGTGGTAATTATGTGAAGTGTTTGACAAGATAAGGGACACTTTTGCCTGCTTTTTGATCCATTTCTCACCAGTAGTGACTATGATCTGTGCTGTGGGGTGATCTTCTCATTTACATTTTCATTTTCATTTGAGGGCAGAGGACCCTGTATTTCACAGTTCCCAGTTTTTCCTGTTGTAGGCAACAGGCAGTTCGGCGTGGGTGCCGCATGGGGGAAGAAGTGTAAACATGCAGTAGGCGATTTTTGGTGTATCATTCTGCTGCAGATACTGC
>Ga0181612_157345_pt1 | contig 11286 bp, 8 predicted proteins | sample HoacroProtozoa21_FD_119630 | JGI IMG/M metagenome (GOLD analysis project Ga0181612, IMG submission 119630) | Hoatzin crop microbial communities from Cojedes, Venezuel. Combined Assembly of Gp0051906, Gp0051904, Gp0051908 | reverse complement strand
TGCTTAGCCAGAAAGGTCCAAGAACAATCACAGGATGGAGATCAGACTGGGGGCCCAACTGTTCCTGTAGCCTCCCTGTTCTCAAAAAATAAAGATGGAAAGAAAATTTCCACCAGGTCTTTGTGACTTCTCTTTCTATCTTCTGACCAGCTAGTGGAAGCTGTTTAAAATGTGTATTTCAATTAAAATCAAAGAAGGATAAGGAGAATCCCCAAAGTTTTCTCTTAGCTCTGGATATGATTACCTGCTGGTAGGTATTGCTCCTTACCACATATCCTAAGAGTCGCCCCCTTAAGGAGGAAGAAATTCCCCTTTATTCCCTCTCTTTCAGTAGAAGTTAAGTACCTAGCTAAGCATTAACCACTTAAACAGTCGTTCTTTGGGTCTAAGAGCAAGCATTTCTGTAAAAAGGGGATCTGGGGCTTCCTGGAAAGGAGATTCCCCACCGGAGAATTCAGTGCAGAGCTCCAGAGCCCAGGTGGATGCCCTGACCAGAGAACCACCCTTACCTTTCATCCTGGCCAACTGAGAAGAAATAACTTGTCTTGTAAATACAGGACGTAGCTCTTGCATTCAGTGTTCAGCCGGCCTTCTTTTTGCTCACACTGTCGAGCAGTTTAAATTAATAATTATATATCTCTAAATGCAACGCATGCATCATATAGCAGCACACATATTGTTGTGTATTATGTACACAGAAAGAGAGTTAGAGCCAGGTATCATTAATCTTCAATATTTATACCTTCCTGGAACAACTAGTTGACAGCTGCTAAGCTGCTGGCAAGCTGTCTGCCTTCAGTATTTTCCCCTTCCTTTTGGCACCGTGCCCCTGGCTGGGTCTCAGCCACACACTGCGGAGAACCAGAACTGCGCGCTGTCTCGGAAAGTAAGCTGGGGAGTCCATTCCCCCTCCAATCACGCCTGCAGCTCATTAACAATGATGTGACTTACACACATTTGCATGGATAGGGGAAATTAGCTCCGCTGTGGATCAAATGACTTTCCTGTCCTTGCCGAAGCTCCCCCGCACACCAGCTGAAGCAGCGGAAAACTCAGTTTGCAGACTGGTACTTGGATTAACGGCAGGAACCACAAAGAGCTTACAGGGAGACAACACTCAGGTTCTGTGTGCACTTGTATATAAACTATATTTTATTCTGCCATCACCGTTTTACGCTCCAACGGTGCCAGTTTGCTCTGTTTTGACTAAGTTTACGCTGGGGTCAGTGGCAGCACAGGAGGAGCAGCGCCCACACTGCACTCCCTAACATGTCTCTGATTCCTCTTCCTCCCGTGCCACCTCCCTCTGCCATCCGGTGCTGCAGTAACCACTGGGAGAGAGCACAGTCATTTTAAAAAGAGGCGTAGGGGGGCAGCAGGAATCAGGTTTTGAGGCAGTGATGTATAAAGCCTGATTCCCATTGCCCTGCACTGTATACAGTCATTTAAAGAAAGGCCAAAGGGATTGGATGCTCTGTGGTCCCTTCACCTCAACGGAGCTGACTTCACGCTGCGATGGACTCGGTTTCACTGCGAATGTTTTTAGCAATGCAAAACACGACGGACTTGCGCAGCGTTTCCTTCACCAGGAAAAAATGGTTTGTAATTATTGTAGCTGTACAAGTGAAGTCACAGGGAGCCTGTGAGCCCGGATGATGAGCAGCTAGATAATCGACTAACAAGCAGGATGCCTGCAGCCCATTAAAGAACTAACAAAGGCCTGCATGAGACACCTGTGGTATTGTACAAGGAAGATGTGCAGACCAGGAAATGCCTAAATATAGCGTTTAAAAATGCGTAGAGCAAACCGAACGTGTGGTATCACTAATAACTGGCGATCTAGTGCATGCTTGGCATATGGATAAAGTAATTAGCCAATTAAAAAGGGCATGATAGACAAGTGACAGAAGATGCTAACCAACAGGAGACGCAACAACTGCAGTGCCAAGGACTGATGCAGTATACCGAAATGCATGAATATAGGGGCTGAACTGAGAATGAATAGAGGAGGGGCAAAACTGAGTGATTTGGAGGGAGAAGTAGGCAAAAGTTTGCATTAACACTGACCAGAGGGCAAGCGGCCAGCTCAAGGATACCTTGGAGCAGTCCTGGAAAACGGAGACAAATCACAGCTGTGAACAGAATATGTGCACCCTACAAAAACACCAACATGTGTTTATGTCTTAGCACACAAAATCCATCCAACAGCATGTGTTGCATTGACTCAACGTGGTGAATCCATGGCTTTTCCCTCCCCGTTTGAGCAATTTTTGAGAAGGTATCTTCAGCCACTAGTGGTCGTTGTCGCCCTGTGCAGCAATAATTCCCCGACTTCGCGCAGAGAGAATACTGCCAAATAATTTCCACGAGCTTGTTTTCATCAGGTACAAACCACAGCCAAAATTTTAAAGTCAAGCATAAAACGGTAGCTCTTCTCATTCATCAGGAGATGAACGGGTGTTACATTTACCTCTTCCTGTAAATTATATTCAGTGTCAAGGAAAACACGACAGTTTGACAACAATTAGGTATCGCAATGAATCGGAAACACTGCAGCTAGCCAAGCAGATGCTGCTTTGGTTACGCAGTTTGTGTAAACACTGATTTTGATGCACCTCCTTTTATCCCGTCTGCACGTATGTCCCCCAACCTAATGACAGGCAATTGCAAAATCACAGGAAAATATGACACCCTGTCTTGTGGAAGTTTCATGTGTTTGCCGAGTGCTTATACAAAGCAAACGCTCAAACAAAGCAGATGCTGCTTTCCCTAGGTTTCCCCAGCCATAGAGTTAAAAATTTGGGCCCAGACTGACAAAGTGACGCAGGCTTTTAAGCGCTCAGCTTTTAGGTGTCCAGCCGGTGAAGCAGAATTCACAAACACGAGGAAGGCATCGAGGGAGGGGCTGCGAAGCATATTTCAGTGCCGTGCAGAGTTACCCTGGCTACTCTACAGGCGCTAGTGCAAGCCGTGGAAACAGTACAGCCGCTAGCCCTTCTATAAATGCCACAAGGCACACAAAAGGTGACCACAGCCATAATTAATAAGTTGAATTTTACATTTCTAACTGCTGCACTGGTGAAAACCTCAGTACCTACAGACTCTTTACAAGCTCTGGCTGCCAGGATAGCTTTTGTGGGTCTGCAACAGTCTTACCTGGTTAAACTCTGTCTTAATTTCTTTTAGGTACCTGTAATTTTGGAGGGCTTAGATCTCAGTTCCGTTTTGGGAACTACATTCATTAATGAAGAAAAAAAAATAATTCTATTGCTTCCTGAAGCTTTGTTCCTCCCTTTAGCTGAATGACTCCACAGCCTAAATCCTCCTGCTCCAGACAGTCACACCGACCTGGTTTATGCCCAAGCAGGGCAGAGCACCACCTAAAAGAGATGCCAAAGGCACCTCCCACGTTCCAAATGAAGTAACAGATATCAGGCACTTGCTGTCCACCCCACCAGAGTTCACATGCAGTGCTATTTCTAATCCACCTCAGCAGAGAGACAGCTTTCGAGAATAAACGCAACTCTCTGATGAGGGTAAATGCAAGTTCTGCATTTTGTGGAAGATGTATTTTCCAAGTTCCACATTTATAACAGTGTTATCAAAACTACTCCACAAGATTAATCCCAAGGGCTAGAGGCAGAATACTCTCACTGAGCAATTTTGCTAGAGGAAGGGTTAATAAGAAATGAAGATACAAATTAGGGGAAAGGATGAATACAGTAACTACCTTCACTTGTTCCAGTTTCCTGCATTTTACAGCTGATAATTGAGTTACTGCAAAGAAACTCAACCTTTAGTAAAATATCATATTCCTATTACCACCCAATTATAATCACTAATCAGCACTATAAGGATACCATACTGTTTGGTCTCTTTCTGTTGGCTTCAGAATAATATTTCAGAAAATAGATAGCCACAGCTTAATTTTAAAGCTTCTTCAAAAATAGGAAGATTTTAGTTACACATACACTACTATATGAGTGTATAAATACATGCATATATATATTCACGCATACACACAATTTCCTTTCACATGGGCGAGAGCTTTTCAGCTTACTTCAATGGGGCCAGATATCCCCAATAAAGGAAAATTCATCCCTTCTCTGGGAAAGGAAAGCAGGAACTTTCTCTGGGACAAGCATGACAGGTTACCGCCCATTTTAAGCATTTAGCAGTGCTTCCACATTTTGCCCATCCCCCTGGTTAAAGAACACATGAAATACATTACCCATGGATGCACACTGAGAGGAATTGACTGACTGAGACAATCTGACAGAAAAAAAGACTTAAAACAGACTAATATCACTTTGAACAGTGTGACAAAATGTCACTAAAAAACTGACCTAAGATTCAATTCAAATTTTGCAGTTGTCACTGGGAATTTCTCCATTGACTTTGCTCAGCTTTGGATTAAGTCTCAAGCCTAGTAAAGGAGAAATGGAAGAAGGAACTCTGGTTTTGCAGAAACCCTCGTGCTGTCTCCATCACAAGCCTCCCACAAGCCTTTCTGTAAAAGCAGGTGTTACTACTACACAGACTGTAAGAGAGACAGCATGCACCTAATTTCCAAGTGTCTTCCTCATTCAGGTTTAAGAAAGAATTTTGAAGCAGCTTTCTACTTCCTAAAAAAAGTTTTTCTCTTCTCTCTTTGAACTTTTGTGAAGAAATGTATTCAGTACTCCTCCATACTCCAGCAGCAGATCTAATCAAACATGTTCATACCATTCATGCAGTAGATGTTCTAGAGACTTACTTGCAGACTGTCCCAAAGGCTATGTACTCATTAAAAAAAAAAAACTGCTAAAAAAATTAATTTACTTTAAATCCAGTTCTACCTAATTCCATTTTAGCGCAATCTATATGCATGCAAGCATTTAAATATTCTATTAAAACGGATCCATCATCAAATAACGTGGAATCCAGCAAAGCAATAGCTAACATCTTAGTGCTAAGCCTCCATCAGAGTCACAACAGTGCCTTGATACCCCCTTCATTTATTTCCAATTCTGGCACCTGTAACCATGGCAACATACACTGAAACCTTTCAAGCAGAACAGAACTGACAACCACAATAACAGCACAAAATACCTAAATACCTGAGGTGGGGAAAGAAGAAGAGAGGCACAAGCAGGTAGTTGTTGAAATTAAAAGCTAACGACAAGAAAACAGCTGGAAACAAATGCTGGCTCACATGACCATATTCTCTAAGCAGATGTATTTTTGCAAACCTGGTCTGTTCCGTCCTATTAGCTGTGCAGCTACAGAAAGGGAGGGAAAATAAATATTGTTTCAGCAAAGAGTAAAACTGCTTGAACTTCAAAAAGTAAGTTGCTGCAAATAGAAAGAAACTGTTTATCTGTTGCATGCCAGTCCAGAAGCACTCAACATTAGCCCAAGTAAAAGCAGGTATTTTTTCCAAAGGCAAATTGTCATAAATGTGCTTCAGAGAAACACTATCCAGCAAGAAAGAAAGAAAAGTCACCTTTTAAAGTGATTCTAAAAGAATAATTCCATTAGCCTACATCAAAGAAGAGGTTTGAAATGAGCATGAGTTAATAAACCATATATGTGTAAACTGGGATAACTTCCTAGACATTTAAGGGATCTAATTAGCATTTGAATGCTGTGAAGCAAGAAAGGGAAATTCTATCTTTAAACTGTAACAATCAAATCTAGAAATGAGATTGACCTGTGTGGGAGAGCCTAGCAGGACGCAGCTGCAAGGTTAGCTTCGAAGGTTTATGGGGCTGGAGCTGAAAAAACACAGAGATCAAGGCCATCACGAGACCTGCAGGGAAGGCTTGTAGTTTTTATCTGTTACCCCGTGAAGCTGAATTTAGAGAACAGAATTAGACGAACAAGAGCTGGACTTACACCAGGCCCCCATTCCAGCACCCCACTCACCTCACAAGCCACGAGCCATGACTCAGGCATCAGAACCACGAGGAAAGTCAGTGAGTAAAGCTTACTGAAAAAAGGAAAGAAAAACAATACAAGACAAAAGCAAACAAGATGTTAAACTAGACAGTCAAGGGAAAAAGGCAGTGCATCTAGGGATTTCTCTGCTAAGAAGCCATAGCCCACAAGAAACCCACACGAGCTGTTTCACCAAACCGCGCTTGGAGATCACTTAACTGTTGCCTAGAGGGCTTCATACGCTCTCAAAAAATTGTGTATTATATTTAGCCTGCTACAATCCATGCAATCTCCTTTTAGATACCTTTTTCATCCTTAGACATCAGAAGGAAACATAAAAATACTGCAGCAGGTGTTAGGCAGGATAAACCCCATACTTGCATGGGACAGAGTGACAGCAAATGGGACAGGCAGAACTGGTTGCAGGCTGTACAAAGGCATGAACCCTGCGAATGTGTAAAGACACCCAGGGGAAGCCAGACTCTCCAGGATCAGACAATGCAGCCAGTTCTTCTCTCTTTTCAGTGCCTTGTGCATGAAGAGGAAGACAAAGAGCTGTGGTGGCCCTGGCACATCAGTGCTTCACCTCTCTGGGTGACAATGGTGGAGAGTCTGTGTTGTCCTCCTGCTCAGGGCAGTTTCACCCACTTCACACTGGATCAGAAGACCGGGGGAGACTCCTGGACAAAGGCCACCACTAGAAAACTAGAGTTAGCCACCAGAGCCTGAGGAGGGCCTCTCAGTCCATGGGATGACCGGGACCTCACTCCTTACAAAGCACCCTGTGCTCTGCCTTGGGTTGTGTCTTCCCTTTTTCCTTGCCCAGGAGTGCTTGTGGAGACCCACAGTCCGTAATCCTCTGAAACAGCAAATGCACCAGGCACCTCTTGGCTTCATCACAGTGTGTGGTCGTGTCTCCATGCTGAAGCTCCTGGTGTCACTGGGAATTCTGTTTCCCACCGCTTATGATCCATCACCCAAGGGCTACAGCAGCAGGTGACAGAGTGTGTTTGCTTTCAGGGCAAGAAGCAGAAGATCGGTCCATTCCTCCTTTCACTGGTCTATTTTTTCATTCAAATCTTATTGTGAAACAAAGTTTGGTGCAGGATTTTGTAGAAACAGAGGAAGATCTGGACTTGAAACGGAGAACACCAAAATGGAGAAGAGCTGGGGTGTGAGTCAGCATTCGTGTTCTGAGAAAAGAGTTAGTCTTTTCTTGTGCACTTGCTTTTCAGGGGTAAAATGTAACTGCCAAGCTACAGTACAGCAAAAAGCTGTCATTCACTGTCATGTAGGAAGCACCTTATGCTCCTTTCTCTGGGGAATTTCCTCAGCCATCGGATTTTGTAAAAGAGAATATTTTTCCTCTACCATTGTGTCTCATTGACTCCTATTTTCTTCTTTGTCATTCATCAGACTCTTTTTCCTGACCTCCAAGAATGTTTTAAGCTTTCCAACCAATTTCTCTAATGCCTTCGGGTTATTACGGGTTCAGCAATGGCAGAGTTTAACAGCGGGTTTGCAAGCAGCAGTCGCTCAAAGATGTGGGAGCAATAGGAAGGGATAAGAAAAGCCAGACTGGCACAAACCACAGGGCAAAGCCTGCTCCATCCTGCAACCTCCCAGGATGCATTTTGCTCCAGCTGGAGCTCCCAGCGGACCACTGTGCTCCACCTGCACAGAGCTGCACGTCCGTACATGGCACGCCTGTACCCCACGCAGCGTTCAAAGTCTCTGCTTCCCAGAGCAGCCACATTTCAGCTTGCAGACCTGACTCTTCGCTGTCCCGTGAAGCCTGAACCCACGGATGCCAAGGCCAAAGGAGAACATTGCAATCCTCTCTCATCTGAACCTCTGTGTAACACAGCATTCCACCCTGTGACTCCTAGATCTACTTGCACAACTTGCACTGATACAGAATTCCCACCTTCAGTTAAGGCCTCTAAGTGGCAGTAAAAGGTACCGTGCCCCTTGGGAAGCTTTTTCAATGGTTAATTAATCTCACTTTTAAAAACAGCCTGCTTGCTTTCTAATTTTTGCTGACTTCTTCAATTTCTAGTTACACGACCTTGTTATACTTTTAACAGACATATAGTAACAGGTTTTCTAGCTTTACTAGGGTTGGTTGATGGACCAAAAATTTTAGCTTCCCATTTTTTCAAAGAATCTAATACTTGTTCCAATAAACAAGACCTTTTTATTTCAAAATCTCATTAGATCAGTTTTACAGAAAGATACCCATTTATTCTTGGATTGCTAGGAACTACAGCAGTGAAACCATTTGCATCCAGTGTTCCTATATTTCTGCATTCACTTTCACCTAAAAGCCGAAGTGTGAAAATCTTAACTGGCTCTGAATATAAAGATTTTTTATTTCACTTTTCACCTTCAAAGCTAATTCATTATCATTTGGGGTAAAATTGCAGGTTTGATTGCTATAATGAAAATGTTAATATCCTGAACTTAAGCAGTTCTGATCAGGAAACAATTTGCCAATATCCCAATTATTATCTGGTTTTCTTACACTTCTACGTTCTTTGCCATCATAAACTGCGAGAAAAAGTTTATACAGCAAGAAGAGTACTCACTAACCTAAAATGTTTTGGAGCCATGAAAGCAGAGTGCTTTGTCTCAAGTTTGATTTCTCAGAAATTATAAATAAGCTCATATTTCAAAAGAAAAGGTCCTTCAGAATTGAAAAATGAAACTTGTTCATTGCCACTATTTCAGAGGTTTTTTCCTACTCTGTTTTCAGATTGGTTAGATTATCTGAAATCTACTCATTCTTGTGAATATCTTTTAGTTTGGTAAACTGTAGCTTTCTTAATGAAAATATTTCATCAGTTATTTGACTTGGTATCATAGGACATTTTTCTAGTTTGGAAACTAAAAATACACCAAGACAGCCTGGCAGAAGTTGGCACAAAAGGATACTAGGCTGACAAGAAAGTATATTTGAAACCCCCCCTACAGCAGGGTATCGTCAGTGAGCAAAGTTTTTCCAAGTGTCCCACAGGCCCCAGCTCCTAGCTCGATACCTTACCATGTTTTATCAGTGGGCTGCAAAGAAACACGGACATGGGGAATGTCAGCAGGGAAATAACACAGCCCAGCAAAAGGTGATCTGGATAAAGCAAACTCGATGCAGAAAAAAAGAAAGGGAAAAAAAACCCACAACAATTTACTGTGATGAGATAGGGTCGTACATCTAGGCAGAAAGTACCTAGGAGCCGAGGGGCTTTGCCTGGGAAGCTGTGGGTGTGGGGCATGGTGATCCACACGCCTCAGCGCAAGCTCTCAGCATGGGCTGAGGCTCAGTGGATGGCTGTATAAGGGGGAGTTTTTCCAAGGGCTGAGAGCGAGGTCTCTGGCAGGGAGCTTCATTGGAAGGCTGCTGGCATATGCCCCTACATCCTCTCCCAGCGCGCTGCAAATTTTGCTGGCCTCCCAGCAAGCGGTGGCCTGTCACTCGGCACATCACCAAGCACCGTCTGCTCTAATTCGAGTTCATTTCAATGCACCACGCGCGGATTCTTGGTGCCAAGAGAAAAGAACAGTTTGAAGCAAGATATCTCAGCCCTACCCGGAGCAGAGTCCAGGTAATCAATACAGCCCACGTTAAAAGTAATAGTGTAATTGGTTACGATTTGTCATCTGCAGGTGCTGTTAGAGATCCAGGAGAGAAAGGGAAAATAGCAGTAGTTGCTTCATAAAGGCATGAATGCCAAGTGAGACAATTTGGAAGTGAGAAATTGTGTCGCTACTTGCTTCCACCAGCTGTTCCTGACTTCCCAGCCTGGACTGCAGTACCACAGCAGGAAAGGATTTGGCTATCAGGATTCAGTCCCACAGTCCTGCGAGCCCAAAACCAAGTCCTATGACCTGATTCTCTACAACCTTCCACGTGTGGCTGAAGCTAGCACAGTAAGGCAAGGAAGTGTAATAGTACAAGGTCAGCTCTCCAATGGCACTCGCCGGCTGTAAGAGGCTGTCCCCGAGGGAACAGCAAGCCCTAATAGCACTGTACACAGAAAATCTCATCTGAAAGTACTGCTATTTTGTTAAAATGATCAGGATTGTCTCACTTCGACCAGCGGGCACTCTGTCACGTAACTGTGAGTCCCAGAAGTTGTTCTCACTTAGACGTGCACACTTGCTCAGCATTATAATTATACCTGGGTGCCTCGCATCCAGGTGTCCCTCCCACTCCAACACAGACGCACCATACACTACGACATGACAGTGGAAGGGCATCACTGTAACTTCTTCTTCGACACCCTGGAAACCTTCTGTACCAGGATAAATCAAAAGCAAGCAAGTGCGACTGTTACCTGTCCTGTTTCTGCTGTAGGACCTGTGTAAAAGGCAGAAGCACAGCCCAGGTTTAGCGCTTTACAGCTGTCCAGCTGCTACCTTTCTACAGGCTGAAAATGTTTCGGGGTTTTTTTTTTAACTTGTTATATTTTAAACTCATGTTTTACGACTTCAGATTTAGGGCTGAATCCTATTAGGGAGACAAAAGGCTCCTTGTAGTTCGTACACATCTAATAGTGTAAGAGATAGAGAGAGTATTATATTTGGCACAATATTTAGAGAAATTAATCCTCAAGCGCTAAAGATTTGAGGGATTAACAGACTGAGTGACAGCTGGGCTCATCCAGCCTACATTCCTGGATTGCGCAGAAAAACCATTTGCCTTCACGTTGAACATGTTCCTCCCTTCCACCCGAGTCAGCACAATTCCTGCTTTTATTGCACTCGGGTCCCCGGGCGAGATCAACAAACTAATAAATCCTCATTTCATGGTGGTTTCCAAAATTGTCATGTTATGTTCATTTCTAAGATTTGATATGTCCTTTCCTTCCTTTGTAAAGAAGAAGACTTATCCCATATATAAAATTTACTACATTTTTAAACCTTCAAAATTTGATTAAAAAGTTACTGAAACTGTCTGTTTTCAATAAGAAATTATGCGTAGCAGTCATGCACATAAACATGTCCACAAAGGACCATCCAGACCCTCCCAAGAATTGCTTGGAGAAGACCTCACTAGTGAGAGACCTTAACTGCTGCGTCATTCTTTCCTTGCACTCATTTCACACAGCAGAAACGTGACTATTCCCCTGGACTAAATCGGGGTGGAAAGAAGAGGGGAGACACACTCACATCTCCAGTTCCTGTTGGGGGGTCCTATGGTGGACAGTTAGGACACAGGAAGAAGTGGCCCCGGTACTGGAAAAGGCACTGCCATGACTGTGGCATCACTAGGCAGAGGCTCCCCAGTGGAACAGACAAGACCTGATAGGGAAGGAGAGGAGATTTCGTGGTTGCCATGGCAGTGGCAGCATGGGGCCATGGCAGGAGAAC
>Ga0181612_123192_pt1 | contig 11286 bp, 6 predicted proteins | sample HoacroProtozoa21_FD_119630 | JGI IMG/M metagenome (GOLD analysis project Ga0181612, IMG submission 119630) | Hoatzin crop microbial communities from Cojedes, Venezuel. Combined Assembly of Gp0051906, Gp0051904, Gp0051908 | reverse complement strand
TCCTGTGCAGCCTGCTGTAGGTGACCCTGCTTTGGCAGGGGGGGTGGACTAGATGACCCACAGAGGGCCCTTCCAACCCCGAAAATTCTGTGATTCTGTGATTCCTCAGCAGTTTTATTTCTTCAAGTTGTGAACAGTTTTTAATAGCGCTCTGGTAGGTACTTCCAGTTGAAAATGGCAATACAGAAGTCTGTTACTGGTCATCCTTCCTTACTGTAGTAACATCAAAATCTGTATCAGAACATTTATGTCTTTCCGCAGGCGTAGGTTTGATAAAAAAATCTCCAGATGGAGTCATTATGGGACAGAGGAAGACAGGAATTATGCAAGATACAGAAAGATGAGGAATTACTGATGGGCACATAGACAAGACTTTATGAGCACTTGGAAAACTCTTTTAGTTCTAAAGTACATATAAATAGAAACCATTTCGTTAGAACTCTTTTTCTTTTTGGTGTTGGTGTTGGTGTTTTTTTCTCCAGCTCACACATTGCCCTCAGCAATGTTAGAGATTTTCATCATTAATTTCTGTGGGAGTAAATTCTAACCCAACACACTTAAAGAACACAAAATAATGCCCCCAAATTTAGCAGAATTCATACATAATTTCTGCGCCCCAAAATCCCCAAATACGGAGAAAATAGAGAAATAGGAGAGTCAACAGGGGAAAAGAAAGGACATTGAACTAGAAGAGAAGCATAAGGGGACAGAAAAAATGCTTATTAAAAATCCTGACCTTACATCTGGAACCTATTAAAATAGTCAATATTGAAAAATACAAAATTCTTGAAATAGACAGAAAAGTAACATTTTCCTGAACAAAAATGTCATTTATATAAAAAACCTAATGAAATAATTTGGTTAAATAAGAAGTTTAATTTTCCTCTCCTTATGGAAAACTATTTGAATTGGTATTTTAAAATTTTTATATTAACATTAGATCATTTAAGTAGAGACACCCCCCCCTCCCCAAATAATGACTCAGTTCAGGATAGTCTTGATCCTTTGTCTGAAGTGACAAATCTGGGGTTCTACTGGTCATAAAACCCCCTGCAGTGGCACGTTCACTGTTATGCCATTGGGCTTCAGCCTGAAAAAAGATGTTCTAAAGGCAGTAAGATGAATGGCAGGAAATCCGAAATTAAGGCACAGTACCGACTGGATTGATGAGAACAAAATCCAACTAGACTCCATCAGTATAGAACAAAACACAGATTGAAGGCAGACAGCATGGTGCTCCAGAGACAATCTATACAACATGCTAAACAACCTAATTACACAAGAGCTTTTCATCAAAATCTAGTGGCATTTCCTTATAGATTTATCCTGTGGTATATTTTGGTTTAATATTTTAAAATCGCCTACCCCATTATCTGTTGCCGTCTATGGTTCGATCACTCTAAATCTCTGGACCAAAACAACCTGTCAGACCTTAGCTCCACTGTCTCTCCTTCATTGACTTTTGCTTCATTTTGGTGCCAGGCTTTCCTTTACTTCAGCTATTGCTCTGACTCCTGAGTTAGATTAAATGGCCCTGGGGACATACTTCACTGTTCATATTGATGTTCTCTGCAGCTATTCGCCGTCCTAATCTATCATCTACTAATTAGTAAAATTAACCTTTTGTATTCAGTACCTTCCACCTAACAAAATCCCTGACACTGCAGCAACATCCCCTGACTGCAGCAACCTGTCAAGAATGCTGATATTAATGAATGTATGTTATGGCAAGGGCAGGAAGCTCTCCGTATTACTGAAGTTGTCCAGCACGTCCTGTTAAATGAATTTGTTCCTGCGCATGTCAGGGGAACTATTTTCATATGGGGAAGTTCAAAGCGAGGGTAGGAAACTATTTTAAACAAGAAAATTCATTTTTGCCTGGTATGTTCAGTTTTTCGCACTAGTTGTGTTTTTCCTGTTTCTTGTCTGTCTGTCTGGCACCTTGAAATCTAACCTGCAGAAACAAAGAGCACGTAGTGGTACAAATAAAGTCAGTGAAAGCTGAACTCTAGGTACATGTGCTACCTAATGTTAAATACTCCACAAAATAAAGTCTCAGGGGCATCCGAAATCGATGGAAACTTTCAACTCTCAGTGACTCAGTCAGGAAAATAAGGAATCAATGAAGACAAGATTTTCAGTGTTATTAAACTGAAATATTTTTGCAACAGAATAAAAACAAACTAAATTTTTATTTAACTTCTAATATTGTTTCACAAGCAAACATGTCTTTTTCAAAAAGTCTTGAAATCCTTAGGTTTGACACCCTTTATAACCCAACTGTCTGGCCATACTATAAGCCCTTGTGATGGATTTTATCTCTCTCAGTGTTAATAACCTTCCTGGATCCTGCTAAATTCTACATCTCAGTAGCATCGCAACAACTAAGGTAGATTTAAGCTGGATTTTTTAACACAGTTTAATGCTAAAACCTGAATGTAAACGTATCAGCTGTACTGTTAATATGCACTATCCAACTGAAAGAGATATTCTGTAGCTTTCCCTGTGTTGTGCTGGAATTAGCTAGCATACTTTAAAACCAATAATTAGAAATGATCACAATTTAGAATTGTACTGTTAAGTGAAGGGATTCAACAGATAACCCTCCTCAGTCTTCCTCCTCTCCAGTATCCTTTACTCATTATACAGTCCTTCCTCTGAACGAAAGAATATTTTGTGGATCTTTGTTTACTTTGCCATTTTACTTGTGAATGAGTACATACACATAAAAATGGAGTTCTTTCTCTTATGTGCTCTGTAATTGATTTGCTCAATTGCTGTTACCACAGTTCTTTGGTTAGACTTGTGAAAACTCTTTATGATAACAAAAGTGGCAAACTAATTATATCTCCCTGGCAAAAAATCAGTCCCATAGGGAAACTTTGAGTCTTTCTTTAAAATTTAGTCTCATTCTTCAGTTTAAGAAGAAACGGAGAGAGACATGCAAATTTGCAGTCATAACAAGGTTCACAATGGCACCCCTGTTGTGCACAGCCCTCTAACATTGTTTAAAGTTACTTTCAGTACTCGAGTGCTGAGCAGGGGTAATGACCAGCCTTTCTGGTCAGAAAGTAGCTCAAGAAACACACAGCACTAAGCACAGTCAAGAAGAAGATTCAGAACTTGCTCCTTCTGAACAGCCTCAAATACAAGCTCTTGGATTTCAGTCTCCTTATTGGGGTGATAGTCATATTTTTTCAGTCATTGGTCAGTACTGCTGGAAAAGTTCTGCATTCCTGAAATCATTTGGATTGGTATCACAGTGTTTCCAGCCAAGGCAGATGACAGAGTAGTAGAGGTTAGGATACCCTGTGTAGCTCCTCTTGGAGACTGTTCTCCAGCTCACCTATGTCTTCTCTCTTCCACTTTCTGTAGGAGAGAGTTGAGCTCATGTCCTATTCCTCTTCCCCGACATCCTTCTGCAAACCAAAGCCTCATACTCTCAGGTGACCCCTCTGCTCTTGTCTTTTCTGTCTTTTCCCCGTGCTGCATTTTGTGTCAAGTGGACCTCCTGCTGCAGTCTGCTAGAATAAATTCAAAAGAAGATTATAATTATCGGCAACAAGGAAAAGTCTCATAGCAAAAGGGATGGAAAGGACTGGGCTCTTCTGCTCTAGAAAGGTGAAAAGACAATGAGTGCGAGGAATGAACAAGATGCAATACGTGGGCCAAAAAAGGAAGATAGACTATCTGTAAGTTCTAAGACATTAAATGGTGCAGCGAGACATTGACTGATATAAGCATCAGTTAATGAAAATAGAAGGCCACAAATTAAAAAAACTAAGAAAGAAAACAATTTTGCTGCTATTGTTGGGCTGTGAAACATACCAGCACTGGAAGCCATTCTGGCCCAGGATGTAGCAGTATGTGAAAGGACCAACCATTTGCAGTGATAATAAAGATATGCAGGATTATAACAGACAAAGTATTGTAAAGGTTTAAAAATCTGTTTACTGTGCCCTGACGGTTAGGGAAGACATGAAATGACCTCTGTCAACTGTGTGGTTTTTGCACCTTCTTCTGACATGTCTGGTACTAGTTACTATTGTAGACAGGCTATTAGACCAGATGGATCACAAATCTGATCCAATATGGTAACTCCTTATGTTCTTGAATGAAAATTTTACCAAAAGCATATCAGGAAAGTTTTTGGAAAATCTCAGCAAACTAACACAAAAAATATCTAAGAAATTGCCACCTTCTGTCTGCTAAAAGATCGTCAAAGAATAATCATTTTACTGCTGCCGAAGCCAGTATGCTCTGTGCTTTTTCAGGGTGACTATAGTCTTTAAACTGAACACTTCCTCAACGCGGTTATTTTTTTATGAATTACTTCCATCTGTCTTTGAATTAACTAGCTTTGATCTGTGTTCTGCATGTTAGGTTGTGTCTCAAAATGCTTTCCCACGTCAAATTCTGAAGCCTGGACAAAGTGTTTTCAAGGTTGATATATTTCAATGCTGGAACAACGTGCGTGAAGAAATTTGTGACCCTTCAGTATAGCAGGTGTGATATTAATATAAAAAACAGAACAGGCAATGGTTATCAGAAACAGGAGGAAAGCAGGCACATTTTTCCAAGATAGGTTTCTGATCCCCTTATCACATCTCTCCCTCCAAGACAGTAACATTGATCAAAACCAAAATTTCTCCCTATAAAACTGGTAACAGTTTCCCTTCAACCACCAATTACTCTGAGTTCTGCAACACCCTCATCTAGTGTATTTTTGTTCTATCCTCATCTCATTCTGTTTTCATGATAGCTGGATTATTGAACCCCTGTAAGAGTGCGGAGTGTGTTACATGCAGACAAGACCTGGCTCGTTGGCACTTGTTCTCCACACTTAAGACCCTCTCAGGCACAGGGCCTGTAAATGTACTCATATAGCTATTCACTGCTCCCTCTCGCATCCAGTAGTTTTTTACACCTGTCTTGCACAGAGGAAACCATGCAGTGAACAATCAAGTCAATTATCCCTAGAAGCAGTGACAGAACAGCTACTGACCACACACACTAAAGCTTAGCAGTTGCTTCAGGGTGGGATGACAGAGGTCCGCTGCACAGTGCCTGAGAGGTCATAACAAATGTATTATTTCCCAATGGATTGCTCTCTTGGAGGACATGGACTTTTCCATACTTGAAACAAGTCTACTAAGAAGCCTCATGATGTTGCCACCCTTACATTCCACACCGAAGGTAAATCCCACTGGATGCAGATTTATAAAATTTCCAGGGACATCAGGTCTTTATTTCCCCTCCCACTCTCCCTGCCACAAGACGGTACAACAATACAGTACTGTGGAGTACAGAACAAATGGCACATTCGCAGCACACAAGGAAGGTTTTCCTCTTACACCCAGACGCACAGGTCCCAAGGCCAGAGAAAAGCTGTGACAACATGCCGTAACTGAGAACTATGTATTTTTCTCCATGACTGCAGACACGTGCTGTGGCCATGTCTTTACCAATGTAGCTTAACAGTTGTGGCATGTTCTGTCTGTGATTTGATGTAGAGGCTGCAAACCCATTCTACCATCTGATAAAGGGACAAAGGACACAAGCATGCATCTTGAGGAACAGGGGTAAGATGTGACCACATAGATTTGTAGATATTTCATTCACCTCATGGTCTCATCTGACCCATCTGAATATATGTCTGTGTATATACGTGTGCAGTGGTATACAGGAGGCCTTTTAACAACAATATGGCATAAAATACCTATGTCAGATGAGATTTTAAAGACATGACAAAGTTCTTGGCAGCACAACAGGCAACATGAGGGACCCATAGTAGTGATTCGTATAGGTTGAACTTCACCAGTGGTTCTTTGCCATTTCCAAGGGCAACTTCAACAGCTATCAGATGTATAAATACATTCAGCATCTTGCAATAGCTCCCACTTTCAGTCTGCGCCCCAAGCTGCTTTCTCCTGGTTATCTATCACACCTTTATCTTTTGTTAAGGTCTCGCAGTTCTCTAGGTATAAAGGTATTAAGCAGCTCAAAAGCCCTTTGTGAAAGAAGAGAGAAAGCTCTTGGACAACGAGACATATATGTCTTGTCTTTTCAGCATGTGCAGCAATATCCTAAATAGAAAGGTTGTGTTGCTTTCCCGTTTGATCTTGCCACAGCCTTCGGTTAAAAATATTCAATAAATTGATTCAAAAAGATATAATAACCCAACACACCAGAGCTTGCCCTTGCAAGTTAGGTCATAGATAGGGTTGTTAAAACAGTGATGTCTCTGAATTGCTAAGTTAATACACAGCAATTCTAAATATTCTATTTAGACACTGTTTTGACACTGCTGCTGTCATACAGAAGCACTTCTTTCTATTACAAAGCTAGAACCAGGAAGAGCTCTGGGGTTAGATGTCCAGAATCGAAAAGCGATTTGGGGGCAGTCTCGCAAGGTGGGTTGTGGCTGGGATGCACACACACTGCTAAGTCAAACAGTTAAAACTGGCTGGGGAGGGAAGACTCAGGTGCTGAAATGAAGGTGAGCCAAGATCATACCTCAGAGAAGGCCAGCTGTACAGAGCCAAAGATCTGGGACAAAAATATCCTGAGGAAACTGGGCAATTGAAGAGCAAGACACTACTTTTACCCTTCTGATGCTGGCTGGCGGGGAACAGGAGCGGTGCCTGGGACTGTGCAGGAGACAGGAGCTATGGATGAGGAGACCAAGCACGGCAGCAGCACCAGAGCAAGGGCTCTGGTGGCTGGGGCTGAGCAAGGAGGAGGCAGGATCAGGATGAAGGCTGGAGACTGGAGAATGTCAACTGAGAAGCACAGATCTGTAAGACAGGAGAGGCCACTCTGATCAGGGCAGAGCAGCTCACTGGGCTGAGAAGCGGATCAAAAGCTCAGAAGCATACCTTTTCTGCTTGCACTTTTCAAGTTCTGATGATTGTCAACTGGCGAGCTGCAAAGCTTGGTTATTGCAGGGTGAGGATGCTGCAAAAATGACGTTTATGTTTCTTGTGGACAGTTAAAGAAAAACAAAATAGCTTGATTTGCCCAGGGGAGGTACAACTAGGAATACCTAAAGGTGCTGCAGGTAGGGGATTGGAAAACTGAGATACCCTAAATGATTAATCACCTGGAAAAAACATAGGCATTAGTTACTAGAATGATTTATCTCTATTTGGCAACAAGGTTCCTGTTTACCAATCTGTACTGTAATGTGGATATGACACGGTAGTTCAAAGAGCAGCAGTGTGATACAGAAATCAAGGACACAACAGACTAATACAGAGTTTCATCTGCATGGGAGTTAAAACTGAGTGAACAGACTGAAGAACTTGATTATCCAAGAAATACGTGAAATACGGAAGATCAAAGAGTGAATTTAGCAGTGAAGAAGGTGTTATAGGCAGTTAGAGTTAACAGGGTCTAGCTACTAACGGCAGTAAGAAAACTGGTTTAGGTCGCCAGCTGGCATAAACTGTCACCACTTGAGTTATTTCCTTTGAGTAGCACCAGTTTATACTATCTAAGAGTCTTGTCCCTCACCAAGAACGTAAAAGAAGATAAAACACGATGTGACATTACCAATTTAAGCAGAAGTCAAGAAGGCTTCACGTGTACGTGTTTTAAACAGATCTCCATTTTGTGGAAAAGTCCTCAGTCAGCAACCACAGGAGGAAACCAAACAGGGAGTGGGGAAAGGCCCACTCAGGTATAGCGCAAGAGCAGCCCAAGAGGTGGATCGTTTGGGAGGTGAGTCCCTCTTTCAGAAGGGGTGGTTGGGTAAAGGCAGACAACGGCGCGGCCGTACTTCACAGCAGAAATTTAGAGCCTGGAGCTAGCACCAAGCCAAATCGGCTCCAGAATGAATGTGGCTATGCATGTGGCGTGGCACCCTTGCTAGCTAGCCGTGCTGGGACATGGATGTGATCATCCTATTTAGAAGCACCATGCAACCATGGCTGTGCTTCTGTGAGCCGAGCTTGATCTCTTTTGGAACAGGAATATCTTCACCTGGTACAGCTTCGTCCATTAACTAGGCATTTAGTAGTCTCTTTGTTTGCTGGGGGGAACACCTGTGGATATGTTTTTTAATTACCAAAAAGTTATTTTCACCATGATGGAAAATGAAGAGCAAGAAAACTCTGCAGGAGAGAAATAGCTGCTGTTAGTGTCCTTCCTCTCACATTTTATCATTGGAAAAGGATAATTCAATAATGACAATAAATAATAATAAATAAATAAAATGTAATGATTTCTAATGAATTAAATTATAATTTACTTAATGATTTATAACGAATTAAATAAAGAATTACATAGTGATAAAATAAGTATTTAAATAGTGATAAAATAATAAAAAGGTAAATAATGATTAAATAATAATTAAACAACTTACCTACTCTGCTGGACAACGTGGCTGGTTTTTGCCAGCATAAACTGAGATGTACAAAACAAGGTAACGAAGGGGAGGTTTGGTCCCTGTTGTCGTGTCCCATCCCCCCACTACACAAGCAGCTGTCGCTTCCCATGAAAACTTCCCACAAGACCACTGATGGGGTTTGCAGGTGCAAGGCTGTGAGATGAACAGTATGAAAATAATGGCACGAGGAAACTGAGGGGGAAATATTGCAGAGGCTTTGGGAAATACTGCCTCAGCAGCTTCAGAGAAAGGTTATAACAATGCTAAGTGGCTGCTATTTGCAGCTCTGAGGTGCCCAAATAACCGTGCAGCACAAATACTAGAGGCTTGTGATGGGATTGTATGGGGTGACAAAATTTCTCGAAGAACTGGTCAGAGATCTAAGTGGAAACCACGGCTGTATAGACCATGACATAGTGGGAGCTCAAGGTGAGCAAGGATAGTCAGTAGGAATTCGTTAAGGTTAAATGATGCTTGACCAATCTGATTGGCTTCAGTGCTAAATAAGATGAATCTATGGAGGAGGTAAAAGCAACCCAAGTTGTCTGCATAGACTTCAGTAGGTCTTGTGTCATGATTTCCCACAATAATCCTGTGCTATTCAAATACTGCTCTGGCTGGATGGCTGGAGATAGAGGCGCTGGTGCTGGGTGCGAGCTGCTCTGGCTGCCCAGCCAGAGGAAGAGGCTCTGGCTGGCTGGCTGGGATAGGTGTTCCAGCTGCCTGGCCAGGGCAAGCTGGTCTGGGTGGCCAGGCAAGACGATCTGGCTGGCCAGCTGGAGAAAGAGACTCCGTCTGGCTGGCTGGAGTTGAGAGTCTGGCCAGCTGGCTGGCATGAAATGCTCTGGCTAGTTGGCTGGAACGAGCTCCTCTGGCTGGCCGGCAGGGGCTGAGAGGCTCCGTCTGGCTGGTTGGAGAAACAGGCTCTGGCTGGCTGGCTGGGGGAAAGGGGCTCTGTCTGGCCATCTGGGTTTGAGAGGCTCTGGCTGGCTGGCCGAGGCTGGGAATCTCTGGCTGGCTGGAGAAACAGGCTGTGGCTGGCAGATCAGGGCGAGCTGCTCTGGAGAAACAGGCTGTGAAAGGTGATCTAGCTGGCTGACTGAGGAGTGAGGCTCTGGCTGGCTGCGGGTCAGGTCTTGGTTCAGGTCCCTGAACACCTTATAAAAGGCCGTGTGACCAGACGACGAGGGGATCCTCGCCACCGACACACACAGGAACTACGGACCAACGGGACTCCGCTGGATCCATGGCGGTGACTGTCTCTTGAGGCTCTATCCCGACTGCTTGCTAGGTTTCTTTCTTTCCTATCTTTTCCTCTCTTTCCTGTCACTGTTTCCTTGTGCCTTCATTTGAACAAGTGATCAATAAATCTGTTTGGTTGGTGGCGTTCGACCTCGTTTGTGTCTTAGTCTCACTCTGTTAATAACAACGAATCTCTACAGCGCGAGTCTTCCCAGGCCGTAACATGTGGCCAGCTCACACTGAAGCTGTGATGCCCAAATCTTTGTGTTCTTCTGCTGCATGCTTATTTTCCATCTGTACATACGTATTTGGTGTCTCCTTTCCAGTCCTTCTGAGTGAATTTCACCTTGATTGAGATAACATTTGAATTTTTATCACCTTCTCTAAAACCACAGTTCCTCCCCTAACGATTTGATGCATTTTTTCCCTTTTGTCATCCAAGACTTGATGCAAGATTGAACAGGGGCCATCCTCTGACAAATCCTCTCAGTTTGGAGAACTAACAACATTTTTTGCCCCAACTACCCTAATGAGGATGCATGCTCAATAGTTCCCCAGGTCCGTCCGTTTCCCACATTTCAGTTCATGTGCCATGGTTATGCTTCCCCAGTCCTCTAGGAAATCTCTAACGGTGATTCAGAAATCAGAAATTACTTTGGCTAGTTTCCAAAGCACATGAGTAAATTTCATCAGGTTCTGCTAACTTGAATATGTTTAATTCACCAGAATATTCTTTAACCTTCTCTTCCCTTCTTTAAACCTGTGGGTTTTTTGTCCTGACGTGTTTTGTTAAAATCAATCCTAAAATCCAGAGAAGTATCTGAAAGCGGCTGTAGAGAAAAGGCAGCAAGACACTGCTATGTACCTCAGCCCCCGGGTCTCCTTCTTCTCCCTTTGCTCCGTGGCAGCCGATGACTCTGGGAGAGGTCTCCGGTCGCTGCCTGCACCCTGCACCTGACTGTGGGTTCCTGAGCTTCGCTGCTGAGCACCGTGAGCCCCCTTGGCCTGTGCTTCTCCTTTGTCTCCCTTGGAATCACCCGGAAAACAGGAGGTCGCTGGCCTCCACAGCTGGAGTAAGAGGGTGCCTCGATGTCCGAGCACATGGAAGGTGTGCACTGTGAGGGTTAGCATTGCATGAGCGTCATGGTTGGAAGCCAAGGGTGCTCTGCTTTGAAAGCCGCCTTTCGTCAGCCCTTGCCTGTTGGTTGTCTCACCAGTATGGACGAGGCTGCTATTCTGTGGATGCGAAAAAACTTAATTTCTTCAGATTTATCCTTGCTGTGTGTACGGGGTGCGGGTGCCCGGGGGGCTGGCAGGGGGCTGCCATGGGGGTTCCGCAGGGCATGGCCCAGCCCCGCAGCCGCCATGGCAGCGCCAGGGGAGAGTCTGGGTAAGGAGGGGTGAGGGGAGAAGTGTGGGGAACAGCCCTGCGAGCCCCGAGGGGAGAGGGGGAGGAGGGAGGACATGCTCCAGGCGCCCCAGTGAGAAGGAGTGAGCAGAGGGAGGAGAGGCCACGGCCTGGCGGCAGCCCCTGCCTGCACCAAGCCCGGCTGGTGACAGGCATGGAGGAGAGATGCCCCGGGGAAGGGGGGGGGGGAGGAGGAGAGCCGGGGAAGGGGGGGGGAAGGACGTCTTGCTTGGGGGGGGAGATGGGG
>Ga0181612_102275_pt1 | contig 11286 bp, 4 predicted proteins | sample HoacroProtozoa21_FD_119630 | JGI IMG/M metagenome (GOLD analysis project Ga0181612, IMG submission 119630) | Hoatzin crop microbial communities from Cojedes, Venezuel. Combined Assembly of Gp0051906, Gp0051904, Gp0051908 | reverse complement strand
GCCCAGTAGCCCTCACTGGCGGGGGGCGGGGGGGGGGGAATCCCCACCAACTAAACCAGGTTACAGTCTCCTATCCCACAGCCACTTTATGAGATTTCCTGTGTGGTGTGCACAGACGGCACAAATGTTGAGGGACTGTAATTGTTGGCATAAACTGATCAAATTAACTCTTGACTGAACTTCTGAGCTTCCTTACTTTTCTTGTAATTCATGGAATGTATCATAAGAAATAGTTACATTGACCATCCATAAAATCCTGCTGTTTGCTTTCCATGAAACACCGTTGTAGCATAGAGAACACTGAAAATACTGTGGTATTCTCTTTTATCTATCTGCTACAATCTGTGGAGTTTGAAGGATGTTTACTCTTATAGTAGTTATTCTATACTATGTACCTATGCATGCAATGGCGCTATTGCTGTTACATTCATATACTACCTTGAATGATTCATTATCCTTATTTCCTTGTTTTTTTTGTAGTAACGGCAAACTGCATAGTAACACTGGTAACATAGCACTTGATCCCACTTCTGCTTACTTCAGCATCACCTAATTTTTGCACTTTGCTGAAAGTTGGTTTTCCAGTACGTTGCCCAGATGTCATTTCATTTGTACAGTTCTGTGAATTGTGGATGGAGTCTTAATGTCTTTTTACTTAGTTTTAAGGTCAGCGTTGATAATCTTGAAGACTTGTTAGCATTGACATCGTAAGATGTTCACTTGCATATCCCATAATTGCTGTTAGTTCCTTTTTTGCTTTAGCTAGTGGCAAAAATGTTCTGTGTGAAGAAGACTGATCAGAACATTGGCACAATGTCTATTGATTATAATTTTGATTGGTAATTATTCAGTTTTTCAGGTTACTTTTCTCTTGTATCCTGGAAATGTAGTGACTACTTGAAACAAGACTTCGTCTTGGTAGTTGTAGCCCATGGCATCTTCAAAACTTTGGAGATGAATATATATACTAGTGGGTTTTAATTAGTTGGTGTGATTGTAATGAAAAGTCATTAAAATTCAACTTTATACATAACTGTTGCCAGCCACCTTATGTTTTAAACAAGCAATTTGTAGTAAATCCTAGAATCCCTATTATATATGAGATTTGCCTTCTACTGGATACACAGATGCTCCAAGTATTATAAAAGAAAATAAAAAGCCACTGATTAATCGTTCAGAAGATAGGACCTTGGTCTTTTATGCTTTTATCTTATCTGAATACTAGTGAGTAAACCAAATCAGATTAAAGGAGAAATGTTTGTCTCTTATCCCTTAGACTTGGTGAAATCTGGGTTTATCTGCTGAGTGTCAGCTATATTTGTGCTTCAAAATCCAAACATCTGTTTTCAGGCAGTGTTTTCTTTTTTTATTAACCTCCATCACAGCCCAGCATCTGTGCAGTAATTCTGTATCGGAATTCTAAATATTTTAAACATACAACATACAACAGAGATCAATCTAATGGCAAGGTTGTGTGGTCACCTCTGAATATGAAGGGGAAAACCAGATTAAGCAAGAATGGCTTAGTGTGAAACTCAGTTCTATTCCCTTTTATTTCCCTGCAGGCTCTTTCATTTCTAGTGGAAACTTGTCCTTCTGACTTCTTCATGAGAAATGGTGGATGCATCATCATGGTGCAATAGACATTCAAACAATTTTTACTGAAAAACTGTAAGTCACAGTAATTTGGGTGAACATGAACTGATAAACAGTCTTATATTACAGTACTCCACAGAGGCAAATACTAACAGTAAAAATAAACTTTTTTTTGTGATTATGTAATATTTATTTCTGAAGAAGAAGACAGAGTTGTCAAAAACATAAACCAAAGCAGACAACATTGTTTACCTGAACTAACTGGATTTGCAATACAACCAGCATTGAAGCTGAAGTGACGATTGTAAGTTTATCCTCTATGGCAGTAACACACACAATAGATGCTTGCTTTGTTTAATTACTTCGTATTTTGCTCAAAAATTTTAGCTTATCTTTCTGCAGATTCATTATTAACAATTATTAATGATTTTTTAATTTTTAAAGAAAATTTGTTTTGTTTCAAGTTAGAATAATGAACACATTTATGAGCTCTTTCTTCTCAGTATTTTCAAAAACTATATTTTAAAAATCATCATGATATTCTACAAAACTAGCTGCTTTAACTGCTTGTAGTGTTCAGGATGCCCTTTGAATATTTTCCACTGGTTATAATGCTAGTAAAATTAAGCTCAGTATTTTGCAGCTGTTGAAATAACGTTTGTAAATAGCTTTGCAGTATGATGCAGTATTTTCAGTGTGGGTTTCCAGATCAGAGAAAACATAAGTATCTTTTCAAAACTTTAAATGTGTCACTGACTTTTGTGGTCAGATCCATATTTAGGCAACCAGTGTAAATGGTCTCTACACTGAAATGTTAATCATGAAAAACTCTCATGGATTTAGACTTCTTTGACTACTGAATGCTGCTCGTAGTGATTAGCTACCTTTTTCATGAAAAGTTACAGACTCAACATATTATTCCTGGACATTCTATTTGTTATTGGAGTATGCAGAAATAAATGAAAAAAAACTAAACTGAGAAAAATCCAGATTTTAGAGGTATTTAATTTAGCTGGGGAAGAAAAAGGCTCATTTAACTGATTTGTTGGGGTTTTTTTTATTGAATTGTGTGTGCTAGACTAGAAAATCCCCAGCTGATGTCCCTTGGTGACTCACAGCCATTTAACTTACTGAATGCTATTGGCCAGTTCCCTTGTTTAAGGGTAGTAAATCAATGTAACACTGTGGGGTATTCATGTTCTTTTTTCAATTCTGCATAAGAAAACAAAAAAGACAAAAATCTATTTTGTGCTAGATACCTATATGGTGCTAACCATTTTGTTGACTCATTTTGAAATAATGTAATTAAAACAAAGAATCTTATTCTAAACATTTTATATAAAAACCATACAATCCTATTATAGGCTAAAGAGACTTTTACCCAGGTTTATTTGCTTGATACGGTTTAGCAAACAACCTGAGATGTCATGAAAGCTCATTAGCAGTATCAGTGTTATTTCCCTGTCTGTCGTTGGTAGCAGAACTTTGAAACACTTGTGGGAACAGGGTGCTCTTCAGATGCTTAAGCATTACCTGTAAATCAGGAAAGGACATACTTAAATTCTTTACTGCTTCAAAGGATGCCCCGTATCTCTAAAAGCACTTGAACAATGCAAGCAGAAATGGCTACTGTGATCACTGCAGTGGTGGGCAGCTTTATACTGCAGTTTTCGAAATGGTCTAAGTAGTAAGAACTTAATTTCTAATGAACATCTTGTCATATAGTATACCTGAATGAAGGCAATATTTTGGTTTGACTTGTTTTGGTGAAGAGAGAAATTGTGACAAAGAATGTTAAGAACCCTTTCCCTCCTAAGCCTCTCTTCTTCACCAAGAGCTCTGGGAATCTCTCGCTTGCTGTATTAGCAGGCATTGTGTTTCTATTCCTCGTGCAGCTCCAGCCCAAACAAGCTGCCTCTGAATCCTACAGGGAACGCAGACTTCCTTATTGCTTCACTTGGGGGTGGACGTGCCAGTGTTGCCTCTGCTGCTGTGACTGATTTGGAAGAGGATTTATTTTGGTCATTAGTGCCAGTGGGCATCAAAACACTTCACTATGAAGCAGCTAAGGATAATCTTCACAAAAGACATGTGGCTGCTTTTCCAGCAGGTACAAACACCTATGTGCCAGATCTCTGCAGCTGTGGTCAAGATGGACTAAAGAGCTGCTTGTTGTGCACAGTGCACCGTACATCAGTGATTTTATTAGAGAAGGGTTGCAGTAAAGGAAAAGAGAACGAAATATCTGCTTTTCTTTTCTTTACATGTTGCATAGTTTTCATCTACTTGCTTTTCATTATTTTTTCTCATTCTACTAAAAATGGATGAGATAATAAGCGCTGTCACTCCACCCAGCACTTCAGTAATATTTTTGGTCCATGACTAGCAGCATAAAGCTATCTTGTACATGAGCTAGCACAGTTATACGAGGCACCAGCCTATGAAATTTATGTGTGCAACTCTTTGCTTGAGTGTATTCACAAAAAATAGCCCACATTAAAGTCTTGGCTTCTTTGGCTGGCTAAATTTCACCTCAGTGATAACGGATGTCCATAAAATGAGTTTTCAGTGTGATGCATCCTGGTGTATTAGCCAAAGAGCATAGCTATCCGATAGGGTTAACTTAAATGCACAATGAGTTAAAATTCAGACATTGTGTTTATTTTCAGTGGTATTAGAGTGGAATTGTGTATTTTTCCTTTTCATGCCTGTTTCAATAAATATCTGAAAAAAAGTCAAACATTTGAATTGATATATGTGGGTGGAAGGTTTTTGGAATGTTTTCACTTGTTTAGATCCTCCATGTGGTTTCAAAAGTAGTCCAATAATTTCTGTGGCGTTTAACTAGGGGTGCTTCTGGCAAACTAATACCCGTTGCACACAGTACTTCAACCTTCAGGTAGCAGCAAATAGCAGTGTTTTATCGGTAATTTCTTACTTCTACCTGCTGTTATCAAAATGATCCATTTCTTTAAAGCTGAAGTCACATCAGATGGCATTGTGTTCACGCTCTGTTATTTTGTCACATTCGGTGACAAGTCACCCACTGGAATATGACAGCCATGCTGTAATAAAAGGAACCCCACACTGCATTTCTTACCACCAGTAAAATTGCACAAAGGGTGATGTCTCTGCTGCCTGTAGGTGAGTACAGAGAGCAGTTCTGAAAAAGCACAGCAATTTTGCAAAGCTGAAGCAAGTGACAGAGTAAGATTATTGCATAACTTTTGCTGCAGAGGAAGTGGTTTCTGACATTTTTATGCCATATGAGACCTGAAGTCCATCGAAGAACTTGCACTGTACATTAATTCTTGTTATATAAGATTAGGAGAGTATTAACCTGAAAGCACTTTTTGCTGTCATTACACATAGTAATAACTGCACATTGTTCCTGGAACTGGGGAAACAAAGCAGGGGAAATGAAGCTTATGTTGCCTGTCTAAACCAGCAAGAGCAGAGCTCTGTGTGAAGGTGTCCAGTGAAGAGGACATACGCATCTTGAAAGAGTTTGAGGAACGACGTATTTAATTACAGAGGTCCCGGCCAGAGTTACTATGGCAGCGAATGCATAGCTAAGTAGTGTGTGGTTAGCTGTGGAGAGAGTATTGCTGCAGTCCTCTAACAGCAGTGGGACCAGAACAGCATCTGATTTTGTATGCTCAGGAAGGGGTACAGAAAACTGTAGCTCACATACAAGCATCATTTCGTATGTGCACAAAATTGTATTCCTTTGATTTAAGGAAAGCTAATGTTATTGAGGATGTAGATGAATGGTTGGACTGCAAACTGTTAATATTGACACCATCCCTGGCACATGCCTCATTCCCTCCATCGTCCTCTGCACTTCCAAGCAAGCACATAGAGGATTATTTTTTCAGCAACAATTTTGCAAATTTTTGCAAAATTGAGCTCAAACCTCTGAAAGGTTTGGTGATAGCAAAAACTGACTTCAGACTGTTCAGCAGAAGTACGATGAAGCAATATCCCAAATCGGCCTATGTATTGGCTAATCTGTGGAATATTTGCTTTTTAATGTCTCTTGAAAATAATGGCATTATTTATAAAAAGAGAGAAAATTTGACCCCCAGTGCCATAAAACTTTGATCCACTGTACAAAAAGATATATTGTTAAAGAAAACTGGAAATTTTAAGAGAAGTTATGAGAAGATAAGTTTTTGCATTTTAATATGAAAATCATCCAGGAGACATTTTGTTCTACTGAATATTGTCTACAGTAACTTTCATTACTGCTATCCAGCATCCAATTTGTCATCTCTAATCAGGCATCTTTATTTTATATTTTTTGCATGCTCAATAACCTTTCAAATTACTTGCACTAGATGAAGAATGCCATGCCCTTTAAGACACTTTTCTTCTGTGGAGAAGAACAACTTCTCAAGCAAGTTTTCCAAAATTGTGAAAGCCTCCTGATAGCAGTAATTTTAAAGAATGACAGTATAGGTGGAATATTCCTGTCTTTTTTCATTTCTTTTTAGCCATGTGTTACATAATGTCTTTTTATTATATTCGAATCTTTCATTTTTGAAACTAACTGCACATGAAATCCTAGGCTTCTCAAGCTACTTTTACCATTTGGACTCAAAGCAAAGCAATTTTTCCTGCATCATTTCTCCTTTGTTATCTTGTCTTTCTACCAGATTCTCCATTAGCTCAATTATAGGACTGCTACAATTTTTACTGCTACTATTATGTATGGACTATTAAATCATTTACTATTCTCCAAAGCATATTTGTGTATAAAGGTCTAATTTTGAAAGGTTGAAAACTCATCTCAGCATTATCACACTGGTAATCAAAGACGTAATTGCACAAAATAATCCAGAATAAGATGCACAGTAATTCAGCTTTAGGGATGCAATCTATTTTCGGTTATAAAAGATAATATTTGTTTATATGGTTGGTTATTTTTCTTCCTGTGTATACCTTGAGATTTTCAATGTGGAAATAAAGAGAACTCATAGCATGAGATACTGCTGTAAAATTCACATCATGTTGGCCATCAGGTAACTTCTTTGATCTGTTTTAATAAATTGTGTCTTGGCCAATTGATGAGTATTTGCGCTGTGTACCAAAGTGTTCGATGAAGTCTGTCGCTCAGCCCACAGGATAGCAACAAATAATGAATAACTGCTGCAAATGCATCCCAAAGCAGAGAGAACTGGACCTGGTGCAGATTTAACAGGCCACTCTTCCCTCCTTGCCGCAGCACTCCTGCAGACGTCTGCAAGGAATCAATGGATAGCTGAAGTTCCTCAGCTTAACCTTTTCTCTCCCATCTGTTGCAATGCAGAGTATTCCTAGTCATTTAGCAGTGTTTACTGCTAAAGTCCGTCAGCTGTTGCATGCTTTGCAAAAGGCTTTGAGTAAACAACAGGGTATGTCATTATGAGACAAATATTAACTGCTGTGGTGTGATACAAATACACCACTATTGACTTTTTTGCTCTTCCAATGAAGACATGAAGTGGGTGGAATTAACTGTTTGTAAGCAGAAAAGCTCGCGAGGAGGTCAAAATTTCTTAAAGAACTGAGAAGTCATGAAACGTTTGAGTCAAACTGACGTACGGAGAGAGTGATTCCAGTTATACTCTGCAAGTGAAATATATTAAATTTGTACCCTAGCAAGCTTGCATGGTGTGTGAATCATTGCAAAATTTGGTATAATGTGGTTGTGGATTCGCATGATTTAGGCAATAGTCATTGTAAGTGGTATGTATGATTCTTTCATGAATTTGCTTATTTTATTCTTTTCCAGTTCCTAAATCTCCAGCAGAACATAGCCAAGTGGTAATCCGATGCTCAGATTTCATTCATGCACTTTGGGTAAAAAAAATGTTTACCCTGCAGGGGCATATTTCTCTCTACTTCAAGACCAGCAAAGAGCAGAAGTATTGCAGTTCAGAAGCTAATACTTTGTAACACTATGAAAATTAAAGAACAGACTTTAATGGAATAGAATAATTGTCCATAATATAGGGTAAGATATAATGTATTGCATTATACTAAGCTGTTAAGTATAATTCAAGGTAATATATCTTTACCTGTAAGCGGTTGTTTAGACTTGTTATAACAAATAAAACAAAGGAGCTCTGTCAGCCAGTGTATATTGGCTTAATGGCTTGTGTAAGTTCTACTTAAATCATCAAGTGAAGTGAAAGACTAACTATTATGCCTTTTATACATGGAGAAGAAAACATTTCTTCTTTATTCTGTATCTTTGCAGAGCAATGTGCCCCAACTGCTCAAATACACACCCCTCTCAGAGGTAATTGGGCCCTAAAATTACAGGATAATTATATGTTGAAATTGCATAATTTTTAAGTTAGACAAATGTTGTTTCATTATAAAAATTCTTCTACTTCAATCACAGAATTAGACACTGCAATTTTGTTCTTGTGTTTATAAAAGGCACATACAATTTTTTCATATGTAAAGACCGTAAAACACTGTCAAATTCTGCTCTTGGATGTCTATACATTTTTACTTTCTATTGGTGAAAACAGTGTGGAAAGTGTATAAATGTTGTGAGAGTCTCTAGGAAATACACTGAAGTCATCTGGGCTCTCTGGTAAGTGAGACTGGTTTATTCTGTTTTACAAGAAACAAGCTGACTACGCGAGACATAGGCATAAGGGTAGGTCAAAAACAAATTATCAGAAATAGCTGCTCGGATGTTAGTGTATTTGTTGGGTTAAAACATAAATGTAGTTTCACTGCTTATAAACCTGCAGGTGCTGCAGTCTTGTATTGCATAATCCTGAAACCATACTTCAAGGATGAAATTCTGTCCTTTATGCCATTGATTTCCTTGGGCTTGCAGTTTCTCCAAAGAAATGGAACAAAATGGTGACGTTAAGCAGTAAAGTGTCATCACTAAGAGGGTTTGCTCATAAAGGTCAAGTAAGGATGTGTCACCCCTATTTGATGAATAGTCCATGGTGTTAGTAGATATTGATTACATTTAAGAGCCTGTGAGTAAGAGGCAATTTAAATCATCTTTAAGCAACCGTACAAGAAATAAGAAATAAGGTTCATTTGAAAGTAGATACTAACAGGTGCCGTTGCTGTGAATCCAGTTTAAGAAAGGGGAGATAGTTAGAAGAGATTTACCCGTTTTGTAGAAACTGATTGTAAACACTGGCAGAGGAATCATGAAGACAGTTGTTGCCTACGATCTGCTCTACTCTGCATTGGTATCAATTACAGCAGTGTGACTAGCCAGCATTTTTCCATTTTACCACCAAAATTCCAATCAGAGTGTGGTCCTCAGCTTTTGGTATCTGAATGAATAAATGCTCTTGCTTGAAGTACTGTAGGAAAAAACAGAATACACACCACCCCATGAAAAGCTTTTTGAAAGTATTTTAGGCAGTTTATCACTTATTTGTGTTTTATTTATGGTAACAGAAATTTATCATTCTGGAGCTGATGTACAAAAATGATCTGCACTCATCAGATTTTGTATTACTCAACTGTATCGGTTTAAATTTAGGAGTTTCTTTGTATGAGGTTTGCAGGTGTTTAGCAAATATTGTATAGCATAATTGAGTAGGGAGACCTTAGATCTTTGTTTACAGAAGGTAAAGCTGTACCGATAAAAAAGTGGTGAAATATTGGCTCCCCATTCTAATAATTTTTATTTGCAATTCCATGCTAGCAAGCATATAACTCATGGGAACAGATATTTTTGTCCAGATTGCATCGTGGGGAAGTCTTACACACTTTTAACACTTACTTCTGTTTGCAGAGAGTCATCTAAAATCTTCTGCTCTTCTGTCAATATGGAGAGATCTACTGTTTCTAAGTAGTTGTATACTGCATGTTAATCTTATAATTGCCTTTTAATGAAGGTATACATTTTTCAATGTTTATTTCCATTAAGAATCAAACACAGTCTCTATCATTACAATTTGTGAAAACAAACTCTCTCAATCTTTCTGTTTTATAACCTCATGGTACTTCACAACTATAGTACAGACTGTTTGGAAGATGTTAAAAAGATAAACAAACCTGCCTGGGGATGCAATATGGGATTGCCTGAGTGGAAAGAGCGGTACGTGAGCACGGGGTGTGTGCAGGCCACCCACAGGCACACACAGGGGATCTGACGCTCCCCAGACAGGTCACATTCGTGTGCGTATGCCATTTCTCATATATGCATGTTGCTATATTGTAGCACTGTTTTTTAACTATGAAGTATATCAGAAGGGAGCTTTTATGCCAGTAATGCCATCTTTGTGGTCACAATCAGCTTATTTAATTAGCTTGAGTTCTCCCACCCCAAAACAATAACTCACATGAGCAGAAGTAGTAAGATTTTATGCTTTTCTGAGTGTAGAACTTAGCCTGGCTGGTACGATTTATGTTATTTTAAAGATTACTTCTGACGTTTTGGAGATATGAATACTTGCATATAGATGCCACTTTCTGATATTTTAAGATAGTATTTGGGAAAGGAAATCATTCCTTGCATCTTATTTCACTAATAAATTTTATGTCTCATTTAAAGTTCCTCTGTGACCAAAATTGTGCCCTGAAAATTGATTTTATGGTGGTAAGTTTAGTGCAAAGATCACTGTGAAAGATTCTCAGTGCTATGTAGTTTATTCTTTCACAGTAACAGTTGAATTCCTATTCAGTTTTGTCAAATACATCAACCAGTAACTGTCCACACACAAAAAGTCCTCTAATCAAATTTAGGCAGCAGCTGGATACATTTTGAGGTTTTACTTGTTTTATAAACGAAATACAAATGTGTCCACATCCAAGCTAAACAAAGGGATGTGTATACAAGTTGTCCCCGATGCAGCTCAGTATTATTTTTTTAAATGAACAATAGGCCATCAGTTTGAAAACTAGCAGCTTTTGGAAAGTATTCACACTAATTACACAAAACAAATGGCAGACAGTTTGAAAGCATAGCCACATTCTTACACCTTCATAAAAAGTACAAACTCATTAATTATTTTGTGTGTTATCTCTTTTAAATGTTTCCTGGATCCAGCTAAGAAAGACGGTGACTCACAGCAATGATATGATAAGACATCAAATTTCTATTAATTGCTAAAAATGTTTTGTGTATTTGTCTCATGAATTAAGCATTTTTACTGAGATTCTGATTATTTTCCACCTTTCATTACTAATGTATTATCAAATCATTCTCTCAAAAAAAGCAAGCCTGATAAACATTTAACATCAAGAAGGTGTATTTATTTATTCATGAATTTTTCCTGCATTGTGGTAATGAGAGTACTGACAACTTTCATGTTTCATTGACAAGTTACTTTGAATTTCAGAATACACAAGTATTTAAAACAACAATTTACTCCAAAGTGTTTTGGCATGCCAAAGAAAAATCAGTCGTGCTAATGTTTCTCATCTGTCAGTTCTGCTTTATCTGCTGCTCCAGTGATTTAAGTTGGGATAGACTGGATTTGTTTTAATTTTTAAGTACCTCCTTTGAAGTAATGAATCACATCCACATGTATCAGTACCTATTCAGAAGCTGTGATCACATGTGATACACTGAGCAATCCAATTTAGTTGATGATGTCCCTGGTCATCGCGGGGGAGGGGGGGGGGGGGATGGTCCTGCCAGTCTCTGGAGGCCTGTTCCCAACAAAATCTTGTAACGAGTTTATGATCCTATACCCCACCACAACATAAACT
>Ga0181612_171653_pt1 | contig 11287 bp, 5 predicted proteins | sample HoacroProtozoa21_FD_119630 | JGI IMG/M metagenome (GOLD analysis project Ga0181612, IMG submission 119630) | Hoatzin crop microbial communities from Cojedes, Venezuel. Combined Assembly of Gp0051906, Gp0051904, Gp0051908 | reverse complement strand
CTTTAGATAAAAAGAGTGTTGTATTAGGGTGTTTGGTGTTTGGGGTAGAAAAAAAATAAATAATATGTAAAAACCCCCCCTCGCGAGGGGGGGGGGGGGGGGGGGAGTTTTTTGAAGGTAGTAAATTCTTGCAATGTGGGAGATGTTTTGCATGGTCAGATTGTTGCAAAAATTATGAAATCCAGGTTTAAACAAGTATTGGTCATATCTGCTCATACAGGTGTTTGCTGAGGTAACTGACTTTCTCGTGTATGAATGGAATGGTACTTTTCTCTCTGGGTGCTTTTTGTAGTGTACTCAACTCGGTTATGCGATAGGGGCACAGCATATCTCAGGCAAAGGAGAAATTGGCATATAAGCAATGGATTTTAAGATAATTCAGGTTTCTGAAGGTAATTTTTTAGTTTTTAGTAAAAGGTGGAGTAAAAAAGCATGTATGCACGCACTTACTGAATGGGGCTGTGAAGGCTTTTAAGCGCAGAGATGCCATCTCTCGCTCAAAATACCTCGGCTATAAGCGGCTGCATTCCTGGACAGTATTCCAAGAAAGCACCCCTGGATACTCGCTGTGTTCTTACACTCACTCAGATTTCTGAACTCTGCTGGTTGTTAATACTAGGCTTGGTGGACTTCTGGTTTGAGCTGTCCCTATTTTCAGAGTGTCCTCTCTTTATGTACATGTATTATTTTTTTCCCCTGCATGGGGGGAGCTGAAGGCTGAAGTAGCTGTTGGTATTTTCCTATGTTGCTGTTAGGCCGTGGCTGCGTGCGTTGATCTCTGATGTCGCTGCGGAATGCCAGGCACCGGAGGGTGGTGGCTTTGCCTGCTTCCCGGCAATTCCAAAGCTGGCTTCGCAAATCCCTGCAGCGAACCCTTGGAGAACACCAGCTTTTGATACATCTTCAGTGAGAGTCATTAGTTAAATATCACAGGCATTATGCTTTAAATCTCCTTAGCGTTCCCAGTTCTTCACAGCTCTGTGGAGGCCTCTCTCTCCTACATAAATGTCAAAAAATTTGTCTTGGCTAGTTACTTACTGTCCCAACATCTCCTCTCACATCTGTGGCAGCTTTACCTGGGGTTGCCTAGAATGACTGCGAAATAATGGGTAGCGTAGACCCACCAACTGTTACCTGCTTATAGAATGGGTTTGTCTTCATAATGAAAATCCAGATTTCTGACCTGTCTTGTCATGTAAAAATACCAAAGTTTGGAGAAGGGCTTCTAGTCTAAATTCCAGTACTATGTTCCTTTTTGTAATTGTAGCAGATCTGGGAAAAAAGCCTGCCTTCCTCAGAAAAAGAACGGTTCTATTTTGACCCTTCAGCCTATGGTATGAATTCATAGTGGGAAGCTCTTTCTGGTTATACATACGATGGTTTTTGTTAGCTAAACTTTTTGCTTATGCATCCTCATTTGGTCTGCTCCGATAAAGTTATACTACTCTTTGTACAAAGCGGTGGTCTCTGGTGCAGCGACTTTGGCCATGTTCTGAACACGGTGGCCGTGGCTGTGATGGTATCGGCTAACAGCAACCGCTGGCTGTACGCCAGATAACATGAACGAGGGTGATCTGATTGTTAGATGAAACAACGAGAGGCGTGAAGAACTTGGTAGTACTTTAGTAAGTCTCTTAATCTTAAATTCGCTTTACTCATCAAAAAGCTCAGCAGCTCACCGGTTTTGCTGGAGATGAGCATGTTTGCATTCAGACGTGTCGTATTGCCAATCTTAAGAGACTAGAAAATTACGAGATGCCGTAGTCCCTTTAACCTTCCCTTTTCCAGTTTAACTGGTTCCTAACCAACCATAGGCAAGTAGGTTTTTACAGATGTGCTTACTGGTGGCACGGCTCGCTGTCTGTTAACCGCTTTGGTTTTCAAAGCATGCGCGGGTGGCATGTGCGCGGGTGGCTCCTCTCTGCGTTGGATTTTACCCCATGAGGTGTGTGTCTGTCTGTAGATTGGTCCGTTGGCCTGAGAGTTAGCCTCGCTGTTTGCACGCTCCCCTGTTACTAATCATTAGCTCTGCTTTGCAGAACGTCGTCAGGTCCTGTAGGTTTACGGGTCTGTAGTGCCCTTGGAGGTTTTTACCTTCTTATATTCACCTTTGCCAGTAAGCATGAATATTATTCTTTTTTGGAGAATGTTCCACTTGTTTGGATTTTTTTTTCACTGAATAATGAAGTTCTGCAGTTTGATTGCTGTGTTACGTGTTTGATTGTCGCAGGCTATAGAACCGCACTCTCTACTTTATGTTGTATAGTTTCGTCCTTTTTGAAAGGGATTTACTAAACTGCAAGTAGAAGAACTATTGCTTTTGTCACTTTTTAAAAAAAAAAAGTGCTTTTTTTCTTCTGCTGCTTCATTAAGGAGATTGTCACAGTAGCAAAATCAGCTCAGGAGGGAGCGACCCTCAGAACACCTCTGAGCGGCCGGCCAGGAACTGAAACCAATGTCTAAGGCAGAAGGTGGTCTAAGGAGTGTTGGTCAGTGTGCTACGCAGGCAGCTGGATTATCAAACTGGTCATCGTTTTATCAGGATTTTTTTTTTTTGTCCTTTATACTCTTCAGTTGATTCATTAGATCCTTGAACTTTAAAAAGAAAAAAAAATCCTTTGAAATTCTGTTTTGTCTTCAACAGTGCCCTTAAAGATAGTCGTTTCCCCCCAATGACGAGGGATGAGCTGCCACGGCTTTTCTGCTCAGTGTCTCTGCTCACTAACTTTGAAGATGTGTGTGACTACATGGACTGGGAGGTAAGGATGTCGGACGCCTTTTAAGAAAATTACTTTGATACCATGAGCATCTGTAACAGAAGTCACACCATTGAAATTATCCGCCTATATTTAGCATAGTTGTCACTGTTTTGCATTCTATACACCCTGCTTTGTGCGTAGATTCAAAAGATCCTTTTGGTGGAACTGTCATCACCTTAGTAGTCTGAGCCATGGAAACGGAGTGAAGTTGTGTTCTCGCCCACTGGGCACCAACCCGGGAATGCTCTGCACAGCTCGGTGTACGTCTCAGACCCCGTCGGGCAAGGTGTTGTCCGAGCGATGGTGTCCTGAGACCTCTCTTGCGGCACAGCTCACTGCAGAAGCCTGGTGGATTTGTCCACTGATTCTGGAAAGAGGATGTTCCAGTATGAAAGGGGATAGTCTGATGTATGCTGCTGGAAACCAGCGCTGCAGAGAATGGCAATCCCAAAACAAGGGGACTTATTTAGCTTGTAGGAGCGAGCCGTTGGTCTTTCCCAAAACTTGCTTTGCTTTCAGAGCGAGTGGCCTGCGCAGAGCCCCAAGAACCCTGGCACAGGAAGGCCAAGTAGATCACTGCTCGTGCTTGGCTTTGCTGCTGACGCCGGGAACTGAATCTGTTGTAATCGTTAGGTGCTGGGAAACCTGCGTGCCTGCGCTTGGCACAGCAGCGTCAAAGAGTTGAAGAAGCAAATGCTGCTTGTAGAATGGTTTCTGAGAAGGTGTACTGAAGGAAGTCTTACTCCGTACTCTTCTGCTTTTTCGCAAATGATTTGGTGTTAAGACACTTACAAAAAACAAGTTACCGCACTGAAGAAGAACTGCTCATCTCAGTCAGTGTGACTGTTGTGATGCTCTTGGAGTCTGTGTTTGAGTGGACATTAAAAAAAATTTTAAATTGTCATATAGGATAGTGGACATGTTGCAATGCCACAAACACCACACAAGTTACAGTATTTCCCTTTAAGAATTACTTAGCGCTACAAAATAGTTAGGATTTCTGAAGAGAAAAAGAGGCTTTCTATTGTATTCACACATAACAAGTGTATGTTGAATAGAAATTTCATTTATGTTAAAATGGTAAGAGGCCCTGCTTGTGTCAGATTGGTGCTATCCAGCAGTAACCTCAGCATTATGAATTTTACAGTAGCTGAAAATCTAATAAAAATGTGTTTCCTATTCAACTCACAATGACAAGGGCTTCTTACCTTCTGATCTGTGATTCTCAGTGAGATGAATATAAGCGTTCTTTGAGTTTATCAGCATTTTCGCCATAAATAGAATTACTCTTTTTTTATGTAACGTCAGACCAAAAATAAATCTTAGCTGAAACTGTGTGTGCATTCTCGACAAGAAGCTTTTTGCAGAGAAGTAGTTTCTCTTGTCACCGAGCTGTTAGAGTACTTTGAACAGTATTTTCAAGTAATCAAAACTGTCTTGACTTGTGACACTAAACCAAGCCAGAAGTCAAAATTACAACTGGTAGAATTTTACTGCTTTACTAGGTTGACTTCTGGTAGTAACCGTAGTGATGCTTACAATTTAATTTCATTTATTTATTAAAAATCAGCCTATGAATACACTCATAGTGTCTCTCTAAAAGTGTGAAGTGCATAACGAAATACCCTTTAGATCTTCCCATGCGGTAGTCCATAAATATCATTAGATGCTGTTTTATTCTCTCAATAATAAACTTCTATGACCAAAATGTCCATCCTTACAGAGAAGCTGAAACCAATTTCTGAATTTCTGAAGCTGAAACCGAAGGAAACTCATTCCCTCTCTATTTTGTGTTATAGCAAATGAACACCTTCTTGATTTATTTTCTCATTAATTTAATCAGGAATCTGTGGGGTGTTTGGCTAGAAGGTAAACCCTGTTTTGCTAATTCAGACTTTCTCCCCATTTATTAAAAACATCATAAAAGTTCAAAAGTCCACTCTCCCTTGGCAAGACTGGTTTTAACTTTGTTCCTAGGGAGACTTCTGATGCATGACTTTAACACTTGTGTGAAACGAGGGAAGCTTTTCCTCTCTGCGCTGCGCGATATCTCGTTGCAGAGTCCTGGCGACTTCAGCAGCGGTGTGAGCAAGCTCTGTGCAGAACTGTAACGTTGCTGGGTTCCGGCTGATCTTAGGGATTCACACGATTCTTCTGACTGGAAAGCCCTGACTTAGAGGGAAGAACGGAGGGGTCAAAAATATAATGGTCTGTGTGTTATCCATTTGCTTAGTTGCTCTCTCCTGTTTCGTTTCAAGTTTTTTAATGAGAGGTTTTTAAAACCTCTGGCAAATTCCTAGGAGTTCTAGGAAATGGTCACAAAGTAGGTGCCATCATTTGGGTTTTTTTCCCTTTTTTCCTAGAAGTTAGATGTGCTTCTCAAGTGATTGCATCACATGTAGTTGTGGATGAACCACAAGCTTTCTGTGCAAAAGGGGCAGGGGTGTGTGTGTGTGTCTATGTAAATATGAGAAGGATTAAATTTGTAATTGTTGGTCGTTAAGAGAATGATTCCCTGCTGTTTGTGCCCCTGTCAGTGAGACAGCGCATGTCGTCCTTGTTTCTTTTAAGGGAGCTGTAGTTACGCAAGATTAATGGCAAAAAGGCATTTCGGGATGTCTGGAGTATGGCGTAAAGAGAGATTCTGCATCTTTCGTCTTGTATAATGCTAATTTCCAGATCATCCTGAAAAACGTCGGCCTGGCTAGGAGACCTGGCTGCTGTAGGTGTGCTGCTGCGGATCCCGGGGGAGCCAGTTCAGCGATGTGCTGACAGCGGGCACGGGATTTCTGAACGGCCGCTTCGGACAGCTGGCAGCGCTCGGGTGGCCGAGAGACAAGATCGTTTGGCGACCCGGCTCGCGAGCCTCTCCTGTGTTCCCAAGCAGAGCGACAGATCTACTTTTCCCCGATTGATGAATTACCTCCCCAAACTAAATAAATTAGTATTTCAGCTATGAAAAGCAGTGTGAGATCCTTTTGCAGCAGAAACTTCGACCAAGTAAACAGGAGACCTGAGCGAGTTGGCTGCTCCAGCTCCCGTATGACTTCTCAAATTGCTGCCATTTTCACCTTACATGAAAGTAACTGGGTGGAAGTACAAGCCTTTAAAAGACCGCTTCAGTGCTGTGGTTCGTGAGGACGCTTCCGAAAATGTAATGCAGCATTCTTAGCTACACGTGGCTTGGTATGAAGCGCAGCGCACGTTAGCAGCTGAACAGACGCGGGGCTTGGAGATGAGCAGGACCAACCACTGCTTCATCTCCGCGAGGCAGAACCCAGCTCTGCTGGGCTGGAGTTTCACAGACTTCCCATCTCAAAGAAATGGGCAGCATGGGAAACTCTTTGTTTTTTTGACAGTACTGCTCGTTTGTCAAAGATCAGATATCAAAGGACTGCTCAGGAGAGAAATCATAAAGACCAGTTATTTTTAAACACATTTGATATTGATGGCAGTCATTCCTTCCCCCCATAAACTCAGCTTTATCCATATTTCCCTTCTCCTTGAGCTCATCTTTCTGATCTGACCTTCTACCAAGTCTTTTCTTTCCTGCACAAATTTGAATTCCTGCCTCAGGATGCCTCCAATTTTGCTGTTGGTTCTTAACGCAGGTAGGCTCGCGTCTCCCGTTGCACTGGGAGCCACGCGTGTAGTTACCAGCACCCCGAAAGAAGGGACGGGGAAGAGTTTGAGTACCTTGCTGTGAAGTAGCGTGGCTTTGGGTCCTCTAGAAAGAACTTCTCTTTGGTTTGGGAAGCTTCTAAGTCCGCGGTTTGGGCCAATAAGCCTACAGTCAGAAGGTCCCACGGCGTGCGAGAGGCGCGATGGTGGTGTGGGTCTTGCAGTAGGGAGGGTACGGCTGCAAGGTGCGTTGCAGTGCCACATGATTTACTGTATTCCCTGCGTGCTTGTTTGCCTGGAAATTCAGAAGGGAAAAGCACAGTGCTTCTACTCATTCCCTCTCTATTTCATGGTACAGCAAACCAACACCTTTTTGATTTATTTTCTCATTAATTTAATTAGGAATCTGTGGGGTGTTTGGCTAGAAGGTAGAGCCTGTCTTGCTAATTCAGACCTTCCCCCCATTTATTAAAAACATCATAAAATATTATGATTGTAATTATAACAAGAAACTTTTTTGAAAACGTGATTGTAATTCCAGCAGGTAATAAATAACTAGAATTGAGCAGCGGCTCTTCCTTAAAATACCTAGAAAGAGATCTTTGCCCTGAAGTTGCTGTTCTTCAGTAAAGTAAAATCTGCAGAATTGTGCCCACCTGCTGTGCAGAGACAGAAGGCCTTCAGCCTGTGTGCGCTGGCTTAAATATTAGCTTAAATAGTTGTAGCCAAGAATGTTGACTGAAAGGTGGCTTTTCGGTGTTGACAAAGTTATAGTACGTTTAAGAGTGGCGGAAATTCTTCCCTTCCTGCAAGCGCGGCGGCACCAGCAGCTCCTGCAGCTCCTGCAGCTCCTGCAGCTGACGTTCCTCAGAACAGAGAAGAGTCTGGATCTCAATGGTTTACTCTCTTTGGACGATGCTCACTGATTCCATGTATGTGAATAATTGATGCATTAATGAACGAATGCTTGTCACGCAGCAGAGAGCGTCTCCCCCGAGCAGTTTTTTCCTCCACTGTTGAATCAAAATGTCGTATTTAAGCCCTACTGAAGATGATCAGAAAGCAGCCAGCGTATTTGATACAAATGTGGGGCTAAAAAACTGTAGAATTAGCCAACAAAAAGTGGGGTCAGCTTCTAGTCAGCAGCAGTAGTCGCTTGATGGGAAGCGTTCCATTTCCAGACTGGTTAGTATACCGCTCTTTCCATCGTAGTAGTTAGGTAAAGAGAGGGGAAGGTTGCTGCGCCGCGTGGCGTCGGAAGGAGCACTGTGCACGGGACAGGCCGGCTCTGTTGTTGGAGGCTGCCCAAAGGCTGAGCCGGCAGGCCGTAAGCGGGCAGCAGGGTTCATGGCACCCAGCCCTGGCTCCTCTCGCTCTGCCCGTGGTCCCGTGGACGCGCGGAGGGGCAGAAGCGAGGGCGGGCGAGCGGAGCAGGTCGCTGTGTGGCCGCTGCGCTGGGCGGCGTGGAGGAGAGCGGCGCGCGGGGAGCTGCGGGGACAGGCGCTCGCTCCAGACGCCGAGGACATGCCGCGCTGCTCCGGCTCTGGGGTGCTCCCCGTGCGCTCCTTCCAGCAGACTCTGTGCCACCTGCTTTGCTGTATTTCTGGAAAAAACATTCACAATTAATTAATCTTAAACTAATTAGTGATAATTGCATGCAAATCTCTTCCAGACTTCAGTAGGTAAAACCCAACAGAATGATGATTTGGTGGTAATTTACTCCACTAGAAGCTTACATTTGAACACGGCGCGATGTTTGAGCTGCTTACCCCAATTCCCTGGGGGTGGTCTGACGAGAATAGTGTGATCGCTGCCGCTCATTGTGGTTGGAGAGTCGGTACAGGAGGCACGGATTTGTAAACTGGGAGCTTGGAACGTGGAGTCAGAACAGCAGGTGACTTGCTTCAGCTTTCGGGGTGGGTGTTGGAGCAGCGTTTTCTTCCCCAACGGAGATGGACACAGAGCGCGAGGTGTTAGGGGCAATAATCTAGCAAGTGCCAGAAGTGCTGGGCAAAACAAGAAATGTAGCGTGTGCGTGTTTTCCCCCATCCCGAGGTGATGAAAGAACGCGTGTAAGTGGCTATGAACATCTATAAATGCACAATAAAGTCTGAAAATTTGTTGAGGTTGCTTCAGAAGTAAAATAAAACAATCAGTTAAAGGCAATCCTTATGTTTAGTGAAAGGTCTGTGTTTTTTAATTAACATTGTCACTGAAGCTGGTTTTAGGTAGCCTCTGGCCGCTTATACAGAGGGTCAGAAAGTTCATATGCGCAAGTACTGGGTACCTGGTGTACAGCATTTTGTGCTCAAAGCCCTATGGAAATCGGAGCTTGGTTTGGTGCCCTTCGAAGTCTCTCTCTTTCTGTCGCTTTCCTCTCCTTTCAGCGGCAGTCCCAGCAGGTTCCTGGCTGCTCGGGAGGCCGGTGCAGCCATGGCGTGGTCTTGTTGCAGCTCGGAAGGGGACCTGTGTGTGGTCGTTTCCCCAATAAATGGTAACAGCCGGGACAGAACTGAACCTCCCGTCTGCAGAAGAAGATTGTTTGGTTTGGTTTTTGACCTGCACAGATGTCGTTACTCTACAAGAACTTGCCCGTAGTGTGTCGGTGTTTTGATATTGAGAAGGGTGCCGTAGGCTTGGTGTAAGGTTCTGCGCTGAGCCCAGTAGGGAAGCCAGTTACAGACCAGTAAAAGCCTCCCAGTCACATACCTACCCCTTAGCGCCCAGCTGAGAGAGCAATATTGTGGGAATTTACACAGAGGTTTTCAGCGATGCGGGAACACTGGTCTCTTGAGGAAGTCAAAATAAATTCCTAACTGTGCCCATGCCAGTCTTAGTGTGGATCATTCTTATTTTGCTGGTGCGTGGCTTCTATTTGTTTAACTGGGGCCTGGTTTTGTTTTAACTGGAGCTAAACAATGAGAAGCCGTTTGTACTGGACTAAGAGTGCTGCTCAGCGACGCGGCTGGAGTTCACGCTTCAGAGAACGCTGTGAAAATTGCCCAGCCAGGGGAACGGTGGGTGAAGTTGCGTTGCCTGACTCATTTTGCTCTGCGTCTTTTTTCCTCTACAGACATGGGCCTAAAAGTCCATGAAAACGGTTAATGGGAAACCTCCAGTGCGACGCGATCACCTGCTGCTTGAGTGTGCGGCACTCGTGCTTCTGGCTGGTTTCTCATCAATATTAGATATCACTGTTATGCAAAACAGTTGCGTAAAATTTAGTATCTCATATTCTGCAGGATTTGAAGGTGTGCAGAACCTGAAAATACTTGATCTTGGTGCTTAGGCCATTGAATATAGGCAGTTACAGAGCCCCCGGCTGCACAGACCCAGTTCTTGGAATAAATTCGGGAGGCTCCTTTCAGCTTCTGACGCCGTTTCATTTTGCCCTCAGGTCCTTTGGGTCCCTGGTTACATCATCTGAGCACACAGATTTGATCTCTCTAGTGATTCTCTATCCATCTTGTGAAAGTTAGGTTTAGGAGTGGTTGGTAATGAAATACCACGTTAAAATTCAAAGTGAGTTAAATTTGTTAGTCTCACAGTAATTTTTCCTATTGAAGAAATGTTAGATTCGTGGGCAAAAGTTAAGGCCATGGCCAGCCACAACAGAGTCTTCCTCCCTTTTCCGCATGCTTATATCATTTATAAGAATAAAAAATAAAGTCTTAGTATAAGCAGATATGGTAATTGAGCAAGTGGTGGAGCTTTGCAAGTGTTCCGTATTTCTTTTGTGACTGTCGTGCCGTTACAGGACAATAGGTTGTCACTGGAAAAACTGTTGCAGCATTGTTCGGTTAATTTTGTGTCCAAAAAGATGTGCCGTAGCAAATACCAGGACACCCTTTGAAACATAAACTGGTCATTTCCACGTACAGTGTGGCAACTTCGGATTTAAATGGAAATAACGTCTTAGTTATGCGGGCATGCAAATAAAAATATCTGTCTACTACTGCCTCGTGTCCACGCACAGAACACAAAAGCCTCTGGACCCTTCCTGGCAATGGCGTGTCTTTTCTGGCGTGCCCAGCGCAGGGACTCTTGTGAAAGCAGGATTGCTTGAACAACACCCTGGAGAGATGCCTAGCCACTTTTTTTTATTATTATTATTGTTATTTTGAAATTTTTTTGGCAGTTCAACTTTACGCATACCTAACTCCTTGGTATTAGTGATTTTGGGTTCCGCGCTGGCATTTTGTCGCATTGGTGTCCTCAGTGGCTTGGAAATAGGGGGTTTGAGGCTGACTGCTTTGGAAGATCTCCTTTTCTTCGTCATCCATTAGCAGAAATGTTGCAGGCTCCAGGCGCGGTTTGTGGCGTGACGGATCTCTCCTCGTTCAGCCGTTACTCTGAAGACAGTCAGTGCTCTTCAGGGAAGCCTCCTTCCATTTGCCCGCCGCGGGGCTGCCTGCGGATTCTGCCTGCTGACCGGGGGATTTTGGGTCCGAGGCAGGCGGCGTGCTCGGCGCGATTTCCGTGTCTCCGCTGGCTTTCCCTCGGAGCAGAAACGACGCTCCGTGCTGGGGAGCTGCAGCCCGGCCGCGGTCGTGCTGCTGCCGCCCGTACGAGGCCGCGAGGTCAGCGCCTTTCCCGTTCGCTGCGGTACCCCCTCTTGAAATGCTTTGCAGAAGGGTTTCTGAAGCTTTCTGAAGGGTGGGTGTCAGGAGGATGGGGCCAAGCTCTTCTCAGTGGTGCCCAGCGACAGGACAAGGGGCAACGGGCACAAACTGAAGCAGAGGAAGTTCCAGCTGAACACGAGGAAGAACTTCTTCCCTCTGAGGGTGACGGAGCCCTGGAACAGGTTGCCCAGGGAGGTTGTGGAGTCTCCTTCTCTGGAGATATTCAAGACCCGCCTGGACAAGGTCCTGTGCAGCTTGCTGTAGGTGACCCTGCTTCGGCAGGAG
>Ga0181612_145940_pt1 | contig 11287 bp, 9 predicted proteins | sample HoacroProtozoa21_FD_119630 | JGI IMG/M metagenome (GOLD analysis project Ga0181612, IMG submission 119630) | Hoatzin crop microbial communities from Cojedes, Venezuel. Combined Assembly of Gp0051906, Gp0051904, Gp0051908 | reverse complement strand
AATGAAGTCAGCGATTTATTATTATTTTAGGCTGTGTCTAATGATCATATTAGTAGTGTGAATAAAATGGATGTATCCAGACTGCTTTATTCTTCTGCTTATTCAAGCCTTCCATATTGAGACTGACATGAGACATCATCAGCTGTAGGCAAAGGGGTGCAGAACCCAGCTAAATCTGTCTAATTCTTTATTAACTGTGACGTGTGGAAGCTTAGGGCATGTTAACAGCGTAAAAACGTTTTGAATTAACAGAATCTTCATTCTCTTGCTAACTTCTTCTCATGGTGCTGGGTGTTTGTCGTGAAGCAGAGAGCCTCGAAACAGGCGTGGGCGAGAACAAGTGCCCTTTGTGCTGCGTGGACGGTGCGTTGCCAAGCGGTTTGTTAAAATAAACGGTCCTTTCGACAGTGTTTTCGCTCTTGTTTTTGGACGCTGCTTTAAAAGTTTCACTAGGAGAAAAGTTTCGGCAGATGCACAGGCCAAGCTGTCGCAGCACGCGCTGCCTGGCACCGTTTGGGTTTGGTGTGTGTGTTTTCTGTTGTCGCAGCTGGGCGGTGACCGGTGGCACGTTCTCGATTTGTGCTTCGTAGGTGACCTTGAGAGCCCGCTGCCAACCTCGCCGTCCCCGTGGCGTTGTCTGAGCAGTCGGCGGAGCAGTCTTTCACCTCAATCCTGTTTAGACCAGCATGCAACAAGTGTAGATGTCCTTCTGATGGGCTGTGTGCCTCCAAAGTGGGGTGTTTTTTGAATGTAATAATCCAACAGCTGCACTGGAGTTTATGAATAGCTTTTATTTTAGAAAGAGGAGGATACAACTGTTTCTGTTTGTGGCTTTTGGGTGGTGGATATGTATCAATCTGGTGCCATCTTTAGATCTCTCTATCTTATGTTTCAGTGCTGAATGTTGAAATTTTGTGGATAAATACTTCAGTAGCCCACAGGCAATACTCTGAACACCAGCTCTTTCTCACAAGCTAGCGCTGTGGGTTTGAAGGACTTTTAAATCAAACTCGCTTCTTGCTCAGCCCCATAGTGCTGAAGATTGTATTCCTCAGCATTTGAAGTTATCTTGGCTCAGAACTGTGTCTTGCATGCTATAAAACTGATCAACTTTTCACAAACCTCATAATGACAAATGAGACCAATGTTGAGGGTATGCATTTTTAAAATTTATGAAGGTGACGGGTAGGGGTTTTTTTACTTTCATAGGCTATTTTGCCCAAACTGTAAATAAAAAGTATTTTTTAGCTAAAATTTCACCTCTGAGAATTCAGTGTTGCATGACACACATTCAGACAAGTCCATGCAAGGGCAAAGTAGGTTTACTGCATTAAATCTGCTTTTGGCATGGAGACTTGAAGCTTTTTGTATTTTATTTATTAAAGTCTGGACAAGCAAACATCCTGTCCCGTTCTGTGTGTGGGTACCTCCATGTCTCTAGGAAGCTGGTGATAAGGATTTTTATTTTAAAATCAGCGTGTGCTGTCTCGGTTTAAGCTTAGCTCTGGTAACATCTTACTCAACAGCTTGTATAAAACTCAGTTCTTTTTTCTCCTTTGTTCATCTTCCATGAAAGATGCCATCACTTTTACCCAGTCCCACTTGCATTCTTCATGTTTGACCAATGAGCAACGATGAGCAGCAACCTGAGCAGAACCGGGTGTGGAGAAGGATGCCTCTTCTCATCTGTGGAAACTGCATCCTCAGGGCATTGCAGGACTGGAGGAGAACCTCATGTTTCTCCTTTTTTTTTGTATAGCAGAGTGCATGCTCTCTTGGGTGTGGGCTCTAGAAGTATACCCAGAATCTCTAAATCCTTTGCACATGCAAAGGTTGATGTGATTTAAGTCGTAGTCTGACCTGTCAAGGCCCCACTGGGGAGAAGGATCAGTATTCTGCACCTCTTCCCTGCCATGGGAGGTGCAGTAAAGTCATCAAAGACACCAGTTTTTCCAGTGGGCTCATGGTGAACCGGAGACCTGGAAGAGAAATACTCTGTCGTGTGGGTCTAGCAGGGGTTACTGAGGGCTGGAACAGTGGCTGGATCAGTAACCCCTGTGAAATGTAACTGATAGTCTTGCTCAGGCTCGAAGTATGTGACCGCAAGTCAAAGCTGGCACTGACTAACCCTGTGCTTGGCAGACCTGGGGGGAAGATAAGGTTGGGCAAATACTTTAACCTCTAATGTGACTCTTTCGGGTCAATAGTGAACTGTGTTGGGGTGGCCTGGTAAATCTCGTGTAGGTGTTGCTTGGGCTGTAGGAAGGGTGGATGGTTGTGCTTGGGCTATGAAAGGCTTTGGAAGGGAAAGCTGGGAGCAGAGATGGCTTCGGACCGTCTGTACCGGCGTTGGGCTCTTGGGCAGCTGCAATACCTGTAGTCCTACGACTCTGCTTCCTCTTTGAGTTCACATCTCTACACCAGGTCCTGCAAGAGAGCTTTTTGGAAGCAACTTTATGTGTGTCTTTGACAGTTCATGTAAGAGGAGTCTTCGTGCCCTACTGTGAGCAGTCCCAAACCCTCTAGGGCCGATGAAAGCGCTGCCGAGCTTCCTCATGAGAGAGGAGGGTGGCAGAAGTGGGTGTAAATATGAAGTGCTTGAATTAAGCTTTTCACCATGGCGGTACCGTAATTCAAAGTTGCCTGTCAGATGCTGTTGTGTGGCTGATATTTTTGCCTTTTAGTCATAAAATATTTACGCTCTGAAGCCCCCAGGGTAGGTGAAATCGTAGCGAAAGATTTGTGTCTGACATTTTATGGAGTCAATTACTTGTCTGTCCTAAAATGTTGCAATGCTTTTTGGTATCCTCTCAGTAACTGTATAAAATAAAAATTTATGGCATGTGTGTTAGGAAGTAAACAGCTGAAATGCTGGGTTCCTGACAAAAAAAAAATGCAAGAGTTCAAAGGACTGAATCTTGTCTGAAAGCCACACTTGTGGAATGGCAGCTAGCACGCCACTAACCTGCGTATTACATCAATTCCTGTCGCCTTAAGCAAATTTGGCTAACCTCTCTCCAGTTTCCTTAGATGCTGTTGTCATGTGCTTCTACAACTAAAGTGCAGTTTTTAAATGCTAATCCACAAAAACTTTGTTCTTTTTGTCTGCTTCATGTCTTTCCCTTGAATAAGAAGTCACGTTACACAGAGGAATTTTTGGTGATGGGCAAAACAACCCCTAGTTGTATAAATGATGTTCACTCTGTACAATGTGCCTTTTCTTTTTCATAACTATTTGTGCTGGAAGATGACTGTTGGATCCGGTTAGACAGCAATCATGATGCCAGATCTTAAATAACTTTCTCTTACCTGCCATGGTTTTCAAGTTCAGAGGGTTTTTTGGACGAGTTAAGTAACTAGGGCGTTTTGTTGTGCTAGCGGGTGTCGTTTCCTTGCTTTAGCTATGTCCTGTGGTAAAATGCTGGCATCAGCTCATCCTGCCTGGCATTGCCTGGTCAATGCAAGCAGCTCAACATTTTTCCTGTTTTTGGGCTTTCTGGTCAGTGTTCTTCTGGCCACTCTTCCTGGGTTATGGATTAAAAGAAAGTGGAGGAAATATCATCCGGAAAAGATGGAGGGAAGGGGAGAATGGCAGTCAGTCAAGTTATTGATTAGATTTATATATTACTAATTTCACAGTGGCCCTAGGGGGAATGATCTCTCGCAACCCAATCAACTTAATTTTGATTACACTTCAGATGAGGTAGCTGCTCCATCTTGGAGGACTAGGCAGGCTTCAGAAAGCAAGAGGACTGAACTTCTCATGCAAAGCCACGTCAGGCCACTGTTGTCCTTAGGGGGAAAAATGTGACGCCGTTGCTTGATGTTTGAATGCTGCATGTGGGAAAATGTCTTTGAGAAAGAGTCAAACCGCTGTCCGGCTGGCTGTTTGGATCGCTCCGAGTTGGATGGTAGAAGGGCTCTTCCTGGCATTGCAGTGAAACCTGTGATCAATGTTTTAATGAAATAAGTGAAGGTTTTGTTGGGTTTTTTTTATGGTCTTTAGGATTTTCAGGCTTAGTTGGTCAAGCTGTGGTGGATATGGCTTGCAGAATCTTAAACCTGGATTAGAAAACTTAAGGAGAATAAACCACTCTTAATGCAAGAGGCACTCATTATCTTTCTCATATGTCATTCTCCTCAGATTTTTTTTTTTCCCCCTCCCCTAGCCTGAAAGGGTAGGCACCTGTTCATACAGCTTTCTGGTTTTATTCGAAGTCCTATAAAACAATTTGTTGCTGCTGCTGCTGTTGGGTTTTTTGTCCTTGAAACTGATGGTTTGAAGCAGCTCTACAAAGCAGCTTTGAAGCCCTGGGCTGGTGTGTTGAACAGGCTTTCCAGTGTAGTGGACCCAGCTGAAGCCTGTAGCCCTTGCAAAACACTGCAGTGGATGTGGTTTTGTATCGTTTTTCTTTGGGTACCATTAATTGTTAAATGACACAGAATTTTAACCTTTCTTAAAAATCCCATGACATTTAGCTATCTGAGCAACAAAAAGTTCTATTGAACCAAGAAAACTGACCGAAAAAGTATTTTATTTGTAATTATAAACTGTAAGTCCTAAGGCAACTTACTTGAAACAAATGGTCTTTTTAATTAAAAAAAAAAAAAAAAACGAACAGTGGGGGTGGGGGCAAAAGTTTTCCTCCCCCCCCCTTGTTTATCTGTCCTCTGAATCTGTGGCAGGTCCCTGTGCCCAAACTTATCTCGGCTGAAGTGAAGCATGAAGTATTATGGCTTTACTTTCACAGGAAGGTTCGGTGATGTTCTTCGTGAGATGGCTCTCCTGCCGTGTGGTTTGGGGAATGGGAACGTGCTCCGTCCCAGCTCGGGGGCCGGAGCGGCGAGGCAGCCCAGCGCAGCGGGCATCGCCATGGCCTCTCGTCGCTTGTGTTGCACCAACAGAGGATCTGGGGCATCTTCAGCCTGGTGTGCGCAGGCGTGGGGTCACCACTGCTGAACTCCGTGTCCTGGTTCTTAGCAATTTGCTTTTTGCTAGGAAACGGGTGCTGTGTCCTGTAAGCTCAAACAGGAGGAGGAAGGCAGCCGGGGAAGCTGTTCTGGCACCACAAATGGCTCCCACCTGAGCGTGGCAGAGGCCGAGCACGACCCACGGCGAGTCCCTGGCAGAGATGGCCAGGGCTCTGAAGTCGCGGTGGCCTTTGCCAGAGGGGCTGAGCGAGATGGGGCTGCAATATCTGCCGTGAGAAGAGGGGGAGATCAAGAGGCAGCAGAGGAGGCCTGGGGTCAGGAGCCGGGACGCGATCGCTGTCCTCGGGATGGACAAGTCCTGCTCCAACATCTGCGCTTCAAGTGTGGCTAGTTCAGAACTGGCTTTGTTCTCCTCAAATTCATTTATGGTTTGTTCCTGATAGTGCTCGGCCTGGTTGCCTTTTCTTCATGTCATGCGAATGTCGTGGGAACGTGAGTAAACCGGTAGTAGTATGGATAGATGCAGAAGTTTTGGTGATGACATTGCATGTGAAATTTTTCAGTAGTTACAGGAAGGATCACAAGTGAGTAAAACAACTATTAGTGCTTCATAGTTGTATAACTTCAGTATTATTATTTTTCTTTCCATAATGCCACACCTAAGGCAGTTCGTACAAAACTCTTCTGTGATCACACTGAAACAGATAATTTTTTTTCTTATTTCTCACTAGATGGTAAATGAAGTTTGAAAGCAGTGGTACTTGGAGATGTGACAAGTAAGACAATGGGATTTTAAGTAGTAATTGAGATGGCAAAGTCAATAAACAGCATTCCACCTCGAGGAAATACTCTCAATGCAAGATATACTGGGTTTGTGCTTGCTTCCTGCAGTTACCCAGTTCACACAAGTCAAACCCTTGCATGGACAAAGCCATGAGTGTATAAGTAACACAGGCCAGCTGACTTGGACTAGTTACCTTCATCCAGAAGTAACAGTGGGTTGCAGCTTGATCCTGCAGCAGTTAATGAACTTGGAGTTTTCCTAGAGGATGATTGGTAGTAAAATCACAGCTAATTACTGATTTTTATATTATTATTATTGTTATTATTCTGGTATAAGTTCCCCATTATTTTACTCATCAGCCATTAACTTTCTGGGTTACACTCTGCAAAACGCATTGGCCAAGCGGACAGGCTTCCTTGCCCTGTGCCTGCCCAAGAGGGAACTCTCCTGTGTTCCTCTACAAAAGGGGTTTGGTCCTTGCGTGTCCACGGGGAGTGGGAGTGCATTGCTCTGTTGCCATGTAGGACTGCTCCAAGTTCTTGCCGTCATTAGCAAGTTATTCAATCTGAGAGATTCCCAGCAAGACTTGACAGGAGGAGCAAGTATCAGAAGTATTGTTTCAGTGGCTGGTGTTGGCTTCATACAGAGGAACTATTTGAGCCGTATGCTTTGTGTTTAAGCATGGGGCAATGCTTTGTATTTAAATTCCTGTGCCCCTGATCACCTTAACGGGAAATATTTTTAGTTTTTCAAGTTGAAGGAGGTATGTGGGTCTACTCAGGAGTCCTGTCTCTGGTGTGTAAGATAATACAAGGATTTTGAAGAATGTAGTCTGAAGTATACGTAGAATGCCCACTGATATGGTGTGCATGCTTAAAGCTAGTGAAAACCATTGATAAAATGTTTGCTTGATTGAAGCAAACAGCAGGCTGGGAAAAATCTGCTCTGTCTATGTTCTTTGATGTGGAAGAAAATAGGCACTTTCTCAGGAACTGTTTTTCCCCAGCTCGGATAACTTGAACTGGACGTATGCACTGGAATTAGCAGTCAGATGTTGAGATCAGTGAAGGAGTGAGAAAGCCTATCCCCTGCTTGAGATAACATTGTTCTGCAGGATACCCTGAAGAGCGAGCGACAAGTGCGGAGTAATTAATGTGGCCCCATGCAGAACTTATTCAGCCCAGCTCAGCCTAGTAGGGCCTGAGTTGTGTGGTTACACATGGGTACAGTCAAGCTGATTTCTTCATACTGCTTTTCTCAGTCCTTCAGCTCAAGAAAAAACATACTAGCTGAGTGTCAGCGTGGCAGGAATGGATGGAGCTTGACTCACAGACCCATGAGACTCGTAGTGCAGGAGTACCTGGTGCAGTGATAGGGCATGGAGCCAGCCCGTGGAGATGCTGCTGAGCTGGCGCTGGAGGCTGTTGTAGCATGAAACCAGTTCTGGGCCTCTACTTTTAAAGCAGTGTTGTTCTGCTACCCGTGTGAGCAGTACCTTGATAACTGTGCAAGTTGAAAATGGACCTGAATACGCATTGAAAGTACACTCTTCTTCCAGGTGTTTCTGGGCTGAATCCAGGCTGTAGGCTGCCACTTGGCCATCCTCAATCTGTAGTTCCCTGTAGCCAAATTCTACTGTTACTATGGTGTGACAAATTTAGATGATTTTGCCCTCTTGTGTTAAATAACTTCCAAAGATCTGCAGATGATACTTCTATTACTTCTTTCCATTACTTCTTCCTTGCCAGTACCAAAATGTCCAAAAAACAATGTTCTCTTCAGTTTAGTAATGTTACAGCAAAGCTTGGGTTGAGATTCCTGGAGACGGAGGGTTGGAGGTCCCGAGGACAGTTTCAAGTTGTTCCATTTTTCTTGCATGTCCCCATTCAGACGCATTTCTTAAGGAGTGTATCCAAACCAATAAATTGTCATCTTCTTGCACTCTGTGTCTCATGAATTTGGAAGAACAACAAGAACTGTTCTTCACCCTAAAGGCAAGAAGGGGCTGAGGACCAAAATTAGATATCAAATAAGTCAAAGCTTTTATTCATGGTTTCAAACTGGGGGTAGTGGAATTTAGTTTTACGGTTTGTTTTGCAGCTCTTTGCTTGTCAGCTATTTTGTTGATAAGTAAGACTGCTTTATGGCTCATCTGTAGGCTGACCATGACTGATACATCTTGGGACATCTGCCCAGTGAGGCACATTTGGGCTGTCTTTGATGTGGAGACTACAGAAAAGGATACTTTAGGCCAAAGGTTAAGGTGCTCAGCTCCTTCTTGCCTTTAATGAGTCAATCTCAACAAAAGCATTGAGTTCATAAAGGTAGTCCTCACGAGATTTCATCGATGGAGCTCATAAGGCAGCTCAGGAGGGCGGTAAGTGACGGTGGGCAGAGTTAGGTCGCTTTCTTCTCCATTCGGAGGATAATTGTGCGTTCTTGTATTCAAATGTGAAAGTATGCTTGACCAGCTGTGGATTAAAAGCAAACGTTCAGTCCCTGAATCTCTCCTTTGTCTTGTTTTGGAGCGATTTAATGACAGAAAAGGCAGTTCTGTGTTCTTCGGTTCACTACCGGACTTGTGTGAGAAGGTGACACGTCCTTGGAGAACTGTGCATGTCTAGTGTATAATGACTATCGTTCTTCTCATAGATTTTTTTCTGCAAAGGCAATAGAGCATCTTCTCCGTTGCCGCTGAGTTGAAGCCAGAATACCTGACAGTAAATGAATTTCCGCAGAGTCAGTTGTTGCCCATGTGTGGCAAGAGTTGACTCTACATGAAAACGTGGTCTACTGGATAGCTCTGTTCAGAATGCTTCCCGAAGGATACACCTCTCTCTGTGAGCCAAAGTGACCGTGTGGTGTGTCAGGAATTAAACTGGCTACGTTGCAATTTGCCTTTGCAGGTTATGCTGCACACAAATAGGCGGTTGCATTCACTGTAAGGGTGGGCAGAGAAAGAAAGATTCCCCTCCCCCTGGCAAAAAAAGAAAGAAAAGAAAAAAGCAGACAGTAGCTTCTGAACTGCAGCTGGAATCTGTTGCCCTGTACCAAAGACGATGCTCTTCTCGGCAAGATTAAAGTTCTCAGAGAATATTTACACTGCTGTAGTAAGTAGAAATCTCCAACTTAAGTGTGAGAAGGAGTGCAGCTCCATTGTATAAGGTTCACAACTTTTTTTCTTTAGCCTTCGCTGGCATACCAAGGGTAGCACAGCCCATTTAAAAAAAAAAATAAAATTATGGAGTAACAAAATAGCAGAAACTATTCTAAAGTAGGATAATACAACAGAATCTTAGGGAAAGTGTGTTCTTGTGCAAGAAGTATGTGTTTTGCCAACAAGAATCCTGTGTCAAGTAGGCAGTGTTTGTTGCAAAAGTTGGCATGTAGTAGAGTCAGTTCAGTGTATTGGTAGATATTAAAAAGAATATAATATTTGGTGATGCACAGTTGAGATGTGGATCTTGGAATTTTGCTGGTCCCTCTCCTGGGAGCGTGGAGGGTGGGCAGGAGGTGGGTGCGGAGAGGAGAGGCTTCGCTCCGTCCCGTCGGTCCCATCGCCCTGGCAGGGTCGAGGGAGAACAGCCGTGGTATCCGATGCCTGTGGAGGAAAAGGAATGTGCAAATTCTGTCAGACAAGCCGGGCTTGTTTTTAAAATGACATATTCAAGGATAAGTGTTAGGAAAATAAATCATTTACTGATAACTTTATCTACTGAAGATGAAAATTTAAGTGAAAAATAGACTTCGCTGGGTAGCATAACTCTTACCACTGGTGATAAGAAAATTGTTAACACAGTTTGGGACTGGCAAAGCAAGTGTTGAACTTATCACAGCAGACTTCTGCGTTGTGTTGTCTTCAGTTCAGTGCAACAAATCAGATTAAACTCTCTAGAAATGCTGTCTTAAGCGTGCTGCCCTGTGCGGCAGAGGCTGTGGAAAATCATGCAAGCTGAGCAGCATTTGATGCCTGTGCTTGAGTACAAGCTGTTGCAAAGGAGTTGGTTAGAAGGAAGGCAGTAAGTTCTGGCAGGTGTAGGGACTGTGCGCAGTACCGTGCCTGTGTACAAGTGCAGAGGAGAGCGTTTGGGACGTGCCTTAGCCCGCTGTCAACCGTTCCCGAATGGGAAAACTTCTTCCAGCTGTAGACCGAGACAGAACTAATGGGCTCTACAGCACCAGGGAGGCTGAGGACGTGGTGGAGCTTTTTCAAATCCCTTGTGCTTGGCTGCAGGTCCTGGGTGGACGGGCGGCTGCGTGGAGCAGGGCGGTGGTCTGCTGCGGTGGGAGCCGAGGAGGGGACGCGGAGCCCCGCAGGGTTTTTCCGGTGCACCCCGCTGCTGGGGGACAGGCGTGAGGCTCGCAGGGCGTTTGCCGACTTATTTCTTACTCTGTACTTAAAAACTTTTAACCTTACTGCTGAAGAAAAATACCATTGTCCATTAGTACGACTGGAATGAAAGATGAATAGCGAATTAGCCTTGAGCGAACTGTCAATATGACTTTGATAGCCCATCACTTGAAAGGTCCTTTCATGTTTATGAAAAAGCATGACGTCAAAGCCAGGGGAAAAAAAATAATACCAATACCGAGGGCTAAACTTGTATAGCTCGCAAGAAGAGCCCCTGTGTGAACTGTTGGTTTCTCTACATGCATGGCTAATTAGCGTAGGTTACTTTAAGTCTGAGCAGTGGCACTCGAGTTTCTTCTGCTGTTTTGGGGGGAGCTCGTTTATGGTGCTTCCATGTGCGAGTCCCTCCAACCGGAGTAGCGGAGAGCAGAGGACGTTGCAGTCGCTTCTCTTGCAACCTAGAAGTAGTATGCTGGAAATGCTTGAGTATAATCATTATCAGGTGAGTGGTTATTGCAGACTTATTTAAAAACCTGTTGCTAAGAAAGCTTACAGTATGCAGAAAATTCTTTTGCGCTGGTAGCTAGTACGCCTTATTTAATTTCTTCCACAAAAATAAGCAGGGGACATACTTGGTGACTTAAAACACTTCCTTTAAAGTGACTTTAGCTGTTACGAAATAAAAAAAACTTCTGAGAGTATTATTACATTTCTGTTTGTTTTCTACCTTCTGATGAAAACAATAATGATCAAAGAAAGGTGACAAAGAGTTTCCAGGATATGGTGAAAATTTTGCGTGGAAGAAAATTGCCTGCCTTCTCTTGCTTATCGAGGGAGCGCGAGAATAGTTCAGTATGAGGTTTTTCGTATTCAGTATGTTAAAAAATTCTAAGTACTGAAAAGCTTATCATAAATACAAAAATAGCTGTTGCTGGGGACAGTGATTGATCTGAACGGAAACACTTCTTTTCTTGCATCTTATTTGCATAATGTGTTTATAAACAAGCTGTCTTATTTGTATATGGTTTAGGCCATAGATCTGAGATACAAATAACTTGTAGGCATAAAAAAAATGCTGTATTCCTCTTTTTTTTTTTTTTTTTTTTTTAACCGTGTTTTTTTTTTTTAAAAAAACCAAAAACCCCAAAAAAAAACTTTTTTATTTCTTTTGTACCTGAACTCTGATAAAAGATAACAAACCCCTGTTTTTTGGTTTTATT
>Ga0181612_174447_pt1 | contig 11288 bp, 5 predicted proteins | sample HoacroProtozoa21_FD_119630 | JGI IMG/M metagenome (GOLD analysis project Ga0181612, IMG submission 119630) | Hoatzin crop microbial communities from Cojedes, Venezuel. Combined Assembly of Gp0051906, Gp0051904, Gp0051908 | reverse complement strand
GAACTGGGGCTGCTTAGTCTGGAGAAGAGGAGGCTGAGGGGAGACATTATTGCTCTCTACAACTACCTCAGAGGAGGCCGTAGTGAGTCAGGTGTTGGTCTCCCAAGTAGCAAGTGGTAGGATGACAGGAAACAGCCTCAATTTGCACCAGGGAAGGTTTAGATTGGATATTAGGAAAAAATTCTTCCCTGAAGCATTGGCACAGGCTGCCCAGGGAAGTGGTTGAATCACCATCCCTGGAGGTATTTAAAAGCCCTGCAGATGTGGCACTTCGGGACTTGGTTTAGTGGGACTTGGCAGTGGTAGGTTTACGGTTGGACTCCATGATTTTAAATGTCTTTTCCTATCTAAATGATTCTATGATTCTATTTCCCACAAGGATTTAAAATGCACCTATAATGTAAAATGGATAGAAAAAAACCTGGAGTACTGAGCACTCCGAATTCCCAGTCAACAATCTCTCAAAAGCTGGGCAAGGAGAATTAACTACTTAAGAGCCTAAGGGAATGTGAAGAAAAGCACATATAATTTAACTATTGTTTTTATTTGATTATACTTCACTTTTCTGAGATTTAATGTAGTTAATTAAGTTGCTGTTACTGCAAGCATTTGTACGTATCTAAGAACTCCCAGTTGTGCCAGTGGGAGCAGTAAAATGGAGGACAAACACTGAAAATGTCTGAAATGCCAAAACATTTCTTTGAGTAGATGTTTTCACAAAGCAGCTACTTAAAATTTACACAACATAGGAAAAAGACTTTTCACCCCCAACGAAGTCCTAACTCAAAATAGCTGGTTTTGTTATTGCTAAATAAGGCTACATCCCTTCACATTACACTGCACCTCTTAATTTCTTCTGTTGAATAAGACTTTCTAACAAATGATAAACTAAATAGCAGCAAAAAATGTAGTATGTTGGTCTAAAACCCAACAGTAATCTGCTCAGATTGGAACAGATGCATTTTGCATAAAAATTATTTAAACATCTGGACAAAAATAATGGCATAGAAGGTAGTAGATACAGTGACAATCCAGACTGTCACCTCCCAGCTGACACGGTCCAGAATTCTAATAATAAAGATGTTCTCTGTAGTGGACGTTGAAGGTCAGAGACTGATGCTACCAAAACTAGAAGGTTCAGATCACTGGGAAAGCAAATATCTAGATAATTTACAGAACACAGCTATATAAATTGTTAATATATGTGTAGTGATAGCCTAAAAACATGTCCTGTCTTCATGATCTGTACAGGTTTTGGACAGTTCACAGGATGATAAAGGAGAACTACTAGGTTCTTAGCACCAAACCAAAGCAGATCCAACCTGCCCAGCAGAAAAATTGAACAGGACTATTTAGAAAAATTTGAATATTAAAAATATACACCTTTTGGAATACAAAAATCAAAGATCAGTGAGAAAAAACAATTTCAGACAGACTGAAAATCCATGGAAATTTTGATGTTTGAAAAGTAAGGACCTTAAGAACTGATCTGCCCATTAGACTGCAAAGGTATCAGTGTCTTAGAAAGGCACTAACACTCCACAGAAAAGGAAAGGCTCTGACTGTCTAGTTTTGCAGAAATCACCGAGACACCTCCACTAGGATGCTTTCCACCCACGTTTCCTTTACAGTCAATAGACAGAGACACAGGAAGCAGCCTGAACTGTCCTCCAGAGACATCTCTCTGCTGCCTGCAGCATGACTTCGAGAGGCTGAGCTCTTAGCTTTGGGGACTCATTTAGAACTTAGGTTTAAATGCAACAAATGACAGCCTATTGCTTCCCTGTCACTTTTCACTAGGGATGGCAACTACTGGCATGAGACGCCTGGTAGCAAAGACAAAGCACTGTCAAGAGATAAAAGGGGAAACACAAACCCCATTTTTAGAAAGGGTAAAAAGGAAGACCCGGGCAACCACAGGCCAGTCAGTTTCACTTCTGTGCCCAGCAAGATCATGGAGCAGATCCTCCTGGAAGCTATGCTAAGGCACGTGGAAAATAAAGAGGTGACTAGTGACAGCGTGGCTTCCCTAAGGGCAAATCATGCCTGACAAATTTGGTGGCCTTCTATGACAGGGTTACTGCATTTGTGGATAAGGGAAGAGCAACTGATGTCACCTATCTGGACTTGAGCAAAGCTTTTGACACTGAGCTGAGCTCTCTGGGTTTGTCTACTTCGGAGAAAAGGAGGCTGAGAAGGCAATGTTGTTGCTCCCTACAGCTTCCTGAGAAGAGGCAGTAGAGAGGGAGAAGCTGATCTCTTCTCCCTGATATCCAGTGTGAAAACATGTTAGAACAGTGCAAATCTGTATCAGTCAAGGGAGTTTTAGACTTTAGGGACACAGGGGCTGTGGGAGGGGGCATCGAGAAGGCCAGAAGAAGAGAGAGGAGAAAAGGAGGTGCAAAACGCCTGTGCATAAACATTACCACTGCTAGGGTAATTTCGAGCACAGAGTTCATCTCTTTATTACAGAGAAGAGATGGACCCAAAAGGGTGACAAGCGCTGGCTGGTAGCAAACACGGACGATGGGTGAAGAGCTGTTCAAGAGGACCAGCAGCTGGACTAAGTGCAATAGGGAAAGCAGAAAGTTCCCGATTCGACTCTCCAGGAACAGCCCCCGCTATGCCGAGGAATGAGCATGTCCCAGATCGGGGAACTGTGACAGCTCTTACAATTGCTGTTCTCACTGTCTCACATGGTGAGCACAGAGGTAGCAGGGAGTGGCTGTTGCTCAGCTTTGTTTTGGCTGTGTTGATGTGGTTGTCTGGTTGCCTATTTGTATCTAAGGATGAAAAGAAGTGGAGAGGAGAGCAGAGGAGAGGAGAGGACAGGACAGGACAGGACAGGACAGGACATTAAGGGGTACAAAAGCAGGAAGAAAAAAAAAACAAAGCAGCAAAGAAAGAAGGAGAGAGGAGAACAGAATGGATGACAAGAGAGAAGAGAGAGAGGACAAAGAAAAACAAGCAGCAAAAGGAAAAAGACAAGAGAAAAGGAAAAGGTCAAGAGGTCAGCTTGCCAACTGGAAGGGATCTCCATCTGCAGACCTGAGGAAGCCTATTTCTCTGAGTGAGGGTGGATGTACCATCCGCTATGGAAGCTATCCAGAGCAGGGCTGGGGACTCCTGACGTGCCCAATGCTACTTACCAGGACTCTTCTTGTGTCACTGGCTGGCAGTAGCACAGCCTTGTGCAGAAATAGAGAAAACAGTAAAACCTCACTTTAAGCTGTCCTGAAAAAGCCTCATTGTGCTCTAGGTAGATGAGCTCACCTGCTGCCTCCCCGGGAGGAACCCCGCCAGCTCCTGGGATGGGCCAGTGCTGGCCTCTCTCACCCAGCTTTCCCCCATGACAGAGGAGCAAGAGCAGGTGGGGAACCTGAGTTACAGAGTGGGCAACAACAGAGACCCCCGAACCCGCTGCTCCACAAAATTGTCACCTCATGTGTTGGCAGCTGAGCATGGAAGCATCTCAGAGGGGGCCACATTTCCGACAAAGCTTTTCTCAGAAATACACAGACAGAGTGTTTATTCCAACAATGTTATTTATTGGCACTTTTGCAGTTGCTCACACGATGGTAACAGAGCTCTCTTGCAGCTGGATCTCCTGCTTGGATCCTGGTTTTGCTGGATCCTGGTTTTGCTGGGACCCTGGAAGCCAGCTGGACCGCATGCAGATGCATTTCTAATGAAGAGTCTAAACTACACAAGAAACAACTCCTAGCTACTTTATCTATGTCTACCTTGACTATCCTGCGGTCCTTTCCATCTATGGGTGCTCTTGGAGGTCTTCCTCAGCTGAAGGCTCCAGAAGCAGGAGGGATCAGCACCGTCCCTTGGCAGGGGAGCGACTGAGGAAAGCAGCCCCAGGCTGCCCTCAGCAAGAGCTGCAGCCGTCAGGAGGGTTCCCCACATGGAGGCAGGGGATGCTGCCAAGGTTGCGTAGGAAGCAGGAGCTCTGACTTGTCTTCAGCTCATCCTCAAGGTGTAGGAGGAATCAAAGCTGCTGATCAATGCTGTTGTTCTTGTGGGAGCGGAGGTCTTCACAGGCGCTACCCACTCCCATGGCTGGATGGAGCCCCGTCAGAAGTCTGTTCTTGGGAAGCACTTGGCAAGCACAGCCAAGGTCCCCACTGTATGCACAGACTGTCTTGACCCAGAGGGTCACCTGGGTCTGCTGTGTCGCCCCAGTCTTCCTCGTCCGTCTCGTCCTCTGCACTGCTGGAGCTTCCCTGCTGGCTGCCACTGTCAGAGTCAGCAGTCCTCTGCCTGGGCAGCCAGTAGAGACCAAAGAGCAGGAGCAGGGTTTCGGCAGAGGCCCAGAACCACCAGTGCTGGCAGGCAGAGAGGAGCAGACCAGGTGAACTCGTGTGGCTCTGGGCACCGCATCTCCATCTCCTCCAGCAGCCAAGGCACCTCCTGACGCTGCTGCTCCTCATGCTGCTTCAGGAGGTCTTGCGTGGCCACATCTGGCCACTCCCCCACCTTCAGCACGTTCTGCAGGATGGCCAGAAGGGTCAGGACGTGGGTGATGCCCACAGCCATGGCCTGGAGGAAGAGGGAGAGAAGGAGCTCAGCCGGGCTGGACGGGTTGGGGCAGAGGGCGGCTGGGGCAGTGGGGGCAGGAGACACAGGGAGGGCTGGGAGAGGGGTTGAGGGATCTTGGAGGCAGCAAGGTAGCACACACACTCACACTTCTGCTGCTCCAACTGCTGTTGGGTAACGATACACCTGCATTGCACCCAGAGACTTTGGAGTGCCCAGCCTGATGTGAGAACAGATTTCCATTGATCAGAAGAGTTCCGGAGGCATATCTGGTAGCGCCCATAGTATTCCTCTCCCTAAGAAGAACGAAAAATACGTGCAAAGTAATGGCAAAGCAGATCGTTTCCCCCTTGGAGCAACCTGGCTGAGCCCCATGGTCGGGCTTCCAGTCCCAGCTCCCTTCACATCTGCAGCAGCGGCCATGGCAGAGAGGAGGCTCTGGCGGGGACAGACCAGAGCAAGTTCTGCTCTTGCCTCTCCAAGGGATCTTCTCCGTGGGACCCCTGCAAGCTGCCTCCTCCCCTCTCCTCCCCTCGCACCCCTCCTGCTGTGGCAGCACTTTGCCCTGCAAGCCCCAAAATCAAGGGGCATGACAAGCGTGTTCCCAGGACAAGCAGAAACTCTGCAGTGGCTGCTGTGTGCAGGTGCCCAGTGTTCTCCTGCAAGGACAGACCAGGGGCTAGAGAGCCCATGCCAGGGCACCTGGCTGTGGGCAACCCCATGCTTTTGGGGCATCTCCTCTGCAGCTCTGAGGGTGCTGCAGCCCAGCGTGACGCGAGGGGTGAAGGTAACTTGGGGAAGCGCCTGGAGCCCCCTGCCCTGCCCACCCCGCTGGAGGGCTGCACTGCTGGGGCTCTGCAGGCTGAGGGAAAATCTTGTGGGACAGGGACTGGTGGGGAGAGGAAGGAGAGTGTGGCAGGCTCCCATCATCCCTGGCCCCCTCCCTCCTTTCCCTCTGTGGGGCCATCTCCAGCTCAGCCCCAGGCAGCAGCTCCTTTGGTCGCTTTGCCCCAGTTGCTCTGGAGCTACCCAGGTTTGGCAGAGTCTCTTCGGAGGCAGTCCTTTCAGGCCAGTGTCATCCAGGAAGGACAGATATTCTTCAAGAAGGAAATCTTGAAGGCATAGCAGCAGGTTGTCCCTATGTTTCAAAAGATGAGCTGGCAGGGAGGAACAGTGGACTGGCTGAACAGAGATCTTTGGCTGGATGTCAGGAAAATAAAGAGAGTTTCTGATCATTGGAAGAAGGGGCAGAAACTCAGGAGGACTGCAAGGATGTCGTGAGGTTATGCAGGGGGAAAATGAGAAAAGCCAAAGCCCAACTAGATCTTGATTTGTTTACTGCGGTAGGACAATAAAAAATATTTCTATAAATACGTTAAGAGCAAAAGGAAGGGTAAGGAGTATCTCCACAGCATAAAAATATGAGAGATAAATATCTCCACTGAAAATCTTAAATTAAATGTTTTGTTCTCAATTTAGCTATTAAGCAGGAATCTGAACTGCTTATAACTCTTTTGAATATACTATGTATGCGTGTGTGTATAGCAGAAGGAAAACATACAAAACAGCAACAGAATTAATTGTTCTATATGTCAGAGAGCGATCCAAACCAGAGAACTCAGAGTAAAATATTTTCAGGTGAAAGACATATCTCCTGTTTCTTATTTTTCACCATATTCAAGAAAACAGGATTTCATGTACATAAGATTACAGAAAAGACATACCTGATTACAAAATCAGTTTCAGGGGAAAATAAAACAATCTGAAAAATCTCAAACTGCTTAACTCCTCAAGCTATACCTATATGAGATTGTGTCTTGCTATTCTCCTTATTATAGACTCATTTGAAAAAAAAAAGTGTCATTTCCAAAATGTTATTGTTTGTGTGTTACAAACTGGAGGAAAAAAAAAAGTATTGGTGAGGTAGTGATGGATTATTTCATATTTCATATAAAGCCAAAACACACAGTTTGTAGCTTAAAAGCAAATCGTTTTATACTGAAATTATGTTTTTTTCTTATGGAGTGATTTATCCCAAGCAAAACAACAATGCTGGTTGGTCATAAGGAAGCCATTTTGCTATGCACAAGTGAAATATTTTTCTTTTAGCATTATCTTGATTATTCTATGATATAACTATTCCTTCTTCCATGTTTAATTTGTAATTGCTAAAATTACTCCTGTCAGAGGTGAAGGAATAGAATCACATTTCACAGTTTACATTTCCCTTCTTATCAAGTGAACATGTTAAACAAGAAAAAAAATAGACCGCCTAAGCTCCTAATGAAGAAGCATGAAGGGCTCATGGTACTGCTAAAATATGGAGAGGAAGCCTTGGTCCTTGCTCTCAAGATTGTGGGTATTTTTAATCAAAGATGTTCTCATGTAAACTGCATGTGTTTCAGAAGCCTGGTCTGGAAATCAGAGATCTGTTCCCCCTTGGGTGATTGCCTTAATCACAAAGCTTTGTTTAGGCTTTGCTCATCTGTTCTTCCACAGGATCCTTGTATGCCCAGCTATACAGTCGTGCATTAGTTGTGACTTGACCATACCTGAAAATTTGGGTATATTTAGGGGATTTGGGTTGAGTCAAAGAAATGCCTGCCTACGGGGGGATTGCAATGGAGCATGAAGTGACAGGCAGGAACCTACCACCAACAAATTTAAGTGCCTAAAGGATTAGACCAAGGTGGAATGAATTGCCGTGGGAGACTTTGATGAGTTTTAGCCTGATTTAAAAAGGATTTAGCTAGACTGGATTCCTTCTCATCATGTCACCGTCCTTCAAATGTACCTGTTGATGTAAGCAGCCACTGCCCTCTTCCGATGGTTATAATCTTATTGTTATTTATTGTACAATAACAGCAGCCAAAAAGCAGGAGTGCCCTAAAAAGCAATGTGATGAGCTGTGTGGCCCAAAGGTGTTGCTGAGACAGATTAACACTCCTGGAGTACAACTGACCCATCTTTTCACAAAGATTTTTCCTGTGGAGTGTGGTGATGCAGCAGCCACAGCGACCAGTTGTGATACAGGAAAATAATACCGAGACATCGTTGTTCAAGTGTCACTAAGACAAATGTCACCTGGTTTGGCATCTGGAGACTACAGAGCTCTGGATATGCTGTAGCAATATTTATGTGCTTACCCTGAAGGCAGGAGAACCGCCATCACCTTTCCCTCAGGAAAAAATTTACCACTGTGACTCTCAAGATGACAGCTCCCAAGCGTGCTGAGACAGAAAAATCCATGTCTCTCTACTTCTGCTTTACCAGCTTTGCCCACCAGAGGTTTTTCATCAATGGTGAAAGGCAGGAATGACATTTAGGTCTTCTGAGGCCTATTTGGAGCCACCAACTCCTCCCTGTATTGGGAGCACAAACATTTAGCATGCCTCACATCACTGCTGTAGGTAAAGGCTGGGCCTCTACTTTTCAGACACCACAAAGATGTAAAAGAAACAGTCTAAACCCAGCCCTAAGTTTCTCAGTCAGTGAAATGGAGACTTCTGCATCACAGCACTGCTTTGGAATATGACACTCAGGCTCAAATTGATGTGTACTTTCGAAGATCGTTCAACTGAAAATTAACTATGTCTAGTAAGCAACAGTCTGTTTTCTCTCCTGTTATACAGTAAATCACTACAAGGTCCAAAACTAAAATAAAATTTGGTTTCAGATGCAAGATTGTGATGAAAATAAAACCCAGGGATATTCTTTCTGAAGACAGATGAATTTCAAAGAATGCAAAATACAAAAGGTTCCAAACATGCAATTACATAAACTATTTCATTTTTCAATAAAACTCAGTAAATATTAAATTTTTAGTGCTACTTTACCATAGAATATGCAAATTAACATTTACAAGTCTACATTTTCCAACAATAGATGGCACTAGTAATTCCTGCATTCACCACAACATTAAATAATGTTAAAGTATTTTAACAAATGCAAAACTAATCATAACTGCCTAAGTAGTATATGATGATCAACTCTGCTCTGAAACATTCATATAGATATTTTTTTCTTGTAGCAAAACAGACAGTTATGATAGGAGCAACATCTCAAAAATATTTTATTGCTTACAATGATTTATCTGAACTGGGAAGTAGGAGAACAGTCCACTATCAGTTACATTGGCGTAAATCACAGTGTTCGATGCCAAAGAACAAGGAGAGGATTCTGTTTACTAGCACCCCTAAAGCCTGTTGTGTACTTACATAGGAGCAGTAGGATTATTTTTACCTTTTATTAAAAAATTAGCAAAGTGATTTTAGACATAGGTCTCCCTTAGGACAGTGCAAAAGTCGCTTTTAGATGGACACAAAGCGTGCTGATAGTTTTTTGTGTAACAGGAGCATGCCCACTCCTTCAGGAGAGGAACCACATGGGTTTTCCTTTACAGAATACAGCCTCAAGAGCTAGTTAGCATGAGGAGTACAGGACCACACTGTCTAAAAATGCTGCTACAGCTGATGAGGGACCTGGACTATAATATGCACACCTTAACACAGCCCTACGTTAGACAACCAGGCTGTTATTTAGCAACCACAGAAGGCTATTAATCTTTGTATAAGGTGATATATACACTACATTCCCTATGTTCTTCAGCAAGGTGAAGGTGGGATTGAAATCAGCTGACTAGCAGCTGCTGAGAGAAGACTAGGCACAAGATTTATAGGTCTGAAGTAGTGAACAGAGCACAGAGGACAATTTACTTATGGCATATAAGGGCTCATGTGTTAGCAAATCAGTCTTCTTGTGCCTGTGGTTTCCACGACAGAACAATTCTTTATTAGCTTGTGGGTTGTTAAAGTGTCTTCGGCAAACCAAAAGAAAAGGAGGAGGGGGGCAGGAATGTGGACCTCACATCAAAGTGGGTATTCACGCTGATATAACAGAGAGGTGAGAAGAACATGGGGATGACTGACCTCTGTCTAGACTGGAATAGCCCACTCCACAGTCTGCTTGCCATCAAATGTCTTCCTTAGTATAGACCAGCATCAGCTTAGATCTTCACAGTCATTACGGGGCATTATAACGAAAACAGTTCTTTAAGTTTTTAGGCAATAAAAAACATGGCTTCACAAATGGGAAAAGGTGTGAGACAGCAGTGTCTGCTTTGGCATTTGTGGTAACTACAGTTTCAAGTTACTTTTTGCCATTATCCCCCCACTCACCCATTATCAAAACACACTACTGTGCATCACCACTTAATAACTGTTGAATCTCAGTGACAGTCCCTGGGAGCGAAGTGGCATCAGGTGAGTCAGGGAGTCTTGCGTGCACCCCTGAAATACAATTCTCCTTCTCCAAGTATTATGGAGAGTTCATTGCATGTACTGTGGCAAATACCCAAGCTTCACGCAGGGTTGAACTTTAGATGAAGTTGGCATGTTTGTAACAGCCAGGCTTAATCAGTCCCATTGTTTGGAAAAGCCAGCTCTAAACAGACCTTAGAAATAACCATTCAATTTCTCATTTAATATCTTCATTTTTAATTGGCTTGTTGCATTCTTTATATGCATTGAAATCCTAGTACACTAGCTCCTGTGGGAAAATAGTACTCAGCAATTTGAAGCTGTTAGCTGCTCTGAACATAGGGGATCTGATTCTCATTTATGTTAGAGTCGCTTTATATTGCTCAGGCAGTAAACTGCATTTACACCCAGTAAATGAGCAACTGGAGTAGTGTAAAGTAACTTTAGCATGAATGAGAATTAGGCCCAAAGCCCTCCTACGTTTTTCTAGCAACTCTGTTATTCATCTCAATTGGTGAGATAGGGACTGACTGACAAGCAAATAGCAACATAATATTACCTAGTTTGGAAGGAGAATTGAGCCAGGGATTAGAAAACCCCAATTCAGCGAAGGAAATCAGACTGGCTATTAAAAGTCTGAAGTCCAACATAACACTAAGGCCAGATGGTTTCAGCACACATTTTTACAATCAGCTAAGTATAAAAGATGAAATAGCTCCCCTGCTAGTTAGAGTATTTCAAAATTATTTACAGATGGGAATTAATGTTAATGAGTCGTGTAGCTAACTCCCTACATACCATACTGAAAATTTACCGCCCTCAAGTTTAGTCCCAGCCAATGCACCAGAAACTTTCATCTTTTGGAAATGAAAATAGATTGTCCTTGTTTTACCAGGTACAACTAACCATTTCAATTTCACGTCTAAGAGGCTTAAACAGAAGTAGGATAATAATGGACAGAGCTAATACCAGAAATGTCCTCAGCATGAAGGTTATTTTAATTGTAAATTCCCATGGCTGGAAGATTTACTCATAAAACATAACATACAGTAGAAGCGTATTATAGAGAGAAATGATATTAAAGATACATGCAAGAGTGGTTCAGGGGAATACAGAGCTCTGTCTCTAGGTGAGTGACTCAAAGCCATGTTAGGTCAAATACAGATTTCACCATTTGATGATTCTTCATTTACTTTGATTAAATGAGTTGGGTTAATCCACTTAGTTCCTGTGATGCTGCCACCCACATGACAAAAGTACTAATGGGCCACCTAGCTGCATGTGTAGGCAAAAGACTGAGAATATTCTGTTCTTTTTATCTGGACCTATTTATCAGTCATTTCACAGAATCCTAGAATGTAAGGGTTGGAGGGGACCTTGAAGATCATCTGGTTCCAGCCCCCCTGCCATGAGCAGGGACACGTTCCACTAAACCAGGTTGCTCAGAGCTCTGTCCAACCTGGCCTTGAACACTTCCAGGGAGGG
>Ga0181612_163636_pt1 | contig 11288 bp, 7 predicted proteins | sample HoacroProtozoa21_FD_119630 | JGI IMG/M metagenome (GOLD analysis project Ga0181612, IMG submission 119630) | Hoatzin crop microbial communities from Cojedes, Venezuel. Combined Assembly of Gp0051906, Gp0051904, Gp0051908 | reverse complement strand
CTGCAAGTTTTCTTTTATTTCCACATCCCCTACACCCTTCCCCAAAGACTTTTATTGAGCAAATTTCAGTCTCATGAACCCAGCCAGTGACTGGAGATGCCAAGTGCAACTGCTCCTGTCTGGCTGCCTGTTTGCAGGGCAGAGCTCTGTAGGGCCATTGCGTGGGGAACCTCTATTTCAACCCAACTTGGGAATTCAGAGCCTTGCTTCCATCACAGAGGAAGGCAGGAATATCTTGAGCTGCTGGCTGCTCTTCCCAGCTGGTGTGAGGACTTCAGCCAGCCACATGGCCATGCCATTTCCTCTGGGTGAAAGGAGACCCTGACTGCATCCTGACCAGAGACACCCAGGCCAGGGGTTTGCACCTAAATGAATGCCAGGTGAAGCACGTGCGCCATGCCTTGCCCGTTGTGGTTGAATTTAGGACATGGAGCCCTCAGTGTCCTGCAGACTGGGACCACTGGCACCCTGGGCATACACCAGGCCTGAGGTCCAGCACAGTTTGAGGATCTTGATGTTTGTGCCTGGCGGGAGAGATGAGGTGCATCATCCCACCAATGGAGCCAGACTTTCAGGTACAAGTGTCTCTAATTATTAATTACTTGATGAGAGTTTATTACGTCTTAGTACAGCTCTCCTGTTGTCTATGACACTTACTGGCAAAGAGGAGGAGAGGGGGCTTGATGCTCCTGTTCCTCACACACGTACAAGTGTTGTGCAGGAACAACTGATCTACAGAGCCTGTAAGCCCTTGTCCCATGCTGGCAAGGGGGAATTAGAGCTGTAACACATCCCACAGTGGGAAACCCCAGCCCCACGATGGTTATCTGGCCTGACTTAGCCCTGATCAGTGCTGTTCTCCATCAACGCAGGCTTCAGCACATATAGGATTCCTTGATGACATCATGCCCTCACCAGGGCTTCTCCAGGCGAGGATGAGCCCAGGGGGGAAATAAAGGAGCTGGCAGCCAGACATCTCCCTCTCCTGGCCCTGAGCTTTCTCCCAGCTGCCTCTCCGCAGCTGTGAAGGGGTCCTGTGCTGTTCTGGCACACGGCAGAGAGCCACTCTCCCCGGCCTCAGCCCCAGCCCCAGCAGCTCCCCACCTCCATGCCGTCCCTGCCAAGTGAGGTGGTCCCTGCTGTGATCTCAGCTCTGCTCTCTGCTGCCTGGGAAGATGTGGAGAGGTCCCACTGGCTGCAGCCACAGTGGCCGGGAGCTGGCCGGGATGGCCTGTGCTGCTGACTCAGCCCATGCTGGGCTGCTGGCATGGGCTGGCAGAGGGAAGGGTTAAGTGCGACTGGGAGGCTCTGACATTTTGCTAATGTGCTGTGTTAATTGATTCGCTCATTTCCATTTGTTCCTGTTAAAGAGAGACAGATGAGAGTGGTCCTGCAGTGCAGCGACTTGGCAGGGAGCGTCTCTGCTGCGTGCAGATGTGCTCCTGACTCATTTATTACCATCAGGCCTCTAAGCTACCAGCGAGCCCAAGCATCGCGTGAGGCTGCTTTCTCCAGGACCAGAGAAGAGCAAAGCAGCAGACCCCCAACATCCCTCCTGCGGCACGAAGGCCACGTGCCCCATCTCAGCACAGGCTGCGCAGACTGAGCCCGGCTGGGGAAGGGGAAGAAACTGCTGCGTTTGGGAGGAGAGAAAAAGCCAAACGAAGGGACAGCAGCCTGTTTGGAAAACACATGTCCCAGGAAAGAGCTGGACTGCCTTCAGTCAGCATGGCCCGAAGAGAAATGCCAACCATTTCCATGCCAGCAGCTTTTGATGTAGAGCAGTTATGGGTACCAGGAGACTTTGGTCCAGCCTGTGGCCAGCCCAGGTGTCCCAGCCCCAGCATTGCCCCAGGACAGCAAGCTCCACTGAACTACAGGACTGATATTATCAGCTCTAAAAAAGTCAAGGCCAGGCACAGGTAAATGTGCAACTTCCCAGAAAGGACGTAGCCCTGTGCACAGCCTCCCACCATGCAGCACATCAAGGCAAGCAGGGATGCAGGCAGTGGCAGTGGCTGGGGGAACCTGGGGTCGTGGCCTGCCCTTGTTCTTGCCCGCAGCCCTGGAAATTGGGGGCCAGCTGGCAGTAAACCCATGCCCTGCACTCTGTCTTGCCAGACCACACTGGTGCAGGCAGCGGTGTCATGCCCAGAGCCTTTGCTCACACCTGCAGGACCTGACCAAGGTGTGATGCCCAGTGATATGAGTCACTTGCCCATTTACTTATTTTTGCTGTTGAAAAATGCTATTATGACAAAAATAAAATTGCTGCAGGGGAAAAGCTCAGTTTCAGCCAAAATGCTTATTAAAAACGCATCTGCTCTGAAACTTCTCGACGCCTGAAGAAAAATATCTCAATCCAAGTGTCGTTATTTGCTTGAACTTTCCGTAGAAGAAACACCTCCTCCAGGCAGCCTCAGAAGGGACGAGTCTATGCCTGGTCCTGGCAAAAGCAGCACCAAGTCCGGCTGCAGGTGGGAGAGCGGGCAGCAGCGAGGACTGCAGGACGTCGGTCTGTCTGTGCCCACAGCAGAAAGGCCAGTGACACCTCAGGTGGCGAGATCTGCTTCCCGGAGGCTGCCGGTCGCGGTCCGTCACTCCCGCGTCTGCCCGTGGCATGCTGCATTTACGCAGCTGCTGTTGTCCGAGCAGAGCTGGGAACTCAGCCCTTTGCACATCTCCTAAACCCTCATCCCTTCGCCCGTCTGAGGCAGAGGGCACTGCCTCTGGCTGGGGAAGCGGGGTGCCCGGAGGGCTCGGACGCTGGGCTCGCTGCTGTGAAGCACTTCCCAGCACGAACTGACCACCTCTGCTTTTCTGCTCATGTATACGTGGGGGTCTTCATGGGAAGGTGTGCATATGTGCGTGCAAGTGTGTGTGTGATCACACGTGTGTGTTCACATGTACACATCAACCTGTGTCTGCTGTGCACTTGAGTATCTGTGTGTCCATGTGCTGCGGTTGTATAAAGCCAGAGGATCTTCACCCAAGTGGGGAGATCTTGGTCAGAGTCATTTGGAGAAGCTCCAGCAAGCAAATGCCTTGCAAGATTTGCCTGCATTTCAGGAAATGTTAATAATGTGCATCCTCGAGTCGCTGGTGCTCCTGCATCTTCACCACGTCTCTCTCCCAGGGAGCTGATTACAGACAGTATTACTGTTGCAGAAGGGATAGATCAGAAACACAGGCAGCTGATGCAAAATATAAAGGAGAGAAAAAGATGCTCAGGGTTGAGTGGGTCCTTAAGGAGAAAAAAGCAAAGTGCAAAGACAGACCATACTGAAGCATTGCTCTGGGGAAGGACAGCAGGGCCCTGGCATGGTCCAGTTGCCAGTTCTAGGGGCCGGGTCGGAACTGGTCTACATGGAAATGTGTATTAACGCACCTTTGCTTTATTTTGGACCTAAGAGGCAGAAATTTTAGCACTGAGCACATGAAATTTCCTGTGTTGCAGGACTTCAGCCCCTTTGCCCACCTGTGTGAAGAAGATAAAGCTCACGAGAAGAGCTGGCAGTACTACACGTTAGTGAATCTCAGCCTGGCTCTGCCTGAGGTTACAGGCTGCCAGTTCTGTTTTAGATGTTCCTTTCCCACGGTGAGAAATGGGCACCTCTTGATTGCATCAGATAAGCTCTTGCTGCCTGTGGCACCAGCTCTGAGGACTCATCCTTGGTGGTGCAGGATGCAGAAACACCCAAGCTAGCTCCATGCAAGCTGGTGTCTCCGGGATGCATGATCCCACGCTACACGGAGGTATCAGCCTGGAACCCAGAGAAGGAGAAAGGGAGCACTCTCCTGACCCAGTGCCCTGCATGGCCTCCCACATCACTGCAGTCAGACAGCTGCGGGTAGAGCATGGGGGCAAGTGTGGGGGGTTAGAGAGTGGAAGAAGCTGCCCAAATCCACACTGCTCTCAAAGCATGGGGCTGGTAATCCCAGCCTCTTGCTACATCTCTGCTGATGGGTGGGAATAAGTTTGGACAGGATGTGAGAGCTCATGTCCATATGAAGTCTACTCCAGATTTGCCCTGCTCCATGGTTCATAAGGCCACTGATCCCTAAGCTGTGCCCATGTCCCGTGCAGATGAGCTCAGAGCCCCCTTTCCTCTTCCCAACCACTTGCTGTGGTGAATATATCTTCCCCTGGGGTGGAAGCTAGAGAACATCTGGTAGCCAAGATCCTGCAAGCAGAGGAGAGGAGAGGGGAGGGATCCAGCTCAGCAGAGAAGCCGAAACATGTCAGGGTTTTTTCTGTGTAGTTATCACTTTAGTCTGAGTGATGTGCGAGCCCTGAGGCCATAGTAGCCTGCTCTGAGTGATGAAGGAGCAGGGATTTCTCTGGCACAGCCCTTTATTGCTGTGTGGGTTGGAGATGGGGGCCTTCTCCACCAAATGTGGGTGGCACAAACATCAGCAGGCAATTCGCCTGCTGACAACGCCTATGGCTTCTTGGCCACCGAGTCCTGCTGCCAGCATCACTCCTGTGTCTCCGCTTGCCCTTTGCTTTACAGTTGCCTCTGCCAGACCTTCCATCTCCAGTCGTTCTCCTAGAAGACTCTAGCTTTCCTCCTGGGTCAGCTTTTGCTGGGCTTTTCCCTTGTTTAGCATTTCTGTTCCTGAAGTCACTTTAATCCAAAAGGAAGAATAGTTGCCTCTTCCATTTAGCTAAAATACAAGATCATAAACTTGCCCATCAGAGGCAGCAAGGTCAGGAACTGCCTGCAAAAGGCAGAGGCCATTTATCACTTCCAGAAAAGCAGATTTCACTCCCTCTTTCTGCATCCCCACCCTGATGCCTCCAGTAAGATCTCATTCTAGAGCTGGGTGGATGCAGCAGGATAGGCTGGCTAGAAGAGGAATCCATCTTTTTTTTTTTCCCCCAGGGCTAAGTATCCCCAGACAAGATTTGTACCATACGAAGCTCTGCATCGCAGCAGCACTTTTGGCTGTCCTCTCTGCATGATGTACCGTGGGTCAGGGTCATCCCTTGGTACCCTGTCTGTTCCTGACTGGAGAAACGACTCCGTTTGTAAACCAGGGTTTCAGAGGCTTCACAGATTGCAAAACGCTGCTGTGACACGGGGAAGTCTCCACCGTCAGGGCATTTTGCTAGAAAATGAATCTCTATTGAGATTCACTGCTGACAGCAAGAACCAGCGCTCCCGGAGAGGCTGAGTGCGGAAAGTCTCTGTTGCCTTTCTCTCATGTGAGGCTGGTTGGTAAAAACTTACTCATTTTGAAAGGAAAGAAACATACATATGCAGATTTTTTTGTCAGAATTTTTCATGAAATTAAATGCAGTTTTAAGGGGATAGACTTTTTTCTCTCCCAGCTCAATCCCTCTCGCTCTCTATCCTTTTTTCCACCCCAGAAGAACAAGAAGGGGGTGAAGTGGTAGCAAACTACTAGGCTAGTTTCTGTTGTCATTTTTCGGAGGAAAAGTGTAATCATTCCATTTGGGAGGAGAAGAGGGGGTAATATTCCACTGCTGGGTTGAAAACATTTCAGCTCTCTAACAAGCTGAGATGGAAAAATTTGATCTTCTTGACTTTGATGCCTAGTAGGTGTCACTTAAACAACATGACAGACGGAAGCAGACTGCTCCTCCCTCGAATCCACCCACGGAGAGCAGTCCCCTGTGCCAAGCATCCCAGGAGGAACAAACCACGCTTGGGCAGCACAGCCCTGCGCCTGTCATTGGGAACACGTGGACAGTCGGGATTTGGAAAGGGACCCTTGGTCATGTTCCCTGGGTGAACAACCTCATAAAGCCACACATCTGCCACAACGGGTGTGCCCAGGCAGTCGCTTCCTCGCCAGGCACCAGAACCAGATGGGTCTAAACTTATTTGGGAGATCCTAGGGAGAATCCTCCAGTCTGATTTTCTGTGGTCGAGTGAAGCTGCAAAGGCAGCCAGTGGAGGGAGGGAGAGATGCCCCACACCAGTCCGGTTTGTTCCCACACTTCAGAAGGGGGATGCCACCGGCTCCAGCCCAGTGCACAGGGCTCACACGGCACAGCCCCTCTGCACTCATTGCCCCACACAACCCCAGAGCCAGGATGTTCTGGACTCAGCATCCATGCAGGTTGCTGCCCCCACCGTCCTTCAATTTGGGCTGCACTGGGCTCTGGATTCATGCTGACGGTGGGCTCAGGGCTGCTGCCCACACCGGTGTCACTCCTCCTCCTCTACACCCGTCTCTGCAGTGGTGACCAAGTCCAAGCCCAAGAGATCGGCCCCACCGAGCACATCGCTGCTCTTTGTCTGTCCCCATCACACTGAGGTCAGACGATTCGCGTGATTCATGTGGCATGACTCTGCGTACGCCTGCTTCAGCATCGTAAGATGTCAGTTGCCGTGGCAACGCGATGCAACACATCCTGGCATCGCTTGGGTGAGGTTTTCCAAGCTGGCAGGGTGGGGAGGTCATCCTCTCCCCTCCTTTCTGAGGAAGCTCGTCATCCGGGCAGGGACACAGTGGGAGATGCATTAACGAAAGCCTCCCGCTGCCGATATCCACCTCCCTCACCCTCCTGGAAAGGTCCTTTTCACCAAGGATCACTCGCCAGCCACATCCTGCCTGTCCCCGGCAGCTGTACAAATCCAGCTGAGGTCCCCTCACCCTCCGCTGCTGCTGGCAAGTGCAGAGCTTGGCCCTGTCGATAGCATCTGCACTGCTTCTGCTGGGGGAACCTTTGTCCTGTCTGATCCAGAGAAACCCTGGGTGCATCCCAAGGAAACTGTGCCCAAAACGGGCCCCCAGAGCTGAACCGCTGCTGGGGAAGAGCATCTTCATGACGCTGTGTCCCTTGCTGACCCCAGACCTTGGGGCTGGTAGAGATGGAGAGCCTGGCATTCACCAAGAGTTGAACCTGCATCCTACGTGCCAGTGAGTCTCCAAATGTTGGCTGATTCCGGGTTCCTCTTTGGTGCTATCATTTCCCGTGGAAAAAAGCCTGGCTTTCATCCCAGTGCTGCATGGGGCTGATCTGGAAATCTCTGACCGTTTCATGGGAAGGGATGGCCATCTTCACCCCAGCTGTGGTTACAGTGGATAGATGATCCCATATGGGGAAGGTGTCACCTCCGAGCATCTCCCCTGAGACTTGGAGCAGGCTTTTTGAAATCTGTGGGGTACCACGCATGCTGGGGCAGGAGCAGCTCTCCAGGAGCACATAGATGTGGAAAGATTCAGCACTGCTGGGAGCACGGCAGGAGGGAGACTCACCGAAGGCCCGAGCATGCTGCAGACGCAGCTCCAGCCAGGCTTGCTGCTATGTATGAGACATAGCTCCAGTGTGAGACAATGGGCTTAAATCCTTTCAAAGTCTGAGCCCAAGTGATTCAGGTGCTCAGATCTCATTGTCATTCCCACTAACGCCTTTCCAGTTTCCCTGGCCTGTAATTTTTAATTTTGGAATTGTAAAACTGTGGAAAGCTCCTGAATTAACCCTTCGTGGGGGTGGTGGTAGCCCAAGGATACCAGCGCCCATGCATCTGTCTGAGGGTTTGGCCCTTGCTTGGTAACTCCAGAAGGGAAAGCTCTTTCATTATCCCCAGCCTTGAAGGTCACTTCAGGAGGAACCTGTCTCTCTGCCTGGCTCTGGCATGGTGTGTGAGTCCACAACTATAAAGTGAGACACAACAGGTGAGACATAGGCAGAGACATGGAAGGTTCTACACCCATGCAATGTGCACAGAGGGTCAAGAGCCACAAGACTTTGGAGAAAGCAAGACACATAACCCGCTCTTTGAGAGGTGCATAAAACAGGTAAGAGGTATCCCCCACAATGAACGTGGCTTCCTCAACTCTTGATACACAGGACAAGAGCAGAGAGGAGGTGGGACAAGAGGGCAGTGACTGGAGTTTGGGTGAACTGCAGATCTGGTTGAAGCACACCACTGCCTGAGTGTGAAGAGGGCCTGCTGGCATTGCTGCCCCCATGGCTGGCAGATGCCGGCATGACCACATCTCTCTGTGGAGTGGGAATACCCAACCGATTGGCATGAAGGTCTCCCCAAGCACTCACCTCCTGCCCACATCCCGTTGAACAGGGAAGAGACACAGGTCCCCAGAATAAGATGCCCCATAGCATCTTCTAGGACAAGCCAGGTGCTGGGGCTGCCTGGTGCTGTAAGAGCAGAAGGAAAACAGCTGTCACTTCTTTTGATTCTCTTGTCCCTTCCACTGCTTGTCCCAAAGTGGAGAATGGCAAAGTGGGGAGATGTCCATGCCTGTCGCTGCCAAGTGCTCTTCTCCCTCGGAAGTGGCTCCACAGCAAGCAGCTGCCTAAAGAGCCCTCAGCACAGTGGGGACAGTTCTGCCAGAACCTGATGAGGACAAAAGTGGGAGGCCCTTACTGTCTGCCCACTGTCTGCCAGCAGGCAGAGAGATGGACAGGCAGCCCCCAGCCCAGGCAGGGCAAAGCACTCCTTTGGGGAGGGGACTTCAGCCAGGAGTGATGTGAGACTGAGGGCAATGCCACCCAGAGTGCCCGTGCACCACAAAACGATTCGATGTCTCACTCTCCCTGCTCTAAAAACACCCCAGACTCTGCCTACCTGGGTAAAAATAATTTTCTTGGTCTCCTCCCTCCTCCAAGGCAGAGGCAGGCTGGGCAGGTCTGGGGAGCCTGGTAGACAGTGCTGACCCAGGCAGCGGCTGGGGCGTCAGCTCTGGCAGCAATCACTGTGTTCCTGCCATGTTTCTGTCCTCCTGGGAGCGGAGGTTAGTGGGCAATGTCTATTTATAGATCCCTCAGAGCAAAGCAATCATCTCCCTGGAGTCAAGAGCAACAGAAAATGCCAAACGTGTCAAGGATGAGCATCTGCTCCTGCAGCCCCTTCACTGAGCACTGTTGGCACCCAGGCTGGCTGGGTTCACGGGTCCTGTTTTAGCACCTTTCTCTCAGGGTGCCAGGTAAAACTACAGCCTGGGAGAGTCAGACAGGATGATGTGGGGAACCAGGCAGATGGGTGTGCTGGGTGCTTGGCCTGAGACAAGGGCTTGTGGCCCCTACCTATCTCCATGGGCTCTGTGACCGCACAGCCCTGCTCCAAAACCCCTGCTCCCATGGGAATGACCCCCCTGCATCTTTTCACGTTGTATGGCTGGCCCCACAGCACCCCACGCTGAACAGAGACCTGGCAGGGACCTGAGCATATATTCAGCTCTCAGCCCATCAGAAGCCAATCCTGACCATCAAAGGTGTCAACAGCAGGACTCAACGGTGACGCCTGGCTCCCAGGGTTTCGGCTACGCTGCTGCTCTGGGATTTGGCAAAGAAGCCACAGAGAGCACAGCCCAGACGATGGCTCTGGACTGCTGCAGGTGCAGGTGTTGCTCCATGCTAACCTACAGAGCTTCATCCCCATGCCCAAGGATTTGGAATGGGGGCTGCTCACCCTGGTTTGGGGGAGGCAGAAGGACGAGCTTGGATGTGGCTGTGAGAACCTAAAGGGTGTCTGTGGCTCCCTCCATCAAGCTCTGCAGGAAGGGGCCGTGCTGGCAGGCACAGGCGAGCACATGCCAGCTCCATTCTGGCTGTTCACTGCCGCAGCCAGCGTGCGAGTGCCACAGCCGCCGGTGCCAGCTCCTGCAACCAGTGTTTGTCTCTTCTCCCAAGTAGCTAGTGATAGGATGAGAGGAAGTAGCCTCAAGTTGCATCAGGGGAGATGTAAATAGGATATTAGGAAAAATTTCTTTGCTGAAAGAGTTGTGAAACATTGAATCAGGCAGCCCAGGGAAGTGGTGGAGTCACCATCCCTGGAGGTGTTCAAAAAATGTGTAGATATGGCAATTCAGGACATGGTTTAGTAGGCATGGTGGAGATGGCTGATGGTTGAACTTGATGATTTAGAGGTCTTTTCCAACTTTGATGATTCTATGATTCTCTGTGATCCAAGCTAAAATCTGATATATTTGGGACACTAAATAGAATTAATCCAGTAGCACTTAGGAAGTGGACGCTTTTATCTACTAGTCTGACACCTCCTGGTCGTAAATAGCCTGGACTTTCAGTCCTTGCTAATTTGATGGGTCACATCCTGTCCACTTCTACTCTGCCAGAGGACAAGTTCTTTAGAACTCTGTTTTAGCCTTCATCAATGCAAAATGTCTGTTTTAATGATCTCCCAGTGGAATGGAGAGACATTATAAAAATTTTGCAGAGAATTCAGCCATTAAATTATTAACAGAGTTCACATGGAACAGTGTTGTCACTGATTTCACATAAGCACCAGACTGTAGTATTGTATCATTCTTGCTTCTGATGCTTTTCATTGTCAGGCAATACAAAGATCTCCCTCTTTTGCTTTTATTCCAATTTCTTCCTTCCTACTGTCCCACTCCCCTCTTTCCAGAAGCCTCAGATTTACGCAGTGTGCAAATGAAAACCACTGAAAGACAAAGTGAGCCCAGAAAACAGACTGAATACCTGACTCATTTACACTCACTCATTAGCTATCTAATTGTTAATTTTAAACCCACCAAACTTATTTCATTATTGTGATTTTTATTGTGAACAAGTTACTGTCATGGTTACCATGTACTTGGTACACCACGCACTTCTCAATTTTTTACAATTTTCCACCACCTCTTGCAAACAACAGGAATACTAATGGACCAAAATCCCCAAATACAGAAATGCTACTCTGCTGCACTATCTTCTAGAATCTGGTATATTCAGTAAACAAATTATGCATAACAGATGCTTTTACAAAGCCATGGAATAGGTTCCTCCAAGTTTGTAGGCCACAGAGACTTCTGAAAATAATGGGAAAACAATGCAGCATGCCCAAACAACAGAAGAGGCTCTTTGTAAAGAAGTAAATAATAATAACAAAGTACTTATAGTGCAAAAGTGAAAGTTCTGACATAACTGGGCAGAAGTCAGCAATGAAAAATTGAGTTTGATGCAAAGTCTTGACACTGTTATAAAAAGGATGAAAAAGAGGAAGTCACACAAGTTAAGGATGTGAGGTCAACACAGAGCACAATGTACCCTCAGCAAGTTTGCTGATGACACCAAACTGGGAGGTGTGCTAGACACACCGGAAGGCTGTGCTGCCATTCAGCGTGACCTGGATAGGCTGGAAAGCTGGGCAGAGAGGAACCTGATGAGGTTCAGCAAAGGCAAATGCAGGGTCCTGCACCTGAGGAGGAAAAACCTCATGCACCAGTACAGGCTTGGGGTGGACCTGCTGGAGTGCAGCTCTGCGGAGAGGGACCTGGGTGTCCTGGTGGACGACAGGTTAACCATGAGCCAGCAGTGTGCCCTGGCT
>Ga0181612_157920_pt1 | contig 11288 bp, 3 predicted proteins | sample HoacroProtozoa21_FD_119630 | JGI IMG/M metagenome (GOLD analysis project Ga0181612, IMG submission 119630) | Hoatzin crop microbial communities from Cojedes, Venezuel. Combined Assembly of Gp0051906, Gp0051904, Gp0051908 | reverse complement strand
GAAAAGAAAAGTTACTGTTATAACTCAGCTGGGTTGTCATAACAGCTCTGCTTCAGCCTCTCTGGTTTTCATCCCAGAGTCTCACTTCTGACTAAACATGTTTCCTGTGTACTAATTCTCCAGGAATACAAAGCTCTTATTTGAGTTTTAGGCAGAACAATCCATTTAGCAAGAAAGATGAACACAAAACAAAGCTTATACTGCAGGCTGCTTGAAACATGTGCAAAGAATTTGAGAACTTGAGTTGCTGCACATAATACTCCCTAACCTTTTTGCCATTCTCTGCCAAAAATGTGAAGCACTGCATTCAGAATCCACACTAAAAGCAAAATTTTATAATCCCGACCTATGTCCAATTCTGCACTTAACAGTTTTATTGTATCAAGTTAGCACATAGATGACAACTGACCTCACTGTCCCAGATATATGAATTACGTCATGTAACAACAGCAACAGTTAACACAGGTCTACTCAAGTTAGTGATAAAGTTGATGTATAAAATTCAGATCTGAAGGTCTACCAATGTAACAGGCCAGCTAACAGCTCGACCCTAGTGATCACAGTATGCACCTCTAGTCATAGTGCAAAAAGTCTGAAACTTTTGCCCAGACAGCTTTTGCTTTCAGACCTCACAGATCTCAAAATTAAAATATAAGAGTCTACTAAGCATACATCCAATTATTGAATGCAATAACTAAAATACCTGCTTAGGAACATTAGTTTTGTTCATGAACCACAGAAATGTAAGAACCAACATTAAGTAAATGATTACCACAAAGCTATGCACATGCCATTTGGATGAACAGAGGAAGTGAACATACCCATGAAAATCAGTGATATAATACAACTGTATTCTGCTAGGTAGCGTCTAGCAGGTCAGTAAACCAAGTGACACTGTCAGAAATCAAATTCCATCTTTATTGCTGTTTCTAAATCTACATTTCAGTTACGACAGATTTTATCATCAAAACTTCAAAGTGCTTCTCAGTATGCTTTTAGGCGATAGAATCCATTTCCGTCTTAGTATACTTTAGAAACAAAGCTTCCTACTCGTCTGAAAATTCAGAGCAGCCCAACTCGGTGATACAGTGCGTACAACTTGAGAAGCTAGCAACAATTCTGAGCTATTACTGAGCCCAGTATTAGATAATTATCTACGAGGTAAACCATAATTAAACACAGCCACATTTAAACAGTACACAAGATTTTTTTTGAGCTTGTACCTTAAAAGAAGGCACTTCACAGAGACATTAAGTGTTTCTAGAAATTAACTACCTTTTTATCAATGTAATCCAAGAGGAAGACAACTGCAAAATATCCTTTAACATCAAATTTTATTTTGAGATAATTCAGAAGTGTTTTCTGGATTGACTTTCACTCCAGCTGCTCTCATGAATGATTAACACTCAAGTCTCCTACAACTATGTGTTACTGGCTCCTTGGACAGCACTTAGCTGTATGAACAGATGGACAACAAGCTTTTGGAAGCAATTCTAGCCAAGAACATTCAAGCCAAACCCTCTTTCTGGACCAGCATGGGGAGGGGCATGGGGGAAGAACCACACTTCTGGTTGACTTATTTACCACTTGGCATGTTGCCCTCAACTTGCGGCTGACAAGGATTTAGGAGGGGCAACTTATTTCTCAGTGAGAAAGTGACAGGGGACACTCCAGTCTGAGGGCATGGAAGATGACAGATCAAGTCTTATATTCGGAAGTATCACTCTAGGATTAAACAGAAGACTAAATGCAGTATGAGCTTAGGGTAGCTTAAAGAAACACACACAACAGGCAGAGAAACAAAGTTTTATCAACGAAAAATAATCACTTCCAGGACATCCAATTCTTCTGAAACATTTCTGAACTGCTGAGTGGGACATGTCCACACACCTGTCTCAGGGAAAAGACCAAGGACATAGCATCTGAAGTCTGAAGAAAACTCCAAAATTGCCTAGAACTTCCCCAGTGTGACTGAGAAAAGGCTGACCTATTCTGGCACTGTGTTCTACCTCCTCTTATCTTTGCAGCTGCACAATAATCTGGGAAGATGGAAAGTAGTTTCCTCTGACTACCCAAGAGTCCTAGGGACATGGATCCAGAAATGAAGGCTTAAAGAAATCCAAGTAGCAGAAAAGATTTTTCTTGTAAGAGTTTAAAGGAATGCCTCTGTACAAAGGAAGTGTGTATAAGGTTGCCGTACCACCATTACAAAGTAAATTTTTAAAACAAATAGGATGCCATTTACAACAGAATAAAGATAACACAAAATACATAACCTTAATAGTCATATCTGCGGGGAAATGTGTCTGAAGAACTTTGTGCCTTGACAACTGTGGTCCAGTTGAACTGACAGGTCGCTGCTAGAATCCTTCACAAAAATCAAGCTTCAGGGAACAGACAGACACCTAGACATGCTAACCTGACCAGCCATTATAATTCCAGCACAATAAGAAAGACCTTAAGAATTTCAGAGACAGAAAGAAATCACACCTGCAATACACTGAGCTGCAAAGAGGGACACTGTAAAAAATGAAGACCTTGGCAATTTTAGGGTTTTTCACTACAAGGGAGCCAAATACCCTTACAAAAATGCAGTAGCTTTCTTCAAGGTCAAGAGGTGGCTGTCTCTCTCCTCCAAGCCCAGTTTACCTGAAGTTTTCCTCTTCAAGTTTCAAAGGAGGTTTTATTCCCCTTCAACTTCAGTTTTCAGCAGCAACTGCTCCACAATAGTTTTCCAGTTCTACCCACCACGTCATCCTTTTAAACAACCACATCTCAGGACGTTTTCCAAGGCCTCTCACTCTCCACAGGGATTTACAAGCACTCCCAGCTTTGCTACTGGCCCAAAAAAAAAAGCAGTTTTTTCGGTTGTGTGATCCATTTTCACTACTTCCTGCATGCTGTCACCCCTCCAAGGACTACAAGTAGTAAGCTGCCAGCCTTCAAAAGTGCTGACAATTACAGCAGAGGTGTCCTGGCCCTAACCTGCCCTTTGCAGAAGACAGCATATTTGCAACCAAGCAATACTACCTATTGCAGAATAAAGCTGAGCACTGATAAGTGACACCAGCAAAAAAAATACTGAAGTTACATTCTACCTCCATGTCCTCCTTTGTAGTTATAAAAGCCCTGCTTTAATCCAGTTATCGAGAACAAACTTGCACTATAATTCTGGACCTTCATTTCACAGAAGGCAATGTGCACAGCAATACAAGCTTGAGAACGAGGAGAGAAGACATCATCGAGGAGAGAAGACATCATCAACAATCGAAGCACATTTCAGCTACCTGGTGAAATTCCAGCTGTGACCTTAATCCAGTACACTGCAGTTGGGTGATACATGCTCATGCAAAACCTGGATATAGCCCAGAGAATAAAACACATGTTTCTGTGGCTATTAACTCTAAAATCAAAATGTTGAAAGGTCCCTTGCTCCAAATTAAATATTGCAGCAACAAGGAACCTCCAACAATGACACAGTTTGCAAAACAGTTTAGTGGACTACATGATCTGGTCTCCCAAGGAATTCCTCCTCCCACACAAGCTGCAAGTTTGAATGATATTCAAAATAGTTGTTATTCTGGAATTTCTGCAATTAAGGTTTGTAGATAATTACTCAAGTTAGAATGTCCTTCAACAAGTAGTCAAATTTAAAAACAAAACTAATTTTTAAAAGCAAAAGTAGCAATTGCAAGATAGTTACTTACTGTGCTATTCAATACCTGCTAAAAAGAACTGGAAACAATTTCTTTTACTAAACAACCAGGCATCTGATATTGCTCTCAATTTGGGTTTTTTTTTTTTTTAGTAATATATGGTGTTATATTAGAACACAGGCTGACCTAAGAAGTCTTCCATTGAAAAACTGTTTGCAAGGGGTTTTTTTGCTGTTAGTTTTTTGGGAGTTTGTTTTTTTTCTTTTTCTTAAATAAAACTGTGGTGAAAGTTACTTCTTTCTTACAAAAATACTTCTTAAAAAAAGGGTATTTTGAATCAGAAAATACAGTGTTCTTCAATTAACAGCTTAAGTCTGGGATGCACAATGAAATGTGTGGTAGTTTGTGTGCATGCTCAGAGGGTTAACTAGTAAGTAATCTGATTTAGCTTGGCCCACAGTGTGCAAGAAAGGGGCATCAGAACTATACCCTGACAACACAGCAAGCTCTGCACTGTTAGCTGCATCTTCTACTTAAGTGTAAATGTTTCTGGCCAAAGTGTTTTCATGCTTGGAGGGGGAGGGGGGGAACACAAAACAAAACTGGCAAGCTCTGTCAAAGATTAACACCATTTGTACCTTCTAACACGCTATGCATGCTTTGTTCACTTATTTTCAGATTCACTAAGCAGGTAATTTGACAGCTATGTTGTTTAAAGCCACAGTTTAATCACTTCTGACTCCAGAATGGTTTGATTTGCCCAGTTGCAGAGCGAGCATCACGTGTTTGAGGTCAGAGAAAGTCAGTCACCTAGGAACCCTCAGCACATTTTATGAGGCTCATGTTCATGCTTGTCTCTTACCACTACACTGAGCCACTACTTCAGCTATCTTTCTAAAAAGCACACGAAAACCAGTTTCTACATAAACCCTCCCTGCAGTCTTGAAAAGAAAAACAACTTCACACTCTAGGCAGCTTTTGCACTTAATCATAAAGTCCAGGATCAACACGCACAACTGTTTTACACCTTTCAAGATTCAAATGTGTGTTGCAGAAACTGCTGTGTTACATAAGTCATCTCAGGTCTCAACAACAGACTCTTGTGGCCTTTCTACAAAAATGTAGAAACGGAAGAGGGTAATTCTGCAGAGGTAGCATACTAGACTTATCTACTGCCTTTCAGCACAAACTCCTTTTGGGCCATACCTTGCAATTACTACTTTTGATTGCACACAAAACTGCACAGGCAACTATAAGCCTGCTTTTGTTGACCGTCAACAGATCATCAACACAAGTCACCTCTGAAAACTTACAACTGATTTGGACTGCTAATTATTCTCAACATCACAACCCATTTTGAAGCCCTTCCAACAACGGCTACAGATTCCTCCACACACACTCTGGCACCCAGTGTTTTACCTTGCTACATCTTTCAGTCCCATGTGCCCAGGGTAAGTTTCTCACAAATCTTCCCACCAGCTTGCTTGATGCAGCTTAGGAAGAGTCTACAGAAATGGAATTCTCAAAACAAAGAGAAGGAAGAACATCTACTTTTTTAGCACTATTATTCAAGAGACCAGTTCTGGGGCATAATTTCCTCTTGTCTAAACAATGGCCTAGCCAAGAGGACTGAAAGATACAACAGAATCATATCCAAGACAGGACTGACACAGTTGTTAGTCGGATGAAAAAGCAGACAAACACTAAAACCTAGACCATGAAATACCACCCCATTTACATGCACAGGGTTTCTGGAAAGGCACAAGCTCTTGGAAAACAAAGGAGCTTACAGTTAATGAATCAAAACTCACCAATTCTTTCCCAGCATGCTCAAAGAGAGAAGATGGTACTTTCAAACCACATGAACAACCAGCAAACAAAAAACGCAACAAATATGGCTTTATATCTTGCCCTCCGCATGCTGAGGTTTCTAAATCTGACACCTGTTTACTACTTCCAGTTGTCCTCAGTTAGTGAAATCTAGTTTTTAAAATGTTTTTAGTAACATTCAACTGTATCTGCATCATTTCTGGCCTACCTGATAAATAACCTTGACTGCAAATAGCTTTATTCAAAATTTCTCCTTTATTCAGTGGAAAACCAAAAACAACTTACACATCACAAAAGGAAGCTGGCATCCTATTCTCTTCCCATTTTCTGCCTCACAGAAATTATACTGTTTCTCTCACCAACCCACTATTTCTTATAAACATCTGGAACTTTACCAGAACTGTCTAGAAAAAGGCTTGACATCCAGGTCCATTTTTGGGATGTTAGTTTGCAACCACAATATATGAGTGCATCTGCAATGCAGAAAAACCCAATAAAACGTAAAGTTTGCTGTCCAACCATCTAAAACCATTTAAGCTAGTTACATGCTATATGGGCCTCCTCCGTACAATGCAGTTTGCAAAACTGCCTCCTGCTTTCTGGCTGCGTGTCTCTCCTCAGTCCAACACGTAACATGCTCAGAGTCAGGAGAATCCTACAGGAAAACTGATACAGTTTAAAAACTAAGCAAAATCCACCTGTCTAAGTCAGGTAGTTTCCTTAGCTCTGGAATACACCACCAGTGCAACTGTAGAAAGATAATAGTTAAAATATTACAAAGAGCACAGACCAAACACCAGTGTTTCTTTCATTTCCACATTTATGTATTATAAAATGCATGAAATTAAATTGTGACCACTCAGGCTTTCTGAAGAGATTACTTTTCCCCCATTCCACGTTTCTTATGACTAGATAAAATTGAACTGCTTAATTAGCATGTAACACTTTATGCAATAATTATACAGAAATCCACACTGACCACGCATTTCCCCATTAACACATTCCACTTTAGAAGTTTCAGTACCATTTCAAACACTTCTGACATCAAATGGAATAACATTTTTTTCATCTTGTGTGTCTGGTGGCATAACACAAACATGTCGGCCACCTATAACTACTTCAACTCTGACACCTTATTCCTCAAGGATTTGCATAGCCCCCACAAATGAAGGATTACCATTTAGGCTATACTGATTTGCGTCACACTTGCTTTATTATACCAACACCTATGCACCTAGCAGTGTCTCAGGAGAACATATGAATAAACTGAAATTAAATTACACTATGAGATGAAAAGTAACTGTTTACTTGGTGTAGCTATAAAAATATCAGTCCTCCTTATTTGCAAAAATTAATTTCTCAATGCTGGACTTCTGGGCTATGCTGTAAGGATATATTTAGCTGCTGCACTACAGCTGTCATCTCAGATTACACTACTATTTAAGTCTAAAAAGCAATGCACGTGTTCATGAGAACTTTTAAGAGTGAACATGCAAGTCCTAATGGAAAGTTCGTGTGGACCAGGTTAAGTGATAGAGATACAAAATTTAGGCATTACATGGGAGAACTTGGACATCTTGTTCGTCACACTTTTTAGCTCTCAAAGGTACCTGTATTAATTCCTCAGTTTAAGATGCGAAGAGATTAACTGGTCTCCCTCCTAGTAGAGAAAAGTCTTTTCAAACCAGGTTGACATAGCAATAGGGACGCCATACTCTCAACAACTCCCAAACACGGCTTAGCCTTGTGATTTCCAAGCCCTTTACCCTTCAAATGGAACCAATCCACACAAACCACAAAAGGAAGAGGATCAGAATCAATTTCTCCTTTTGTGTGCCCAAGCTAAGAAGTCTTTCACAGCCTAACACAGCTGCTCAAGACTTTGAGATTGGTTCAGCTGCCTCCCTTCTCTGGATGTGGAGAGGCATAACAGTGCCCTTTCCAAAGCAAACACAGAGCCTTTAAAAGGACCAGTAATGAACATGTAACCTGAAGGCCAAGGGTAGAAACCAACAGGCTGAAGGGGAAAAACCACAAAGAGTTTGGCAGCAATTCCTCATTCTGTACAGTGCTTTTGAAAAGACTGGCTACAGCATCCACATTTGGTGATAAGAAGCCCAAGAACACTAGCTCAACCATGAGGCTGAACAACTAGCAAATAACAAGTTGTGGCTGTCAAAACAATTGCCTTGTGCAAGCCAATCCACCACAGAGATATAACTATTGCTGCCTTACCACCAGAGCCCCTGTCCAGTTCTCTAGTATCACAAAAATCACCAATTTGCTGACCCATGCCCAGAGCTCAGATTCTTGGTTGAACCAACTTCATTTTGATGCAATGGGAAGAAATATGGCCCCTCACTTGTAGCTAAATGAACATCACCAGTATTAAGCTAATCCTAGCTATGTTTAGTTCCCAACAGAAAAAACGACCGAAAACACACACAACACCTTGCATTACTACCAACTCTAAGTAACAACAGGAAAAGTACTGAGCATAGAAAACAGCTTACAAGATTTGAAAATGGGTAAGAAAAAAAAGACTTAAAGTACAAAAAAATTACACTCGTCATAGTAAGGAAACTTGACACTTGTGAAGTTGCTCCCTCAGAAACCTCCCTGGAGCAAGCAGGCAAAAAGCCAAATCAGGCCATTCATGCTGCAAAAAAGAAAATGCTGACAGCATGCAGGTGGTGAACAAGCAAAGCGTGCTACACATGGAAGCAACAGTGGACGCTGAAGACAACAGCCAGGATTACAATAGTTGCAGTGGTTTGTAAAGCAAAAGGTTGCATAGGCATCTGTAGCATTAACAGCATGAAATCACCAAAATCAAATCCAAGACACCTCGGCATCTCTTCTTCCAGTTAACTCCATTCACCTTAAACTAAATTCTTGTTCATATTTGATCTGAGTACGGACTTCAACAGTTAAGGAATTTGACACTAAAGCAACAATAGCAACGAAAACGCAGGGATTTTTTTCTCTGCACAAAAGGAGACCTGGCTGAACTTCCTGTTAAAATAAACAGAAGCATATAATAATGACATCAAGCCTCAGATGCAGCCTGACAGCGACAAATCAACTAGTTTCCACACACCTTCCTTTTAACCACCCTCTCTGGAGAGAGAGATAGTCTGAATAAGATCCCCAAACCGTTTGGAGAGAGTGGAAGTGAACAACTGAAAATTAAGGGGGCAGCCTCTCACTGAATGTAAACAGAATAAATGTAAACCCTATTAAGTTTTCTGTCTGGTGAAGACTGGATTAGACAGATCCCTCAATATTTCTAATAACACAAAGGCTGCAGATGCTTATTTCTTCCTACTTTTCCACGTTCAGCTCAGCCACTAACATCCATGCATCAGTGCTGGACATTCAGTCCAACAGACCTTTACATGTAGTCTTAGATTCATACAGCACCACATGAATGATCTTGACAGTAGCAGTATAACATCAAAGCTCAAGTTTTAGAAACACTGGGAGAAGTGCTACAGTCCATGAAATTTGATTACACATTTTTTACACAATCAACACAAAACTCACTTGTCAGAAATGGTTTTCCACAGCACTAACATATCTTTGCTTTTTTTCCATTTACTTCCCTGACCACCTCTAACAAGTAGATCACCCTGCTGTTGCCACTTACACGGGCTTTTAATCATATGACCAACTTGAATAAAAGCTGAAGACCACAGCAGCAGATCTGAAGCAGTTCACAGAAAAATCACTTAAATGCCCAAGAGATTATCCTAGCCTGTACTCCCATTTCCTATGGAATCCAACAACAATTTTCATTTGAGTTAACGCACTCTGATCTCTTGGTGGAAGTCTAAGGAATCTTCATCCTATCCCACGGCTGGCGGTGTGTGCTAATAGCCACGCAATAAAATCACATACGGTGTACGGCACATGGAATGAAGAAAGATATGTGGCCACAGGGAAGTCACAGTGCTAGATAACCCAGAGAGCTTGAACTGCAATGGGCAGACCAAGGGATTAGCAGGACTGGACAGAAGATACAGTAGGCCTTTCATCTGCTTCCCATAAAGCCCCTATCTGTTTGGGCAATGACCACGCAGTCACAAGTTTTCAGAAGCTAAAAGCAACAACTTACTCCCCTCTGCAGAAAAATCAATTTAAAAGCAGTAGCAGCAACGTGAGTTTAAGCAAACCAAGCACTTCAAAGCTTCTTAGTTGTCACAAGCTCAAGACATATAAGAAACAACAGATGAGGAAGATACACTGCTGGATATGTGTTCATCTGCTGCTTATCAACATTTTTCTTCAAAGACTTATACCTCCTGGATTTTTAATCTATACAGGCTACTATGTGGTACATCTTTAACACATTACTGCCGTACAGTTTGTAATCAGTTTCCTGAACAGGCTAAGGACTGACATTGCCACTACAACTCAAGAAATTTACAGAAGGTCAACAGAATTGACATACCTCTGGAGTACCGGTAATATTCCCTGTGGATTACGGTACAGTTGACAGTAGCTTCAGTACCAGTCTAGAGCAGTATGCCAGGTCTTCCACATTTTGGCACTCCCAACAGTCAGAAGATACTATGCATCTAAATGCAGAAGATGAAGAAATTAGTTACTGAAAGCAACAGGCTGTCTATGCAACAGAATTTATAGTTATCAAGGTCTTCACTGTGTTCTGTACTGGAGGACATTTTCCAGAGAAACTTTGTTTACAGCAGCGATCTTATGCTTCTCTCCAAGCTGTAATGCAACAAGCTTTGTGACTTACTACTCCCCAGATTTTTCAGTCCCATACACGAAGAAAGTCACAATGTCATCTTAGAATCATCTTTTTGCCTTTCCCTAGTAATTCAATACTTTTTTTATTCTTCTTATCACTTAGACTAGCTCTCCTCCGTTCCCAAACAGAAGCAGGAGGGAGGAATTATGTTTCAGCTATCCTGGCAAGAGGTAACGATAACAGAATCACAGAAGAAAGATAAACAGGACACCAATGTACATCCCAGTCATGCAAGCAGCTTCTGGAACTAGCCCCTCTTAAGTCCACACACGCTATTCAAATTCAGTCTAGTATTCTATAATCCTGTTCAAAATGAGAGATATCCAATTATTTAGTCAAAGAAAAATAATTAGAATGAAAACCTCATCACATAATAGCTGCACACAATTACTTAATAGTAAGCTTTCTTTGTTCTGCATAATTGCTTGTTAGGTTGTATACTGGATTTTTGAGGTGGTGGCATCTTCAAATGCTTGACTGCAAAATAAAATTAAGATTCACAAGCACACAAAAGCAATCTGTTCCTCAATTTACACTGAGCTTTCTTTCAAGAACTTTACAAAAGCATATACTAGTTTGTTTACCCAGGAAAGGAATGCATTTTTTGATGACCAACAATGTCTGTGGCTGCAATGCAGACTCTATTCTAGGTTTAAAGTTTTCTAAAAGAGGTAGATCTTTCTAAAAGATCTTGTAAGGATCTGATAACAGCTGTTTATGAAGTTCACACCCACTAAAGGAACAGTTGCAGAAATATGGAAAAAATCCTAAGCTACAGAGCCAATTTCCAGAGCTTATGCCCTATTCATTTGGCTGTCTCACATGCAAAGCAACAAGTCATTGATCTTGTAAAAGGTTAAGGAGCAGCCTAGCTCTTAGCCAGCAATAGAATCTGCAGTTGAGAAAAGGGGTGTAATAGCTTCTGCTACAGAGCTCTTTTACACATGGAAAAGTTTGTTCTATATGGCTAAAAGGGAATATGTGTAAGGCACTCCTATTTCTTGAAAATCACAGAATCACAGAATGTT
>Ga0181612_153590_pt1 | contig 11288 bp, 6 predicted proteins | sample HoacroProtozoa21_FD_119630 | JGI IMG/M metagenome (GOLD analysis project Ga0181612, IMG submission 119630) | Hoatzin crop microbial communities from Cojedes, Venezuel. Combined Assembly of Gp0051906, Gp0051904, Gp0051908 | reverse complement strand
TCTTGTTTTCAGCTGAATTTGCTGGGGACCTTTTTTTCCCCTTCTTTAATATGTTATCACAGAGGTGCTACCACTGTCACTGATGGGCTTGGCCTTGGCCAGCAGTGGGTCCACCTTGCAGTTGGCTGTCATTTGCTCTGTCAGACTCTGGGGAAGCTGCTGGCAGTTTCTTACAGAAGCCACCTGTGTAGCCACCCCACTACCAAAACCTTGCAATGCAAACCCAACACAAGAGAACAACAATAGGTTTCTAAGACTCCTTTCCCTATAGAGGCTAGGGAGAGCAAGTTCTTTCATTTCTACCAGTTTTCAGCAAGCAACATATCATCACAGGTGGCTGCTCTCTTGTATGTATGCTGTTAGCTCTGCTTGTTTGTATATTCACCAGAATGAATGACACACCTGAGTCTCCTCATGTACATACACAGGGAGTTAGTGCCATCAGCCTGAAGAAATCATACACCTGGCTAGAAAAGAATTGTACAAAATGCACTGCATTGAGATGAGATCCTATGGGGCTCTGCTTCAATTCACTGTACATTCACCTGTGTGCTGAGCAGTTTATATATCTGTAACTGGTGTGACATTGCAGCTGACTTCAAAATCTAGATATATTTCACTAGGCTATCAAGCTACTCAAATTGATGAATTAGAAACAATTTTCACTTGTTTAGCTATTTCAAAAAGTATCACAAAGGACAGCACTGTGGGATGAAAATTTGTGTATTCGGGAAAATGGAGAAAGACATAACACTGTTTTGATTCCAAGTGCCTCAAGGTAATTTAGAAAACACACTGCACTGTTATTTTGAAGAGGCTGTAAAGATGCCACAGGGCTGCATTTTATAGTCTAATACACTTTTCACCTTAACACAAGACACTACACAGAAACAGCAGATTGGCAGGTTCAAGGAACAAGAAACAAAACTAAAACAGATATACAAACCAATTTTTAGTTTTGTTTTTTGGTTTTTTGTTTAAGCCTTGGAAAAGTTAAAAACAAAATTGGTGTTCTCCATACAGGCTCTGTAACTTTGAATAGAGGGTGAGGCATAGCTGTGCCTTTGTTTTATTTGCTCTTTGCTTTGCCGTGAAGATTAGAATTTTGATATTGTAGTAGTCACCTGCTGGACTAGTGGGGAAGAAATTTTCTTTAACATAGAGTGACCTAATTCCTAGGGCGTGTTTGGTAAAACACACTGAAAGAATAACTTAGCTGCCTTGGAGAGACATGCATCAACACAAGGAAACACAAGAAACCTAACGAAAACTCTGAGGTGAAAATGTACTTCTGGTTTTCCACATGCAAGATGAAATCCCAAACCTAAATGAGGAACTTGCTTTGTCTGTCATGCTGCAGACCTACTTGTAGGTTTCCAGCTCTGCCAGAGCATTTGGGTGAGCTGCATTACACTTTCAGATATAAGCCATACAGATTGCCTCACAACACTTCTACCTCATGCTGGGAACCTCTTGAGGACCAAGCCAAGCCTGCACTGTGTGGTTGATTAAGAGGCCAGTGGTTTCAAAATGAGAAATGTCTGCCAACCTAGATTCAGATGCAACTAAATAGCCAGTATGATCCCAAAAGTCAACTTGGCAGTGCCAAAACAAATTTTGGATTCTGGATTATTTGCCCTGACCCGGCAGAACAAAAAATCTAATGTCAGCACTTACTAGCAGCCCCTGCTGGGTTAGACTTCGACTTACATGTAGAAATGCTGGCATGTTTCAAACTTAGTTTTGCTGTCCTTTCCAAACCACACCTTATTTTAGCTTACTTACATTTGTTGACTTACTCCCCCACCACAAGACCCTTCAATCATTAGCTCTGTCCTTATAGAGGGTACAGCTTATGCTGTTCAGAGGCCCTTCTACAACCCACGTAATCAAAAGTCAATATCTTCTGTTGATCTGAACCCTAACTCCACCCTGAAGTTTACCATTCATTGCAAACAGATGGCTTAGCTACAGCTGCAAGGCTTGTACTGACACTGTGCTTAAACTACAAGCTGCTTCTGAACGCAGCTATCATGTAATGGCCAGAAGATCCTAAACCAAACCCATCACCCCAGCATCAGACCAGGCACCTGTATGATGCTGGCCTGACATTTATCTGTCAAAGACAGAAACATAAGGGGACAAAGTCGGTAGCATGCTCTGTGAAAAAAAGACTGACTTAGGTTTACTTGGACCTTGACTTAGAACCAGGCCTAATTTGTCCCACTGACTCCTTGATGGAGTATAGACAGATCATTTACACCCGTGCCTCCTTTTCCAAATTTGATGTCAGTGGAACTCTGCTGTTGTAGATGAGCTGAGATCCAGCCTGTTAACTATGCAACTCATTTGCTATGAGTGCTGTGGAATAAAAAGAAGCTTGAAAGAAAATACTGGAAAACAATTCCTCTTATTATAGGGTGCTTGGGTCTGTTCTGTAAAACAGATAAAGAATGAAGCTATGTTCTACCTTGATTTAATCAGGTGATGCAGTGCCTAGAAGAAAGGAGCACAAAAGCAGCAAATGATATGTTCTTAAGCAAAACTGAGAGTGCACACAGGGGGAGCTTCATGTACAGCTCTCTTTTTTATTATCCCTGTGTGGATCTCTCCTTGGGATGTGAACTACCCTTCTGAGGACTCAAACTCCCCAAGTGTGTAGTACCAGAAGTCTACCTATTGTACGTAAGGACTTAGTTTATGACCTATTTAAATGTCACATCTTTTGATTTTTGGCTGTGTAAGTTTTTACTTCCTTAATGCTCTAAGAGCTTCAGATTAGCTGTGTTGCGTGTAATAATAAACTATACCAGGTACAGCTGATATGCCTATAAGAGTCTATGATCAAATACTCAGCAGGTTGAGGACAGTTATAGAAATATTTCCCTGGACCAAACTTGTCCAAGGGTATTTGTGAAATAAAATATGTCAAATTTGCTGTATTTCTGAGGCAATTGAGAAGGTGAAAACGGGACTGCACTGTCTCAGCAGGTTTAGATTTTGCAAGCCATTTGTAAGAGTTCTTCACACCATTGAAGAACAGCAATTGCAGCAGTGTTATTGCTGGCATAGCTATATAGGGAGACTCCTCTGGTGCATAAACTTCAGGCAGGAATCATTCCTTACATCAGATCAAATCTGTATGTGTGCACTGGAAAAGTTCTGTCCAAGTTACACCTAGGCTACTCCTCTGACCTACTTATTCCAGACACTGGTTATCCAATGAGTCTACTCAAATGTCTGGCCAGCAGTTGGAAAATATGATACAGTTGCTATACTTCACTGAGATGCAGACAGAGAATACTGGATGTTCTTACATCCTGACAGAAGCCAGATTTTCTGCAACCTACCTTCATTCTATTCTCAATGCATTAGTTTGTATGTCCCCATGGTGGTGAGTGCACAAGTTAATGAGAAAGATTCTTCATGCTATGGTAAATAGCATTAAGAAAATGTGTCTTGTGATGTAGTTGTCTTTGCTACTTATCCAAATATCTGACCGTTTTTTCACATCTCCTGAGTAGACCATAGAGGGATGCACCCTACTGTGCTCCAGAAAGTCCTGTAAATTTCCGTAGTAGCTACAAGATGCTGGAAAAAAAGTAAAGTTTTGTTTGGGTATGCTAACTGTATGCAGATCCTCAAGTTACACAGTGATATGTTTTGAGTGATTACAGAGATAATGATACAACAGCAAAACTGTGTGGACATTTTTCTAACCCATGAAAAGACAATTATGTACGCTTTTTGGAGAACAGCTGGGAATTCTGCAGCTAATTTTTTTCCATCTGTAGATATAAGGACAATCCTGGGCCCTGGCAAAATAGTATACTATTTCTATAAGCTTTCATATATTGTTATTCTATAACCTTCTGTCGAATATGTTCTTCTAGCTACTATCTGGGCAGAGAACACAACACTATTTCTTGCATGCAGACAGGAGGCGGCATTACAGATTCTCTAAGCCGGGAAAACACAGCTAAAAGATCTTTGCCATGTAATTTTCCTCACCTTACAGACACCTTCTGCCTCCCCACCTCCCCACCCCCAACCCCCAAATGATCTGGCTTGTCATGCAGTTTGGTTCCTGGCAGCTGTGGATACTTTGCTTGTACCTGCTGCATCTGACAGTTTCTTGAACTTCTTCAATCCATCAGTGTCAAACCTGAAAGCACAACAAATGTGCTGTCTTTGGGTGTCGAATCAGTCTGAAATGCTAAGTCAGTGAAACCGCAAAGCTCTTCAGCACGAGGCCCGGGAAGACAGGAACACCTACAGGGAGTCAGCAGCCAATGAATTTTCCTGCATGTATAACATCATTTGTCACGAAGTCCATTTTCCTGGGTTTAAAAATGAAAGGGAATGCATTCTGAAAACAAGATTACTTATGACAATTTGCCTCTCTTTTCAATAACGTGATACTTATTTCAGATCTGCACCACTATTTTAATAGCATAAATTGAATTCTGTCTAGAAAGTGGGGGAAGAAGCATGCAGGTAAGGTATCCTAAGGTACATTCCTGTATCCAGAGTCCTACAGCACATATCAACAAGGAGAAAAGCTGTTAGCACTTTTCCTTTGTGCAAACACTTTGCCAAAGACCTACTGCTTCTCAGAGATTCTGTTATGAATATACTGCAAAGAAAATCCTGAGCATTTAATAAATCGTCTCCAGGCCAGCCCTTGCTAATGTTCAAGTCTGCTTTGACCCACTTCAGAAGAAAACACATGTGAATTCAAGGAAAGGCATTAGGCAGTGGTTTGCATCGTCTGGCAACTTCTACCTCAGATTTATTCTGGTGAGTACATGCATAGAAAGAAGGCATAAACTCCTTTATAAGCCCTACATTTCCTTGCAAGCTGCCACTAAGATCTGTGCAACTAAAATGACAATGAGGAACTCCTATGTCTTTACATAGAGGACTATTATTTTTCCACAGGAGGCTTTCCTAGCTCCCTCTTTTCATCCTCTGAGAAGCGAAACACAGCTTTTCCTTCTCGGCTGCCTGCAGTGTTACTCCGAAGTATCAGAGAACAGCAATTAGATCGTGTCTAGGCGGAAACTTTTAATCGGACTGAAACTGAGTCAAAAAAAATAGCTGTACTCTGCAGCAGTTTTTCTATTTCAAAGCTGAATATGCAAATTTTTTTTTTAATTCCTTTCATACTGCAAAATCAACATTTAAAAATTGTGTGGCTTACAAGGTTAACCTGTGCATTGAATAGACACTTCATAGTGACTGCAAAAGATCAGCTGAAGAGAAAAAACTTGTATATTTGTTTAATGTGTACTTTTCTGAATTCCAAAATCAGAGGTAACAAGGAGAATAAAAAAGTTTTTTTTCTTGGAGGACTGTAGCATTTGGCGCCTGCCCTGCGGCCTGTATACAGAAGGCAGAACTGTTTTCAGATCCTTTTGCTTTACCTCAATCGTAAGATGAAAGTTGCTTTACTGCAAAGGTTTGTTAGTTTGGTTTTGGCTCCTAATACATCTGACCTATAGAGACCTCTTTCCACATCTTGGTATGCTGACGATGATGAGGCCTCGTGTGAAGGAGAACCATTTTTGTTGCTTATTCATTGCGAAAGGTCAGAGGTGTGAGGAGTCTTGCCTGTCTGAAAAATAAAAACTCATGTGCAGACATGATTGAACTGTTAAATTGCTATAAATTGCACACATTATGAAGTGCTAAATTCAGCACTGCTTAGGGTCTTCTATTCTCTGTCACTTGCATAAGCATGTGAGTAATATCCGTGCTCCATTCGTTGATGTTACAGCGCTCGCCCTGTCAGGCTGCACTTCCCTCCATGCAAAACCAGTGCAAGGAAGGATGCTGTTCTTAGCAATGACTTACTGCATCGTGTCATTTGGCTTTTTCTCCACTGTTCTTGCAAGACAGTTTCTCAGGTAATCAGCAAGAAAATAGTAGTGTTTCAAACATGTGAGAGAAGATAAGGACTATGCTTTAATTAGGTAAGATGTTAATGAATTTAACTCATTCAGGAATGGCTGACTACATCTTAGTCAATGTGGCTGTGATTCTACTTACATTATTTCTATGAAGCAAAAGATTTTCATAGCCCCACTGAACTTATCACTCAGCTCTGACCTCTCCCTTGGGTACTTACCCTCCCTGCATGGACAAGGTCCATGGAGAAGGTTGTCTCATGCTTCAAGAGGAGCCCTAGCTTTCTTCCACTAGCTCTTGGAAGATGTTTCCTTTTGAATCTTTGTTTAGTTTTTCAAGAGACTAGATCATCACTACTAGTAGCAATACCACCACAACCAGAATATCATCTCCCTACCTCCTGCCTGTCTGTGGATGTGGCTGGAAAAACCTTCCCATGCAGCATTCGTGTCTATAAAAAGAACACTTCCTTTCTAGCCCCAGGATAAACGCTTCCCTTTACGGCATACTGGGGAGGGAAAATATAAGCAGTCCATCTAGATGTAGAAGGGAGCACAGGTTGGAAACACTCCTCTTTCCACTGTACACAGCATGCTGGGGGCCACAGGTCTGTCCACACAAACGCAAATCTTTCCAACCAGCTCCTGGAGGAGAGAGATCACAGAAGAAGTAAATAGCTCTTTCCTTGACAGTCTAGAAACACATTTTCCCTCCTATTATCAAGGACTTAGGGATCATATTGTAACCAAAACCAAAGAGCAATAATTAATACCTAAAAAATGTGCGCTTTTTTCTCAAGGTCCTTCCTACCAAACTTAGTGATATGGTTCAGAAAAATGAACATAAACAGACAACCTACCTCGAATGTCCCCATATAGCTTTCATCCTCCTCACTCATAGACATGAAATAGGTGAGTTTTTCTGGCCTAATTTACTACGTGCCACTGCCTACTCATCTGCATTTGTGGGTTCTGTTCTTGTGTGTTCTCCTCTCCTGCAAAAATCCTGAATGTTGCCAAGGCAGGATAATAGGACAAGCACACATCCCAATTATCCACATTATTATATTACTTTTCAACACAGAAAACCAGAAACTAGTCAGCTATTACAGCTCCCATATGAGCGTGGATCTTTATCCTGTGCAGCCTGCTGTAGGTGACCCTGCTTCGGCAGGGGGGTTGGACTAGATGACCCATAGAGGTCCCTTCCAACCCCTACCATTCTGTGATTCTGTGATTCTGTGATTACAGCAAAACCCACTTACTGTGGTACTAACCAGTTAGAGCCTGGAACATTCGTTTAAAAAAGAGATCTTGTTAGGCACAAGTGCTGGTACTATCAGGTCCATCACATTCCAGTACTTACTTACCAGCACGCCATAGGAGCCTGTATGACTATTGTCCTTAGTTTGAGAAGAATATGATTGGAACAACATGACTGGGAGATAGCTAGGACAATGCTCTTGCTCAGACTCCCATGGTACCAATCATTGTAACAGCTAGGCACTAGTACTAAACAGACATAAAGAGATAATTTTCTTGTTTATCTGACGTATGTAATTTGTCACTGTGGTAGCACAATAACTACATGGCAATTTATTGTGGTGATTTTTTTTAATATTAACTTCTTCTCTGCCAGTCTGTGACTATTGGTTGTATTGATTCAGTTTTTGCAGTACTTAGAAAGTACCTAGTTTCCTAGGAAACTTAGTGAAAACAGCTGTATATGATAGAAAAATACAGCAACATCTGAAGGAATTCTGGCTAGATGAGAAAGTAAGTGTAGTGAAAATGAAAGTGAAGGCTTTGATGCTTATATGAAGTACAATTATCTCTCTAAAACCTATATGCCTTTAGTTTATAAAAAGAACTCCTTGTCAAGTTCAAAAGAAGCAGTGGAGCATACTTTGGAAAAAGAAGCAGTGGAGCACACTTTGGATGTTTCGAACCACAATCATTATCGTACAGTGCTCAAAAATACATCCAAGAGTAAAGTGATTCTTTCCTCTCCTACAGAATATTTATTACATTAATAGATAGAATGAATACATAGAAGATGCTTGAGCCATTCGTGCAGTACCAGGAGCAATTAATTTTGGACAGAAAATTCGTGCAGTACCAGGAGCAATTAATTTTGGACAGAAAATTCTAAAAAGAACTCCAGCATTCCAATATTAACCTCCCTGCCGTATCTTATTTGCTCAGTTTTGCAATATAGAGTTCTCTCACTTTGAATTTGCACTAGCCTCTGCAAATTTCTTCCAAACTCGAATAGTGGGTTCACTTGTCATTCTACTAATAGTGATTGCCTTAAAAAGTCATTTCAATAACTAAACTGTTTCATCATTTTTAGCTGTCACTGGTAAAGATCCCAGAGAGGTGACAGTCTGAATTTAATAAGCAACATTGACCTGACGATTCATCAGGTGTCAGGAATAAATGGGTAAGGTGAACAAATGGAACGGAAGTCAGAAGGAGTGTTTCTGTACACAAAACCAGAAGTCCCAGTTTATATTCATATGGTTTATTGTACCCATTACCGACATCTTGAAGCTCGTGAACTTCAGAGTGACCTCCATTTTTGAAGGGCATGCAATAGAATTGGTATTTTATTTGAAATTTATTTTTCTCTGTCAGGGCATAGGACTCAAAAACTGCCGGGAATTCAGCTGAATCTCTGAACAAAGATTATTGCTGGATTTTATCGTAATGTTGATAATGACACTGACGGGAGGTAAAAATCAGCCAGGTAATGAAGAAATTGAGCTTATAAGAATTTATAGCTTGTCTCATGAGGAAGCATGCCCATAGCCTCCAATCAGATTAATATCTGTCCATGACTCTGTACGCTGTCCTGAAAAAGGAAAGGTCCCAGAAAAGGGCCTTTAGCGCTATGAAAAGAGTACAGGGCTACTAAGAGAATGAGAAATTGAAAAGCAAGTTAGAAGACAGCAAAATAACTGAGAAAAAGAGCTTGGAAAAGAGATGGGAATATTGATATAGACACAGAAGAGTAAATAATGATGTGGCTTTTGGAATGAGGAGAAAGACACTGGGAAGTAAGCAGATACCTAAGGAAGTATTAAAATCAAGATGTGGAAGCAAACAAAAATGGTGATGAAGAACATGAAAAGGACGACGGAGGAAGTGAGGAAAACACACTCAATATATAAGCTGTAAAGAACCATATTCTAGGAAGGTACCACTCATCCCACATCAAATACTTCAATATTTTCTAGAATGATTTTACTTCTCTGTCAAAAGAGCATGAGCTACAGGTAGGCAAAGAAAAGAAGACTTGAAAAAGAGTTTAATGTTAAACTTTGGAAATGCATTACTGGCTCACATAAAATACATCAGAAATTCAATGCATGCACATCTCCTTGGAAACCCGCAGACAAAATCTTTCTACTTGCTATAACATTAATATTTTTACTACTATATAAGAATTATTTTAGATTAAATCCCAGGAATTCTATAGAGTATTTAGGTTCCATAGGGTTTCCCTCTGTTTGGAGATAGTCTGTACTTCATAGGCTTTGGAATTGTCAGCCCTAGGACTGGTGTGCAGAGATACTTACACTTCTATTTCTTCCACTTTCCAAAGGAGAAATGGATGAGCCAGTTATGAATTTCTAATAAATGTAACACTAGCAAAATTTATTAGCATCATCCAGCAGACTATGTTTAAAAGACCACAGTTTTCTGTCCAACTTTTTTACCCCAGAATGAAGCAAAAAGCCAGATCCGTAAGATGACCCTTGGAGCCTTCCAGCAAACAGATAGAAACTGGCCACAAGTTTTCCTGGAGGACATTGGTTGAATTGCTTCAACTGGATTTACCTTTTCATTTATTTCCACTCATTCATTAGATGACTTGTTACAGCTCCCTTTTGCTGATGATTGTCTTGTCCAGTACCTGTTTACGTTACCTTAACTTTTGTTTGTTATGAAAGGAAAAGAAGCATTGATTCCTTCCAAGTGCACTGCCTTGCCATAAGACTATAAAAAGTGTATGAGAAAAGCCAAGGCATATGCAGTGCTTTGACTCAAAATGGATTCCATTAACCTCAAAAATGAGCAGTTGCCTAAAGAAGGTCATAAGCTAATTACTTACCTTATTGTGCATTGCAGAAATTGCAAGAACTACAGCAGAAAGAACACTAGATAATCACTTTAATATTCCATGATAAGATCACAAGAGGGTAATAAAGGACTCGCAGATGCTCTTACTAATTGCAGGAATTTTATGCAGTCTTTTAAGAAAATGAAAAAAAAAACCATGGTCTTGATGATAAACACATTAATTATCCTAAGTAACCGAAGTACTACTAAATGCAAAAAAACACCAATAAAACCCTTAAATTTAGATTGTCCAAGTAAATTTTCAGAAGTGAGCTGTGCTCTAGGGTTCCTCAAAATTTTGGGCACCAAAAATCGGGCCCCCTAAAACATATTATTGCTTTGAACATGGGTGTCAATCTCACTTAATATGTAAGAAACAGACCCTTTAAAATCAGTCTTCATCTTTGAAAATCATAGTCTATTCAAAATTAAACATAAGATGTGGTCTCTATGGGCAACCTGTGCCAGTGCTCAGTTATGCTCACAGTAAAAAAGTGTTTCCCAATAGTCATACAGAACCTGTTATGTTTCATTTCGGGCCCATTGCCTCTTTCCTGTCATGGGGCACCACTGGCAAGAGCCTGGCTGCATCTACTTTGTACCCTGTCTTCAGGTATATAAATACATTGACAAGGTCTCGCTCCAGCCTTCTCTTTTACAGACTGAACAGTCCTAACTCGCTCAGCCTTTCCTCATACGAAAGATGCTCCACCCTCTTCATCATCTCAGTGGCCGTTGGCTGGACTCTCTCCAGTAGCTCCATCTCTCTCTTGTACTGGGGAGCCCAGAACCGGGCAAAGTATTCCCCATGAGGCCTCACCAGTGCTGAATAAATAGGAAGCATTACCCCGCTTGACCTGCTCGCAACACCCCTCCTCATGCAGCCCGGGACACCTTTAGCTTTCTTTGCCACCAGAGCACACTGCTGGCCTGTGGCCTACTTGGTGTCCACCAGAACCCCTAGGCCTTTTCTGCAAAGCTGATATGCAGCCTGTTGCAAATATATATGTGCAAATGTGTATATATATATATGTGCAAATATAATTGCAGCATATACTGGCTCACAGGGCTCTTCCTTCCCAGAGGCAGGATTTTGCACTTCTCCTTATTAAAATTCATGAGGCTCCTGTCAGCCTGTTTCTCCAGCCTGTCAAGGCCCAACTCAATGGCAGTGTGAAGCTCTGGTGTAGCACCCACTCCTTCCAGTTTTGTATCGTCAGCAAATTCATTGCAGGTACACTCTGCCCCATCATC
>Ga0181612_128401_pt1 | contig 11288 bp, 7 predicted proteins | sample HoacroProtozoa21_FD_119630 | JGI IMG/M metagenome (GOLD analysis project Ga0181612, IMG submission 119630) | Hoatzin crop microbial communities from Cojedes, Venezuel. Combined Assembly of Gp0051906, Gp0051904, Gp0051908 | reverse complement strand
TCCAACCCGTACTATTCTGTGATTCTGTGATTCTGTGAACATACATGATTAGGGGCTGGGCGTTTCGGACCTGCCCCAAAACTTCCCGAGGTACTTACAAAGCTTTTCCAAGCAGTCCGCTGGCCTTACGCGTAAGGCTGAGTTGCCAAGGAGTTTGGCCTGAGGACAGCAGGAGCACTGCAGGCCATACCGCGGGGCAGCGGAGGATAACCGTACTCACCCAAATACTTCGCTTACAGGGTAAGAACTGGTAACGATGCTTTTTAAGCTGCTACAAAATTATGCACTTGTAGAATGATGTTACAATTCTGTATTCTGCTGCAGATTTTTAATCTTTAATTAGACTACAGAATAGCAAAGATGAATCACACCTTATTAAAAAAATAAATTAAAAAAAATCAAACCTTGCCATTAAGCTCCTTCTGCATGCTTAGCACACAGAACATTTTGTACTTAAAAAAAAAAAAGTACAGCAGTGCACATTGGTTTAATCAATTAAGTAGCTCTAAAACACTTGGCCTGTGTTAAAAAAATTGGAAATCCCGATTTGAAATGAGTTTGCTTATCTAGTCCAATACCACCACCAAAACCGTCCCACAGCCTCCTGCAACCTCAGGACCAACTCCTGACGCAGGCCCCGACTCAGTCAATCGTAGCACGTGTGGCCACAGCTCATCTTGAGTCATTACCCGTATTTGGTAATTATTGCCGCAGTTCCAAAGCCGCGTAACCTCTCCTTGCAGCGCAAGGCCAAGGCGAAACGCCCCTCCTCACAGCGCTGACCCCTCCAGTTTCAGATACAACTCAGGCAGAACAGGCACTGACTTCTTCAAGGCCAAATTCAGCCAAAGTCATCCGGCAGCTCTCAATTTGCTTCTAATTAACCGGCATTTGATCACAACAAGGATTTGCATCTTTTCCCAAATTCAGCTCACCACAGACAGTGGTTTATAGCAACGACGTTCACCAACGGTACATTTTTTTCCAAATGGCCTTTCCTCTCCTAACGCCAAAGCCTGGCATTCCGAAAGGAGCTGGCCTCTCCCAACTTCGTGGGGGATGCAGCTGAAATAGCTTTATGTCTCAAAATGATCATGCCCTGAGAATATGCGACTAACAAAGAGGTACCGCTTCAAGGAAAAGCCAAATTAGTAACGTCCATTTACGGACCAGCTAACGCTTACACGGATACCTAAATCTTTTGTTTAGCCCTGAATTAAAGTAGTAGTGAGAAACTAAAGAGTTTTTTCTTCTGAAAATCTCACAACGTGACCGTCAAGCTGCCCAAGCTAGGGAAGCACAGTCTAGCTAGACAAGTGAGGGGTGAAGGGAGAAAGCTATTTTCAGAGTGCTGCATCCCAGAGTACTCGAAGGGATCACAGTCAAAACACGGGACTGCATTGTGTGGAGATCCGTAGGGACGTGTGCTGGATCTAGTGCCACAAACACCTTGGTTGAGAAGCTGCAGTGAGGGTTGGACCACACGACCTCCCAAGGTCCCTTCCAAACAAAATTATTCTATCCGTTTACAGACTCAAATCTGGAGTAGTTAAATGTAGAAACAACATAAAGATGAGAAAGTAGCGCACTACCGGACAGCTTTCAAATTAAAATTCAGTTTGACATATGGGCAAAACGTTTCTGAAAAAAAAATCACGACAGTGAGAAAAAGGGCAAGATTTTTCCTTTATGTAAAAATACTCCACTGCCGCAAACAGATGAGAGACAAGTAATTCTGCAGTAAAAAAGCTGTTGGCTGTGGCAGATCACAAGCTGCACATGAATCAACAACATCACGCTGTTCCTCACTTTCTAAATATATATTATGTTTATATTTATATAGGGCTGTATAAACAAGCAAACAGAGTCTGCAATAAGCCTTCCGACTCTGCTCAGTCGCAGCTCTGCACACAGTTTGCGGCACTGCACTTCAAGAACAAGGAAAGCCAGACAAGGTCCAGAAGAGTGCCACAAGGATAATCAGAGACAACATGACCTACATAAAACCAGACTGAAAAAATAAATATTGTTCAGCCTAAAGAGGAGTTGACATGGTAGAGGAAGAGGAGGGGACAAGATAATACACTTTCAACTGCATATAACACAGAAGTAAAAAGGGAAGGAAGAGTCTTATTCCTACTCATGTAGTTATTAAGTTAGCAACAGTACGAAATCTAACTGCGCAAACCAAAGTAAAGGTTGAGATTACAAACCACTTTTTAATGACACAGATAGAGAATGATGTGGGTAGGTAGGATACAGGTTTCACAAATTCAAGTCATTGGAGGCCTTTAAAAATGGCTTAGCCAAAAACCCGATGACATTAAGGAGACTGTAGCCTGTTCTCAGGCAAGAGACAAACCACACTCCCTCTTCAAGTTGTCTTCAGTCCTAGTTTTACACAATCCTATCACTTCTGCTTGGCCGGAGGTTGCAGTGTTATCTAACATTGTATGACTCTGTTGTAACTGCAAACATCGTTTGGTTTTGCTTGCAACTCACTGCCCTGAAAATCCTTACCTCCAACTGCGGGTCCCGTGCTTCCGATGCCATTCAAGCGTGCCCTGAATCCCAACAAACCAGTGGCAGTCCTCACGCAGAGAGAGGTTAACGGGTAGAGTCCAACAGAAAGCCCACTGAAGCCACATCCTAAAACTGAGAGAACGCTGCTGGCTGGTAAAACACGCTGGCATGCATTTTTGGATCAGCCCTGACCTGCAGAATAGCCAAATGCCCCTGCTCAGCATGAGGGTTTTATACCAACGGGTAGGGGGCTGGAAGGTTTATCACACTCATCTCTCAGTTATGAAGCAAATCGTGCAGAGACTGAACCTTTTATAGTCTTTATAAACATATTTCAAAAACTCTGAATATTCTCCTTCTTCCCTTACTTCCTGCAATGATGTGCATTAACATGGTGGGGGGTTCCGTTCTGACTAGGTTCATCTTGGACCAAACCAGTTCAGTTGTAAGCACACCTGGTTAGGAATTCAGTCTGCTCCAAAGCACCAGACCACCTCACGCGGGGTCTGGTATTTCACAGAAATCGTACTGTGACATTATGCAGTCCTTCGGTTAAAAAAAAGTTACCATATCAATACTATCTACATGTTGTTTCCCACTGATGCTAATTAAGTATTTAGCTTTAATCAGTGGAAAAATGAATCATTTATTAATTCTTTTCAAAATCTTTGTAACTTTAACTCCATGGCAGTAATTCCAAGACTGAATGTAACTTCCCAGCCCCTCAACGTGGGACCAGCGGAACACGAAGGCAGCCGTCTGCCAGCAGACAGCTATACTGTCTTCCACATCCAACCACATAGTTTTGCAACAGTAAACACAACAGCATTGGGGGTGAATCAGCGTATTCCTTGTTCCTGCTTCATTTCTGATTTTCAAGTAGTCGTGAGTGAAACACTGTGCTCCGCCTTTCGAGCACGATGTGAACTCCGAAATGCGAGGCACCAGTTAGGACTGCGACGTGGAACGCCTGCCGCCGCAGTACTGCTCTGCCATGCAAGCTCCTTCGCTTTCCTCGTCTGTGGTCTCCACACGTAAAATAAAGAACTTCCTCTGTCTTACTGTTCGCACTGTGTGTTTTATTTTCAGCTGTGTGGGTGTGCCCGTCCTTCAAATGCCTAGCTTGGGTGTGAATTTCACAAATCTCTCCATCTACGCTCCACAGACCTCCATGCTGCTATGTTAGACACAAGCACTCCAAGGCAAGATTTACTTTACTGGAATTCTTTTCTCAAGACATCATTCCCAGTGTCCTCTTTCCAAGCTTTTCTCTCTTTTTGCCCTAATTCGTACAAAAGAACCAAGAAGATGCTTCTGGCCTCCCCCACCCAATTCTACACCCTCATCCTACAGCTTTGTTACCAACTTCTATGTCCCAAGTTCCCCTTACCTTAAACTCCAATGGTTTTGCACATCTGGGTTAATACCGCCAGGCCTCACTCCACAGGACTACCAAGTGAGTCAGCACAATAATCATACGCCTGAGCCTGAGCCCAGAGAAAAGATCTGTAGAGCCTTATTCAACGCGAGCAGAAAATTCCTACTTGGCTCTGCTTTTTCATGGCTGTATTACAATCTCACACTATGCAACTCCAATTTTCCTGAGGGAATGTATTTTTTTGCTGTTCTTCTGAACATAATACTAATCTCATCATGTATTTGTCGTGTCACTCTGATGCTTTCCAATACTTTTTTCTGCACCCGTGCATTCTATAGAAAACAAAGCACGTCTTCTTGCTGTACACTTCGCTTTACGGCTGCCACGGCAATGACCTCCACAATATCCTACCTGTGGTTTGCAGCAGCAGGACACCCTCGTTCTGCTAATAGTCTTGCAATTCACGGACACCAGTTTGTTTTGCATAGCAGCTCGATTCATCACTTTTAAGGGAAATTTACTCATACCAAAGACTAAAGTTAACTCACAAGGAAAACAGAGCACATCTCTCCCCGCCCTGCCACTCCCTTCTTCCACAAACACCGCTGCCACACACAGAGACTCTCTGAAGAGCTGCTACATAACTAAACCTTCTTTTGGAAGGTGATCTGAAAGAACACTTCAATTCAATTTAAAAAGGAAATTAAATTTTAGCAGTGCTGGAAAACAAAAATCCAGGCCACACTTCAAAAAAACCCTACAACAAAAGAAAACATGAAGAAAAGTGAATGCAACCGCCTTTATTTTTGCTTTATTCAGTGACTACAAAAAAATTTCAAGCCTGAGATGAGATCATTTCATCTTTATATCTAAAAATATAACCCCTACTTTAACAGAAAACTTTTTATACTGGATGTAACGGTAACACAAGTGTTAGGAGTTTAAAGACAGACAAGACATAGGCACTTAAACTCCCTGTAAAATTTCTAAAGAATATTTCCTTCACCTACACGCAAGTCTGAGTCATTCTTGAAATAATTTCACTGACTACAGGAGAAAATGTCACCTCATGGCAAGGGCACTTAAGCTGGCAGCTTCTTGTTAGGGGACCCGAATGCCCCCCAATACTAGGAATTACCGAGCAACACGAGGGCTCGTAAGCCTGAAGGGCACTGGGAGAAGTAACTGGGAAAAGAGGGGCAAGCACGCAGAGCCTGCCCCCGTGCCCTTCAGCAGGCAGTGCTGTGTTTGCAGAGCCAGGGAGCACTGCTGAGGTGGAGACCGGGGGGACCTGTCAGCCTGGCAGCAACGCTGCCGAGTCCCAAGCATGGTGACGGCTCCACGCAGGGACCGATGCACAGAAAGTGCTACGTGAAGATAAAACACTGACACAGCAGGGACTGTGGAGCAGATCTGCCACCACAAAACATGTTAGCACAGAGTGGAAAGAGCCTCCACCTTCCCAGCACCGCCACAACAGAATCTCCATCGCTGTGAACACGAACCAGTTCTTTAAGAACATGAACATCACAACACAGCACCCTGTCACCTTACTTATAAGTTCACATGTGATTAGTATAAGCCTGACAACAGGTGTTCAGGTTTCAACTCTAAATCTGCTCTTAAAACACTCCGAAATAAATATTCCTGCCTCCCATGTCTTGAAAGAAGTTCCCTCCCTATGCCAAAAATAAGCTTCGTTCTTAGGCCAAAACGTCTTCTTATCACAAGTCACAAAAACAGTATGAAAAACATATCTCCTTCTGGGAAGCCTTTAATTTGTATACACATTTTGCCTCAAACTTAAAAGGAAAAACAAACAAACAAAAATCCCCAACATTCTAGGCTAGCATCTTCTTGCGCCAGGAAAGCTGACAATTTAATTTGTCTCATTTTAGTACATGAGAAGAGGCACATTTCAGCGGAGCCTAAAAATATAGCCTCAACCTTAAATTAAAGGGATAAGTAATTTCCCATAAGAAGCAGAACAGCTTCTCCAGAGAAGCCTGTCAAACCATTTTGCAAGTCATCTTAGCACTTTTTCAAGATACAGCTCAAGGTCAAGGGGCAATCCTAGTTCATACAGCCTGACCTCCTGCACATCAACATGCTGGGACGTTTCACTTGATTACTTCTGGTTTGAGCTCAATAATCCATGTTAAACTACGGCAGAATTTCTAGTGCTGATGTAAAGATGCAGAGAGATGGATAATTCACCAATTCCTTTGGTACTCGATCCCAGTGCTCACAGATCAGTCCGCTACTTGCTAGTTCTCTGCCTACATGATAAGAATTGTTTGTATTTGCAGAAAAGTAGTGCTGATTTGTCAGATGCTGTGTCCTGAGGTTTCTCATCCTTCCATTTCTTATCAGCTTCACTTAATATGCCTTTACTTCTTAGCATCTGACTGAATCAGAATATGTTATGTTTCAATACGTGCAGGATCAGTAGAGAAAATTCTGTATCACTCCCTGCCCTCCTTATTTACCGCTTTGGTAATCTCTGTGTCATTGGCAAATTTTATCACAGCTCCATGTACTTCAGATCAATGACAAAACTTAAATGGTGTCAAGCACAGTGCTGATCCCTCTGGAGCTACACTCTATTATTATGACTAATTTTTTATGTTTGCCTGTTGGCCAGTTCTTAATCCTTTTAACTTGTGCTTCACTGATAGACGGCAGCGCTATTTTTCAAACCGGAATGGCATGCAATGCAAAAACCTGGCTGTCGAGACAGGCTGTTCCAGATACACCTTCGCCTTTATCAGCCAAACCTCTGAACTTCTTTAAATACTGAACTTCAGCTTGCACAAGATTCAACTCCTGTAAAGCTACGCACACTGATAACACCATCCCTATTCCCAACTCCCTTCCCAGGACTGACGTCTGGATGTTCACTCCATAGTTGTTCCCAGTCTCTCCACGTCTGTCCCCAGAACAGGAGATTTCTGAACAGAAACAGACACGGAGAGCCCTGGAATAACTACGGCTAGAACATCTGATCCTACCACGTTCTTGCCGTTCGCTGTTCTCACCATGTGCTCTCCTGAACAGAAACAGGCACGGTAAGAACAGTTCACGGTGTGAGTGCTGATGCATTAACACAGTTACTGAAATGATTTTTTGGAAAAGTCTTAGGATATTAGGAGACAGATAAACGCCTTTCAAATTTACTTTCACTGTAGGCAAAACAAGTTCCCCTTCTCCTTCTCTCCAATCTTTCTGAACCCTATACAGAGGCAACGACAGGATTTTAACACCTTTAGTTCACCTTTAGAAAGCAGACTGGGATAACTCGGCTGAGCAACACCCGAATACTGCCCTTCAGTATCTTTTCCGTTCACTCACTTCTCGCCCCTGTGTTTCAGTCCATGCTGCTGCAACAATCCCAGTGAAGAGACCCACCAAAGCCAACACCTTAAGTTGTGCTCAAGTCAAGAACACGTTCTTCAGCGAAAGGCCATGGATCAAACACGCTGCCTTTGGGTACCGACCGTCCAAACGGCCGCGCATTTGCCAAAGCTCCAGCAGATTCCGCCTAAAAAACCCCAGACGTAGCAGCCCATGTCGCCCGGCTCCCCACCCCCGGCTGCAGGCAGCAACCGAGGTGTAGCGGCCGTCTTTCCACTTCTCCCAGAGAACTACACACACCTCCAGCTTAATAACAGGAGAACAGCACAGAGTTTTCCGTGAAAACAATAAGGATGAAAAGATAAAATACCATGAAGCTATCCATATTGGATTAATTTGTTTGATTCTGATCGTTACAAACAAGTTTTCGTTACCAAGTGCTGCTGAATTTTTAAACAAAAACCCCAAAACACGCCATCCGTCTCATCGCTGCGCTGCACCTCCCTCCCCTGTAATCAGTCCCAGAGTAACTGCAACTCAACGTGAGTGAAGGCAGCAGGCTGAGCTCTGTGTAATTACCCATTTGATCCTATTAAGACACCGAACTCTCAAATTACCAGGCTGAGGACTGTGCATTGGTACACTGCCATGTACATAGGTACTCAAGCAACTTCAGCCTGAAAAGCTGCCTACAGTTCGTAGCTCAGCTCCTCTAGAACAAACAGATGCATATTGCTTAACATAATGTGATACAATAACAGAACCGTCACGCACAACTTCATTGCTTTTAACAAGGGTAATAGAGAGAACAATACCAAGTAAAACTCTAGGAATGTAAAATATCCAAACATATAATTTATTTTTAGTGTCATTAATGTGCACACTAATGCATAGGTATTAATTTGACAGGAATATAAAAAAAACTGCACATGTGAATTAAACCTTCTTTTGAGAAGATTCAGGAACTTGATTTTTCAGTGTTGAATATCTGAAATCTCTATGTAAAAACTTATAATGGAAATTATAACAGCATAACCCGTGTTACAATAATGCAGCTCAGGGAAAAATATTCAGCACCACAGAAGTGTGTGATAAACTGTCAGAGCAGAATTTGGCACGTTGTGTTAACAGAAATAGTAAGATACTTCATTTACAATCAATAGCAAGATACTTAATTTACAATCCCAAGGAAATCTGGTTATTTATCTCCACTGATCAGGAAAAACACTTCATTCTGGAAAAAGTATGCACATGTTACCACAGCTTTCAGATAAACATCTCTATCAATCATTTCATGCTCATTTATCTCAGTTGCTTCTTTGCTACCTCATTCATAGACGCCAACAGTCTTCTACTATTAACATAAAGTGCAGAATTATTAATCATAAATAATCTACATTTACTTTTCAAACATTTTTTCTGCTAACTTCGGCATATTTGTGCAAATACAGTGTTATATTAAGCATAAAGGACAAGTAGCTCAGAGTCATCTAAGAGCCAGGCAACACTTTATACCAGGTCCCCAAAACTGGACGAAGTTCGACCCCCCCTCCCCAAAGGACAGCCCGCTCCCTCAGTAAGGGGAAAGACAGAGCGTGCAGCAGGCTCTGAACTTTCTGCTCTCTTGATCAAAAGACTTTCAATGGATTAAAACAAGAGGAAAAATAGGAGAGATGAATGCATTCAGTTGCCACCAGTCAGATGTTTTATTAACACCCCCACAGCTGGAGAAACACACCAAGTTCAAGCTATGAGGTAGCTGAGATCCCAACTCTTCACATTAAAGCCAGAGCTACTCATTTTATTCTTCTACACACTCTAAAATGTAATGTCTTGGAGAAACACCCTTCACTAGTTGCTGCCTGTAATGGAAGGGAAGAATGACCAACCAAGAAAGAAAAAATTCTTAAAAAATTAAAAATCAAACTGTCTTGGCAACTGCGAATAATGAACAGTATTCTTGACAAGCACAACTACCTGAACATCAGCAAGAGCTCAGAAACTGATGCCACTGCTCCGCTGTCCGAGTTTTGTAGAGGGGCTAATGCCTCTTGAGCAGGTCTGTAAGAAGAACATTTTCATGGGGGCTGTGGAGGGAGGATGGGGTTTGAGGAGCAGAGGCGTAGCAAGTCAGTGTCTGAATCATGGGGGGAGAGGTTAATCTTGATTCTAACTGTAATTGATTTTGGTTTCTTGCACAAAATGAAAAAGTAAAAATTCATAGCAGTAGTGTGCAGTGAATCAAATATCAACTTCAAATTACATTTTTTTTGCTTCATTGGGAGATCATCTCATCCCTTTTAATACTACCAGGAAAACAGCATTTGAAATCAAGTAGTAAAAATTTGCAATTATAAAACAATTATTGCCTATTAGTCATTAGTCAAATTACAGTTTCGATTATACACAAAGATACCAGCAGCATGGAGTGAGGCAGAAGTACCGAAGTTTAAAGCCACCCACACCCCAAGCCCCAAAGCGTTCCACCAGGAGCCATCCTGGCAACCAGCAATGACAGCTTCTGTCTGACCACAGCACACCATCACGCGGGAAACCCGCTGCCCGCGGTACTAAGCGAGTATTTTAAACAGCGCACACAAGAAGCAAGGACACAGCACCATCAGGTTGGTACAGTAAAGGTCCATTCTTCTCCTAAAGCTAACAAAAATGAGCTCTCAGAAAAACAGTAGTTAAAAAAATGTTTAAGAACTTCTACTCTAGCTATACTTTCGTCATGTGACAGCCATCAACGTTACACAGACCTACACACAGAATCTGACAGTAAAGGCTTCCTGCTAGTTGACTTCAGTTCATTTCCAGTATTTCCTATTTCCCATGCGTTTATCCCTACTCGGCTCACGAAGGAATTTGAGTAGCGCCAGTGAATCTGTGATACTACTGAATACACCAGGATACTGTTTCTGTTGATTAACAGCTTGAAGAAAGTGTGTTGAAATAGAAAATGGGAACTTCTGTTTTCATGGCTTAGTGCACTGGGCCAACCTAAGTAGCTTTATGTTTATATAACTTTTTATATACCGTTACAGTGCTGCTTGAGCAAAGAAAGGATTTGTTTAAAATAAACATCAGAAGCTGAATAAAGTGTAAAATAAAGCAACATGAAAATACAAGCTTCTCAGTTGAGTTAGTAGAAAGATCAACAGAGAACAAGATATATTATCACCAAAATATATATACAAATATGTAAATATCAGCTAATATGGATCACTGCCAACATTTAGTCAAAGACTATCCAAATAGCCGGGTATGATACTATACTATATACACAGCCTTTGGAAAAGCAAAGAAGTCATAAAGTTACGGAGGTGGGGAGTACCTTGGTGGAACTTAAACGCTTTGATCTGACAACTGGGTTTGAATCCTGGAAACTGCAACAGGATTTATGACCCATGCAGGACTTCAGCTCTCTTTGTACCAAGAATAATGTTCATTTCTTTATTAATGAACCAGCAGCACAGTACAATTGACAAGCATAAAATTATGCAGAAAAGTATTACCAAGACTGCTAAAAGAAGGAAAAAAACTGAGAAAAACAAAGCTTTACGTACGAACTTAAACAAGTCCACCATGTAGTTTGATACAGTTTGTAAACAACTTCCAGCCCCAGCTTCTCTCAGAATCCGTCCTCCTTTCACGGGGGACAGCTAGGTATCCGTAATGGGCATTCTTCTGGGACCAGGAACGCAGGAAACGGCCTCACCAGCATGTGCCTGCAGCTGAGCGTAGCTAGCACTAGCTTTAAGCGATCTCATTCCAGCATCGGCTCCTTTGGAGCACAGCAACACAGCATCCTCCTCACAGAACTAACCGGACGCAGTTCTGGCGGAGCCCCATCCTGCCAGGCCACCGCTTCCCGGCCGCAGCCAGTGGTCCCCAGCAATCCTGGCCCCACAGCAGCCCATGCAGCCGGCTGTAGCTCCGGCTGCACCAGGAACCAGCCACCTCCAAGAGCAGTCACAGCCCCAAGCCCCAGGCAGGCGGCACACACACAGCCCCGCCATGACGACGAATG
>Ga0181612_100368_pt1 | contig 11288 bp, 5 predicted proteins | sample HoacroProtozoa21_FD_119630 | JGI IMG/M metagenome (GOLD analysis project Ga0181612, IMG submission 119630) | Hoatzin crop microbial communities from Cojedes, Venezuel. Combined Assembly of Gp0051906, Gp0051904, Gp0051908 | reverse complement strand
CCTCTCATACCCCCTCCTTTCCCCCTGGCAGGGTCTGCAGCAGATACTACTAACAGCTTGCCCAGAGAAGCTGTGGGTGCCCCCTCCCTGGCAGCGCTCAAGGCCAGGCTGGACGGGGCTCTGAGCAGCCTGGTCTAGCGGAAGGTGTCCCTGCCCACAGCAGGGGGGTTGGAACTGGATGATCTTTAAGGTCCCTCCCAACCCAAACCACGCTATGATTCTATGATACTTGGGAGGTATTTGTGTAAATGCCCATGCTGCTCGATGTGCGGCTACAGCCAGCTCAGAAATGAGTCTTCTGTAAAAGCCACTGAGTATGCCTAGAGGTCAAACTCTAAATTAAACAATCTGTAAAAACTTTTGGTCAAATTAAATGTGTTCTCTGGCTCAAAAATCTTGGGGACAGAGGGATATCACTTAAATCCAAGGAACTAAAAATCCAGATCCCCTGGAACTGTGTAATATTTAGCCACTTTCCTGCAAAGCTGCTAAACTGTCTGTAGGGGAAGCATCTGGTAAATAAACTACCTACAGAACAAAGGTAAATGAAGCTGGTACCGGTGACCCAGAGGAACTCAACTTGAACACATTGCCCTTTTGGATTTAGAGGGGAGAGGTAATTGTTTTGCTAATAGAGGAGGGAAAAGCTTCAAGATTGTACAAGAGAACTAGACAAATCAGAAGTGTAAGAAAGAAAGTAAAAATGTTTCTTAGCAATTCCTTATACCTACTGATAAAATGTTTTTTGGAATTGCTATTTGTGTCTAAATTATGTGATAGAAATTTTTACCTACTAAAATGAACTCAGTCAAACCTTTTGTGCCATATGAAAAAAGGTATTGTGTGTGACTTTTGCAATTCAGAAAAATAACCTCCATCTATTTCACTTTACCTAGAATTTGTGCCATATATATGTATTATACATTTTACTGTGTGTAGCATTCAGGACACTCAAAGGACTTTTGAGTTCTGTCTGACTGTGGATTCTGCTGTATTTTTTTGCATTCCTCAATACCTATTTGGTTACATTAGTTTTCAAGGAATATATTGGTGTATAGAAGGCAGGCAAGTATTTTTAAATCTTTTTCATGTTTAAAATCAGACTTTTATTGGGAGAGATTATTGTGTTAAATATTTTCGTAAGTGAAAGTAAGTATTTAGTGGTTTTGGCTGTGCACTAGGGTAAACAAAATGTTTTTAGATACCATGTTGGAAATTAAAATATCAATGTCAAAGACTTTCAATTCAACTCTTTGGCAGTTTCTCTTTTAAAAAGAAATTTGAAAGAAGCCTCTTACTCAATTGCAGGGTTCTGTTATTTTATATCAGATAGGGATATTATCATCCACCAAGCAATTTTAAAGTTTCTTTTCGAAGTCATTCTTCCATTTGTGTACTAAACCATGAGTGGGATGATTTTCTCTATTCTAGAACTCTGGACACGTGTTTTGAGTGTTTAATTTCCACAAATCTAATAGCTTGGAATTAATGATTTATTCATGGCTTTGCAGACACATTCCTTAACCCAGCGGAGGGCTGTACAGGGTCGAAGAAAACGATTTGATGTGTTACTAGCCGAGCACAAAAGCAAAACCAGGGAAAAGGAACTTCTTCGACATTCAGATCATCATCAGCAGATGCCCCCTCTCAGGGAACCACATCCCTCACCTACTAAAACTTCCCAGGAGCTGCACCAAAATTCTCATGGAGTTACTCTTACAGAATCAAAGCCTTTATTACCTAATAAACCCAAACCTCACCCCCCCAGTCTTCCAAGGTAAGGAAAATCTGTGGGTTCAATGTTATGAAATTAATACTGGTAGCTTCATCAGGTGGATTTTGAAAGAGCGATATGGATCTGTTGGATGGGGCAGTATTTTTTGCTCTAGGCCTGGTGACTGTCTGTCTGCAATTAGCAATTACATACTGAGCTGTAGCTCGTAGCATGGAGGGTTTGGTGTTTGGAACAGCAAAAGCTGACTCGCATCGAAGAAAGCAGTTCAGCGGCGGTTAGGCAATGTTGCTTTTCTACTGGTACCATACCTCCTGTCCTTCCTCTTGGTAGACATGTTACAAGACTGTGGAAAATACCAGGAATCTGTAAATGTAGATTTCCCTCTGTAAGTAGTAGTAAGCATTTAAGCATGGAGTTTTTAACTGGACTTAGTTCAATAGCATCTTTACTGCTTGTCTTGCCCAGGCCTCCTGGCTGTCCAGCCCAGCACAGTGGAAATGCCCCTAGCGAGTCTCCTTCTGTCCACGAGTCCCCGCACCCTCCCTTGCCTGCAGCTGAGCCAGCATCTCGGTTATCCAGTGATGAGGGAGAATGTGATGAAAAAGAAGAGCCTGTTGAAAAACTGGATTGTCATTATTCAGGTCATCATCCTCAACCAGCCGCTGTACGTTTTAACTAAAAGCTAACCTTGGTCTCTCGTTGGCCCTGAACCTGTAAAGAGATTACTTGAGGGTTTTAAGGGTGGTTTTCTATTGGGTGTGTGATTATTTTTTTTTTTTCTAGTTTTTAAGAAAATTATTTTGTTGCCTTGTAAGGAGTGAAGGTTTAACTGTAGTTGCAGAGTAAATATGCTGAAGAAATGTTTTTGGACCTCACTTTCCCGATCTGAAAGAAATCAAAATGCCAAAATACTTAAGATAAAATTGGTAACTGCTCAAAAGGTCTGTGGTTTTGGAATAAGGACGTGTAAACAGTGCCTTTTTCATGAGATTTTGTTATTGGACTTTGACGCATACGCACATTTTTTTACTCAAGGTGCCAGTCGTCCCAGTAAGGTTACCAGTATTGTGGTGTTTTAATATTTAAATATTGACAAAAGCTAGTTAGTCTAACTAAAGCACAAGCTTTATTGCCTAGCCTGTATATTATCTCCTTTTTTTTAAAACAGACTATGAGCAGATAGTTCATAGTTCTACAGAAATAGATGTTACATAGTATATATTACGTTTTTATACACACACACTACTGTCCTTCGCTGTTTAATCAGAGGGATTCAAATTTGACTGGTGCTTTTGGCCATAAGTGTGGAAGTATCAGGTGGAAAGAAGATGATCCCAATATACCAAGGCCAAAAATTTAAAACAGTTGTTAAACCATAGAAATAAAAATTCTAATTTATATTTTTTATCTTTGATTTAGACATCAAAAAGCATATTCATTTACCAATATTTAAAGTGCATCGTTATTCAGAAAGTTGTTGCTGAAAGTAGAAAACACCAATAAAAAAATCTGTCTTTTCAGTTTTGCACATTTGGTAGTCGGCAAATTGGAAGAGGTTATTACGTGTTTGACAAGCGGTGGAACCATATTCGATGTGCACTTGACTTCATGTTGGAGAAGCATCTTAATTCACAGATGTGGAAGTGAGTAGAAGTGAAAGAGTTCTTGTTCTTAGTATTTGTAGAAACACATGAAGCCTGTGATTCTAGTTAAAGTACAGTAGTCTTGTGTTCAGAGCAACTGGATCAAAGGTTGCTAGTCTATGCTTTACATTTTTTGCAACGATTAACTATTAATTTAACAGAATATTTTAGTGGCCTTGATCAACCTGAAGATACAATCGCTGTAATGTAGCATTATTGGACTGGGTATTATTCCGAAGAATGGTAGCTACGTAGGTTTTTGTTTGTTTTTCTGTTCACCTGCAGGAAAATTCCTCCAGCATCTAGTAACACGGCATCAGTTCGTGCACCACATCGGACAAACTCGATGCCTGCTTCACAGTATGGTGTCAGTGCAGCAGGTTTCCTTTTACCCACCACGGTTATGTCATCGCCAGCGTTGGTATCTCCTTCCTGTGTGTCTCTGAATAATAAATCGGTACCATCACATGGAACGACACTAAATGCCAATCCTGCCGCGCTGGGTGCAGTGGATCCTGTCTGCAGTATGCAATCAAGACAAGTGTCTTCATCCCCTTCAACACCTCCAGTGCTTTCCTCTGTACCTTCACCTATGCCCAGCAAACCTCAGAAAATGAAATCCAGCAAATCTTTTAAACCTAAGGAATCTTCTGCTGGCAGTGGCACCTGTAACAGTACCGGCAGCGTCAGTAGCAGCGGCGGCTCAGGAAAGAAGCGTAAAAACAGTTCCGCACTGCTAGCACCTTCTCATTCCACAGAGTCCTTTAGAAAAAACTGTGTGGTTAACTCTGGAAACTCTGGGACCTCCTATCATCCATCGGTGACAGCTTCGTCCCACAGTGTTGGCCTCAACTGTATGACTAGCAAAGCTAACTCTGTTAGCCTCAAACATGACCAATCAGGGAGGGGTCCTCCGACTGGAAGCCCTGCAGAATCGATAAAGAGAATGAGTGTGATGATGAACAGCAGCGACTCCACGCTCTCCTTAGGGCCGTTCGTTCATCAGTCCAGCGAGCTGACTGTCAATTCACACAGCAGTTTTTCACATTCGCATACTTCCCTTGACAAATTAATAGGAAAGAAAAGAAAGTGCTCACCTGGTTCAAGCAGCATAAACAGCAGCAGCAGCAGCAAATCAAACAAAGTTGCCAAATTGACATCGGTGAACAATGTTCATGCAAAACACACTGGTGCAATCCCAGGGACGCAAGGACTGATGAACAATTCTCTTTTTCATCAGGTATGAAATTTTGTCTTGAACTAAGCCAATATGAACGTGCCTCTTCATGTGCTCGTGTTACCTGTGTTCTCTTAATTCCTAGCTAGACAATTCCAGATCCTATTCAAGTAAAAGGTCGTACTCTTACTTGTCCACTACTCATTTTGAGTGTTTTTACAGTGCATTTCCATAAGATTTTTATACACGCTCTCATGCAGTGTAGATTTTCTTTTTTAAAGTAAACTTAAACATGACGTTCCAAAGTTCCATAGATGTTGCCTGTGAATTGCTCTCGAAAGAAATTCAGTCCTCACATTTTAAAAAAGAAATTCAAAAGTAAATCTTGCCAGCCAGCCATGGCAGTGAGCTGCATGTTGCAGCCTGACTTCTTCTTTCTGTGTCAGCAATAAACATTCTACAAAGTGGAACATAATGATGCTGATAACAGAACTGTGATACTCTGATAAAATAAGCCTATTATCCCAAGGTGTCACTGACTAACTTCTTAGCAATAACGAGATTATATGTTATAAATAAGGTAGAAACCTTTTTAGTCGGTAAAGCAAACAGATTTACTCTGAAGGGAGCAGCTCTCGTGAATGTGCAGGATTCCATTTTAAAAATTAGTTTGGGGTTTTGTTTTTGAAGCAAATCGCACTGGAAAAGTAATGTGTTGGGAGGGAAAGTTCTTAATATGCTAGGATGAGAGATAAATTAGAAATTGGCAGCTCAGACTTCGTAATACTATTCAAATTGACTTGGAAGACCACTTGGAGGGGTAAAAAAATTATATGATACAGCTCGAGGAGAGTATAGAAGATGGAATTTTGGAGTAGCTTTAGAACTAGACTTTTCAAGATTGAAAACCCAAGAAACTTTTTTTGTTTCTTCTGGTGCTCATGACCTGAAATTTCTGTACCTGAAGAGCTAGGAGGTCAGTAAGAGCTTTTTCAGAATGTTCCTTAACTGTCAGTGTCAACCATAGAGGAAGATTTTCACCATTATGTTGTGTTTACTGTAATAAAAAAAAGCATTCAGGTGGCTGAATTTATTTTTGGACTTATCTAACAGTTACTGTTTTAGCTATGCAATATAAATAACGGAGAAATATAATTTGAGTGAATTAAGGAAGGAAATCATGTCTAAAACCGTTACAACTGTAAAGAGCTTTAGCTGGAGAATTACTAAGTCTTGGAGAAGCCAACCTGCACGTTAGTGGTGTCGCATTGTGCCTGCTGGTTCTCCCCAAAATATGCTCTCGTTTTCCAGACAGTGTCTTTTAAGGGCATCTGCTGTAACAGCCTGGCTGACTCGTCCTTGTCTGCTTTTTCTTTTCCTTGCTCAAAAGCCAAAGGCGCGTCCCTGATAGCTGAATGCACCATGGTGAGAAACGAACTGGACAGTTTTCACTACAAGCAAAACCTCCATCTGGATTTCTGGACTCCAAGATGCCTTGAGTTTTCCCGAATTCCCATGGTCCTCAGGTGTGGAAATCTACTGGACTGTCACTTAAACAAGGAATTTCCCTGAAGCCATGTCTGTAGCAGCGAATATAGTAGAAATGGACACTGGATGAAGTTCAGCCACATAATTGCTCTTATCAGTGTTAACGGTGGTCTGGACTGTTTGCTACAAATCTGTGAGATTTTACTTACAGGAGTACAGCATCTTGCCACTATTTGACGTAGATTGGCTGAGCAAAAGAATGTTTTCTGGGGGGAAATAAACGTTACTGTGGACTTTATTTTTATACTGATGGTGTCTTTTGTAGGTGATAGCTAACCAGACAGACACCCTCAATGGAGAGGACTCCGTGACAAGGGGGAAGAAATGTGTGAGGCACAATGGAAAGAAGCCCTCAAGAAGGGAATATGGCTTTAGTGTTTTTATAGCAATGTTCCTTTAATGGAATATAAAAATAGCACAATTCAAAAAATAGTCTGTGTTTTGCCCAGCCTTTTGCAAGTAATTTGGGATAAGAAGCTATCAGGAGTTTAAAAACAAAAAAACAAACCCAACAAAATCCAGAAAAACTTGTTTGAGGCCATCGCTCAGAAAACAAGTATAAAAATGTCATACTTGCGTGATACAAAAATCTATTTTCTATTCTTTTGAGTAAGATTTTATTGCAGAAGAAAATAAAAGTTAATTTTGCTTTTTAAAAAATCCAATACCATTCAAACAAAGGCAAATAACCTCTAAAACTATATGCCCAAAGAACGTATTTATTGACCTATACTGTATACCATAGGCCTTTGTTATTTAAAATAAATAACAACTATATTGGTTAAATTAGGCTGCATTTGCCTTCCAGCCAGTAAAAATAGCCCTTTTAAAACTTAAGTATTTAAAGTATTTAAATATTTTCTAAAAGCCAGAGAAGTCAGTTTCTTCATGCCTTCTTTGTATAACTAAGTAGGTAACATGTTACACTTTCCACCACTCAGTAGGATTTTTTTCACAATTCTGGAATAAAGGCCAATTTGACAGCAGAGTTCAGCGTAAAGCGCAGATGTGTGCATCGCAGTCATCCCGCGCCTGCCCAGGCTTTATGAATAAAGGGGGCTTTACACAGTTTTATATAATCCAGTCAATTTTTATGAAATGCTTTGTCTTGCTTCGAAACACCTCAAAAGTGAATTCCGCTAAAGGGCTTATTGTATTATGATTTGATTCGTCTGGATGTCTATGTTAAGTTTTTAAACATCAGGTAAAGTCTCAAAACTGACTACGCTTTTCTTAAGGGGGCAAAGCAAAGGAAAACAAATTTCCTAACCAAGAAGATATTTTTTCTGCCTTAAAGGGGCACCAGCTGTTGCTGAGAAGAGACAATCTGAGCCTGCCCAATTGTTCGCGTAGCCCAGCCTTCTCCCCAGGTCTGGTGGCAAGCAGTACATCAGGGAATCCAAAGCCACTCTGAGTAGCAGTTGCTTAGTTGTTTACCTAACGATGCTTTCAGTTTAACCTGAACTGGCTACGAAATCGTTGTTACACAGCAAAACAACAAGAAGCCTCTATGCAGACACTTTAGCTTTGAATTGATACAAAAGATCACACTGAGAAAGCAACGTACTGGAAACACTTATTATGCAAACTTTAAAAAGAAATAAAATAGAAAACTTTTCAGGAACAAAAGAATTCCTATTTAATAAGATGCCCTGTTGAAAGGATTCTTAGAACTGCGATTGGTTTAACGTAGAAGGAACCAAAGCGATACGCCACAAAGAGAAGTCCAAGCGTGTTAAATCCTGCACGTTTGGAGTGAAATCCACGCTCTGGTGAGGTCCCTGGGCCAGAGCTTCCGCTTCGGGACAGCATCAGTCACAAGTGCAGTTTGACTCGTGATAGACACAAAGGTAAAGGAAACAAAAATTGGGCGAGATTGAATGCTAGTGAGTTTGTGATCCAACTCTCCTCTATTTTTTTTAAGGTTCTGTTGATCTGAAAGCATAATGGCAAATTATTCGTGCTTCTTCGATAGCATGCGGGCGTATCACAAAGCGAATTCCTGATCGCTGCTCGTACCGAGCCAGTGTCTGCAGTCCCCTGCGCCGTCTGGGTTTAAGCCATTGGGAGTAAAGAGTTAGAACATCGCAAATTCTGTCTGCCCTTGAGCGTAGACCTGCTTAAATGTTATGTTTTAGATCTTGCTTATAAGCAGAACATTGTTCCTGAAGCTTTTATTGTCACATAGTTCTTACTGTAAATAACTAAGGAAGCTTAAAATTAATTTTCCTTGCAAAATTGAATTTGCAGTGGCTGGGTTGTTTCTAGACAGATTTTGGTATTAATTTAAGAGATACAGTTTTTATAGTCTTTCCAACTTCTCGTTATGACTCCTGCAGTTTTCTTAACCTAAAAAATTGCTGCAATGATGAACAAAGAATTATACAAGAAAAAAAAAACCATACTTTTGTATCTTTATTTTGGAATTTCTTGTTCTATTATAAATATTGAAGTATCCCTATTTCAGAAGACATATTTTGTTAATTGATTGTACATATTTAAATATGTATTTTTGCACAGGTCTTTTTTTCTTATATCCAGTTTTGGTACAATTGAGATCATCTAGTATTTATTTATTAATTAATTAAAAAAAAAAAGCAAATACCTTTTTATAATTTGAAGTGGTTCACTGCCAAGCCAATAGTTAACATGCCTACTTTGCAACTCGAGGGATGCCTCCGTTTTGTGAAAGCTGTGTCCCTTTTCATGTCTTGGGAGTGGATCCACGCGAACGATTGACCGGGTCCTGCGGTCGGGTTCTGCCGCGGGAACCCGAGCGCAGGATTGGAGCCGAAGTGGTCGGTCCGGCATTGCGTATCGGTTGCCTGATTCCCAGAAGACTACATTTAGTTAAGTGACACACTGCTTCTCTTTTTTTAGTGTTCGTGTGCGTGTGTGTGCGTGCGCATTTGTGTGGGTCTCATGTGGTTTAAAACTAACGGAAAAACTGAAAGTGCCTGATATAACTAGTTTTAAGCTTGGACTGTTTAGACAGCTTCTCCTTAAAAGACTTGAATGTTCAGTTGAAATTTTGGAGCTTGCTTTTTCCACCTATATATAATATATGTGTGCGTATATATATGTATGTGTGCGTGTGTATATATATATATACACACATACATATATATGTTTTCTGAAATTGAGATGGGTTGACAAAAGAAAGCGAATGATGCTGGTAACTTTTGTAAAATCTTTTAATTAGAATACCTTCTGTTGGAACAATCCCATTGATAACTAATATTTAATATAATGCCAAGGGTTTGAAATATGGTTTTAACCAGCAGTTTATCTAACTGTCTCATTTTGGAAAGGGGGGGAGGGGTATTCAAATGAAATAACTTAGAAAATGTTCAAAATAGTTGGTATTCCAGGAAAACAAAACAAAAAAACACAAGTAAGTACCTCTTAAAACCATTAAAAAAATAAAGATGTGATTTCCATATGACATTTCTAAGGCAGTTGTCTTCCTGTAAGAGTTCTCTTGCCAAGAAATCTCTCTCTTGTCTTTCACTCATTCTGTCCTGGAGGAGGGAATTGGGCTTAGAAAGATTCTTAAATGTTTCACTGTTCAGCAGAAAATAATCATTTTTACCTTTTGTGCAAGACATTTTACGTTTTAATGATAATTTTAAAATGAGCACTACATAATGTCAATGTGAATGTAGGCCTTGAAAGCATCTTGCTCAGTGTTGAGCCTGGTTCTAAAAGCAATCTCCTGTGTAAAATGTGTGAATAGTTTGATAATTTGTATACATAATCAAGAGCATCTGATCAGCTGAACTCTGTGTTGGCTGCTGTATAGTACATGAACAAATGTCATGGGATAGAAAAATTACTTTGGATATTTAAAAGAAAAATAAATATATAGTCTATTTGTTTTGTAACAAGTTTCTGTAAATAAAATAATTTATACTATTTATAAGAAAAAGTTGTGCTTTGCTTCATGAAAAAGATTAGTTTGTTGAACAAACATGTTACTAAACAAGGCAATAAAATTAGGACTTTTCAATAAATGAGGTTGGTTGCATGGAATACATTATATGTTTCTGCTTCATTATAAAATCATTCACCATTAAAGGAAAACATTACCTGTATCGGTGCCTATGTGAACTAATTTCGGAGAATTGGATGTGGTCAAATTCTGTCGCTGTACCTCAGCGTCGCGAGAGCGGCTGCAGAGCCCGCCCGGCAGGACCGCAGCCTCGCGCAGGGCGGGCTTGCGCTGCCTGGCTTGGAGGGGTGCCCGTGTGGACCCCGCAGTGCGTGTCTGGGGCGAGGGGCACTGTGGTACTGAAGGGTCACGCTTTGTGTTGTTTTCTGAACCGAATAAAGAGAAGCAGCTTTTACAGCCCCAGACGCGGTACATTGAATGATCACATTTCCTGTCTTTTGTGGTTTTTTTTCCTTCTGCGCAAGCATCTGCCGTGTTTTCACAGTATAAAGATCCAGTGTGGGAATCCAGCAGGTTCAGTACTCCGCAGGCTTTTCTCCGCGTGTGGTGGATGACTTCTGAGGAGCGGTTTGTAAAACCGGTAAAACGCCTGTTAGTGGGATAGGAATTCATAGTTACATCCATGGCCATGCTTCCTGTATTTTATTTTTTTTTTCCTTTTCGTTTCCTCTTACAACATTAACAACAAAGTTTTCTTTAGTATTTGGAATAAATGCTGCAAGATATAAATGGGGGGTCAGGCAGCAAGCAGTCTGCTTTGCCTTTTTATAATGAGTACTTCTGATATTTCTACAGTTAACTTCTCTGTTGTGTTGACTGAAGATTTTTTGTGTGTCTCACATTCCTGCAAATATCTTTCTTTTCTAGTAGCAATTTCTGCTCCACCCTGCGAGCTGCTGGCACTGAAGTTGGTTGCGCTGGGCTGTACAAGTGACGGCAGCGTGGAGCGTGCAGGAGACACCAGAGCAGAGCTCCCTGCTTGTCATCGCATTCCAGCAAGTTCATGACTGAGCTGTCTGCGTCTGCTTCAGAACCAAAGGATCAATTCAGCATTTAGCTGCATTTAAAATAGGGTTCTGATCGTCTAAAACTGGTGAGGTGAGGGAAGAGGGAAGAGGTGGTGGTTGTCCTGCGTGACCCTGAGCTCTGTGAGGTCTCGGGGCTCTGCAGCTTTGGCGCGTCCTCCCTTTTCCCTTGCCCTGCTGCGTGGGCACCGCTGCTGGCACGCGACGG
>Ga0181612_142882_pt1 | contig 11289 bp, 6 predicted proteins | sample HoacroProtozoa21_FD_119630 | JGI IMG/M metagenome (GOLD analysis project Ga0181612, IMG submission 119630) | Hoatzin crop microbial communities from Cojedes, Venezuel. Combined Assembly of Gp0051906, Gp0051904, Gp0051908 | reverse complement strand
TGTGCAGCCTGCTCTGGGTGACCCTGCTTCGGCAGGAGGGTTGGACTAGATGACCCACAGAGGTCCCTTCCAACCCCTACAATTCTGTGATTCTGTGATTCTGTGAAATCTGTGCCCCACATCACACCTGTCATTTTGTGACCCTAGCCCAAGAAGAAGAGGGAAGAGAAACAGAATGAAGAGATTTAAGTGCCTATGAGGACAAATGGATTCCAAGACACCAGAGACACAAAAATGTTGTCATCTCCAAAGATGAATCTGAAAAAACCCCATTCCTGCTGAGAGGCCACACTGAAAAACAGTCTCCTACGTTTGAAACCCACAGGACAACTTCTTTGTGATCCTGCAGTTCTTGTAGGAATTAATCTTGGTGCCACAGGAAAGATTTTGGGCACTGTAAGCTTATTTCTCATTTTGTTTTAATTAATTATACTGTAGATCATTGATCTGAGTAGTTGGTGATTAGTTCTAATTTAAATTGCAGTTAGAAAAGACTGAATTTTCAGCAATCAACACTCTATTGTTTTAAAAGCCATTAAAGAATAGTGTCAAGCTAGAATTTTAGAGAGTTCATTCCAAAGTGGAAAGAAACAATGATTACTGAATTATAGAATTTGACAGCAAGAGAAAAGCAAATAGTAATTAATAAATTTACTAACCTTCAGGTCCACAAACTTCTGGATTACTAATGCAAGAATTTCGATAGCTTCCAAAGAAGAGAAAGGTAACTCCTTTCTTTTCTGTGACATAAATTCCTTTGTTCACCATTCCTTCTACAATATCTAAAGGAAAAGCAAAATATAGTTTAACATTTATACAAATCAAAACTTCCTGGAAACACGATTTTAACAGACTCATACACCTTATATGTTTATCTAGTCCCAAGTATAGGTTTGCTTTTGTTGGGTTTTTTTGTTGTTTTTCTTTTTGTTTGAGTTTGGCAGGGGTTTGTTAGTGGCTTTGGGGTTTTTTTAAAAAAATCATACAGATAACTATCATTTCAAGTCTGTAAAAATTATACTCATATCTGTCATTCAGATTCTTGATTAACTAAGACTGCTTGACAGAACGCATACACCCAAAAATTACTATTTCAGAGTAACCTGAATAAACCTTCTGCTTTCCAGAGTTCTGGATATGAGACACATCATAGAGGTATTTCTTAGGCCAAGTTAGTGAAGGAATTCTTCAATGAATGAAAAATGTAACAGAATAGGTTTCTTTCATTTCTTGAAAAGGAAATTTTGTGATCTAAAGCCACTTTTCATTTAAAAAAATCAATTAAATATACTTGACAGGCTATATTTAAAAGGCAGAAATATATATCCTTTTCAGAAATCCTTTGGTTTGGCATCATTATCCTTTGGAAAGGCTATTTCTTTATCTAACGTGGATAACGACTATTTGTCTTGTGATTTGATTGTGATTTTCTTGTGTTCCCTCTTAAAGAAAAGTGCTGTTGAATCATCTGCTACTAGCTAAAGTACATAAGCCTTCTTAATACCAAGAAACCATGACACTTGCTTACTACAGGAAACTTCACTAAGGTCTGAGAGTCCAGCTGGTAGATGATGATGGGAAGTTCATCTCATTTGTCCTAAGATAAAAAGCACGACTAATTGTAGCAATGAAGACAATAGGAAATCACAATCAAAAATTCAGCTGTCTTAAGAAGTCTGCATTCCACAGAACACAGAATATTCTATTATCTACTTCTGAACAGACAGAATGTAATTGTTCAGTTTGGAGTTTCAGGTCAACACTATTTTTTTGTGATGGCGTTTCTGTAAGGATTGTGAAGATTCAGGACCTTGGTATTAAGACCCTTCTCTATAATTACTTCTGAAAAAGACAGCGTTAGGAGAAGAGCTACTCCAAGGGAATCACAGCAATGAGATCACAGTCAGTTCCCGCTCTGAGGTGCAGAAGTTGACAGCTATGTGCTAACTGGTACTTGAAAATCAAACGAGATCATACAGGCAATGGGGAAGGCACACCAATGGTCTAAAGCACATGAAGGGTGGGATGTAAGGGACTCCTCTCTGTGTTTATCACTGTATATCTACCTGACTTCACAGAAGCCTTTTGCACAGCAGAGCACAGCACAAATCACACCAAGGATGCACAGTCAGTGCTAGGGACAGACCATCCATCTAGAGTGATAATCACAAATACTGTTGTCACTGCTTCAAAATGGTGCACCCCTTCATGCAATGGGGACATGGGGAAAAGGGCATCTCAATTGTACACAGCCATCAGGCATGAGGACAGTAGTCACAGTGCTGGCCCATCCATAGGATAACACCACACAGGGAAACAGCAACAGCATGGCATAGCCCTCACTGAATGTATCTCCATATATTTTCTTAGTTCATGCCAAATCTCAAAACTAATATCACAGTTTTCAGGTATCTTCCCCTCCCTTTGAGGATGAAGTCATCAAGTTCTTTCTCTAATTGACAGATAAAATTTAGTTTCTTTTAAAAATTTGAGTGTGTATTATGGAGTGAAGTAAACATTTCTAAGTTATTCTCGAGTCATTTGAATTCTAAATTAATCTAGGCAGAATAAACCCCATAAGATAATGCCTTTCTGTTTCCATAGCATTTCCTTTGCCATTGATGTCACTGTTGTTAATGTTCACATGAATATATCTTATTATGTGAGAAGTATGCAAATGGTCTATAAAGCAGATAAGCGAGGACTGAAAGGAATTAGGGTCATTTGAAGTTCATTATTAATAGAGTTCACATTTGCCAGCTTACTTTTACTGTTGGAGTAGAAAAATAGTGGGTTTAGTATTCTAATATAAACCTTGTAGTGTCTGAGCAGCCCAAATGACAGTCCTACCATTTTCATCCTCCTCCTTGGGTCAGATTTTCCAACAAGAAGGTGCGAGTTAATGTCTAATTGTAAAGTGGACAAAAGGTCATATCTCAACTGCACCTTCACAGTATAAATCCTAGCCACTTCAGTTAAGTGACCTTAAGTTTATTCTGGTGTGGATGCAACTAGTTTCCAACCTGTCAGGTTTCTGCCTGGAGAGTTGTCATTTTCTGTTCTTCCTTTTATCTCCCGATGTGTTGATGTAAAAAAAAAAAAAAAATCTTTAAAAGGACACAGCTCTGCATATTTTTGCTTGCCTTTTTTCTTTTTTTTTTAAACACGTTAACCAAAGATATAATGACTGACAATATCTTACTTCCAGGTTTTGCAAAATTGCTTGCATTTGTCTTTCTTAATGTGTCCTTTAAAAATTACTATGAAATGGTAAAAAACAGATGGCTTCTTTTTCCTTTTAACCTCAAAAGAAAAGGTGAGTCTTATATGTTCCTCTGAAAAGTCATCTCTCAATTTTCATACAAATATTTTTGATTTTGGAGGACCACTGAGGCCCATCCTTCCATGGGTTTCTTTGCACGGGGATGCTTCTCCCAGTAGTTCGGAGTAATTCAGGTAACATTGCAGGAGTGCTTCTTCAATAACGTATGCCAATGTAAGCATAAACAGACCTTTGCCACATGACCACTTGAACCAAAACTCAGTGTTAGATTTGAATCCAATGTTACAAGAACCATCCAAGCTTGACAAATGCAGAACAAAAAAATATGTAAATCCTCACCTACAGTTGCAGAGAAGTTAGAGTAGGCAGAGTCATTGGTATATACAAAGGTAGAGTTATGGGAAGGAAGCACAGTGAAGTTGTGGATTCTTAGAGCTGGGTGGAACAACAAAAGAAAATAAGCAAATAAGCAAAACAATGAATAAACAATCAGTAATGAATTGACCAGTTCATATCTCTCAATATAGCACAAATGGCAGATGTTAAGTCAGTGGCCTTTCAAATTATCATACAACCACTTCTCCCAAGCACTTGTACGCACGAGTGGTGCATTCTTTAACTATACAAGTAAATACAGTATAACTCAAACAATTTTTTTTCTTTTTTTACTTACAGTAACTGAGCAGAAAAAACTATAAAAAACACAACCGCAGATGAACGGCTCTGAAATATAAACATGCTGGTAAGGAACTCAGCAATTATAACAAAAATCCTTACACTGGTGCAAAAGCTACGAGCTATTCAAGTCCCATCTCCAGCTCTGGGCTCGCCAACACAAGAGAGACATGGATGTACTGGAAGAAGTCCAGAGAACGGCTACAAAGATGATTAAGAGTCTGGAACATCTGACACACAAGGAGAGGTTGGGACTGCTCAGCCTGGAGAAGAGAAGGCTCTGGGATCTTATCAACGTATATAAACACCTGATACGAGGTGAAAAGATAGTGCCAGACTCTCCTCAGTTATATCCAGTGAACAGATAAGAGGCAACAGGCACAAATTAAATGACCAGAAATTCCATCAAAACATAAGAAAAATCCCTGACTTTTAATATCTGACAACAAAATTTTATTGCCTAGGGCTTGGGGTTGTTTTTTTCTTATTTTCACAATTTAACAGTATCTTGTGTAGTAATTATTTACCCTGGGCAGGTAAATAGAGCTTGATGGAAAGCCTGTGAAAGTAAACAGAGAGACATTGATCTGGGATTTAGATCAACTCAGCTCACACAAGGGAAAAGTAAATGCTCTTAAAAAAAACTCATACACAAAACTCTCAAGAAAAAACTACATGGAAAAGAAGAGGTCAGACAAAAAACCTGAACACGGCCCTATCTTTTTTTTTTTTTTTTTTTTTTTGCGATATTTTAAGTTGATTGTTTCCCTTCAATTGCTTCTACTGCTGAGATAACCAAAAAAATTAATTTGCTGACACTCACTCTCACAACACAAATGCATTGAGAGATACAAATCTGGCTTCACACACAATGACTTCAACAAATAAAATGGATTAACATGACGGACAGATTATGATGCTTCAAGGGTTTAAGAGGAGAAACATGGAATGAAAATAACTGCATGATATGATGAGTGGAAAAACATGAAAGACTCTAGCAATAAACAGAAGAGTTGTGTAATCAGAATGGTATCAAAACCAAGCAAATTGTCACCTGCATTAAATTACAACAACAAAGAAAACTTTTCTTGTATATCAAAGTCAAATACCAGATAGATACATAAAACTTCTGCTGGAGGCACTTGAAATTATATTTGTGTATTATAACACACCATATAAGCAACTGACAAGAATTCGAACTATCCACTACAACATTAAGGAAAGAATTCAGCATTGTCAGAATTGCACTGCAGAGAACAAGACTTTTGGCTACAGGCATCCTCAGCAAATAACAGTGAGACAAAGTCCTCCAAACTTTTTTCAGCAAAGTCATGCAGCTGGCTCATTTATAAAGTTATTTAACACAATGTCACAACAGGAGTCAAAGGAGATGGCTCATGTGAGCCAGTCCCATTCCTGTAGGTGAAGGCTTGTAGGACCAGGAACTTCTTATATTCTGCTTTATCTCTTCCAAGACACTACTGAAAACATTTCTGAATTTTGCTGAAATAATGTAATTTGACATAATTTGAAAATCAATCTAACATCGTTTGTTATTTTTCTAAGAGCTATATTTTAGATATGGCTTTCAAGCACTTCCAAAACAACTTCTTTGTAACATGAGTGCCAAAACAATGCTAGATATGGAGTGCTTTACTCTTCTTGAAACTATGTGAAGTCCAGTGTCAGAAAATTACTTTAACACAGCATTAGAGAACTCACAGTAACTTTTTGTAAGGCAAATTATGATTCTATTGAAGTCAATGGGAATGCTGCCATCAGCCTCTAATGGGAGCAGAATATTGTCCAGATTTATTTCTAGTCAGTCAGTTTCACTCCTTTAAGAAACTTTGTGGAAAGATGGGTCATAGTTTAAGCTTAAAACACTTGAACACCTCTGGAATAAAAGGTTTTAGATATTTACAGATCTTTTGCCCACTTAGGAACAGAGATTGATGTTGCCATTTCTCTGTAATAAATAGCTGTAACATTGCACTTTTGTACCATTTATTTATGTAAGGTTGTAGAGGTCTCTAACTCCTGATTTTATCTTCTGCAGTGATCTTTCTGGGTAAAGATATTACAGTCACCAGCAGTAACACAGCAGCTACCCCTTGCACTAGTACAAAACTGTTTAGCTCTACTGACAAGGTGGTCAGCCATACTGTGAGAAATACTGGGGAATATACATCAGCCCCACTTGGAATTGGCTAAAATGTCAGAAAAGAAAAAATAGTTCATGTGAAAATTACTAAGGGACCTTTGAGCCTCAGAAGGAGGCAGAGCATAGCAGAACTTTTCATCTGAAAGGAATGGTCCTGCAATGGGATACAGCCATTTGGTCAAAACTCCATTAATTACATCACCTGCGCATACCCAGGAAGACCCATCACCCTTTTCTTCTTGATGAAAAGCATAGAACCAGAAAACTGCTGAATCCAACCAGACTGCCTTTCAATATCATTTCCTCTGGGATCCTGCAGTCCTGACAACTGACTCTTTCAAACCAGTGAGAGTTTTGCCTTATCAAATCTCTCTTGATTTTGCCCAATTGGAAAAAAAAAGTTTGAATTTACGCTGGAATACTGCTTTTAAGGAAATACTCATTTTTATGTACTTTTGGGTAAGAAGTATCAGATTAGAGCTTACACTTCTCTTGCTATGGATATTACGCTGAATTTTGAAAAGTGTCTGAATAATTTCAGCATTTAACTCCTTCCAAAAAGCAAAAAGAAGAAGGCATCTTCACTGCTGGCATAGTCAGAGATCTCAGCCACTGAGTGTATTAGTGCATGCTATGCATGTACCAAACCAACTAGTAACAATGTGATTTCAATGACTCTTTGGATCATAAACCTTTTCTCTTTATAACCTTAAGAATGTGTAGACAGCCCACAAAATGTCTGAGAATACTCTACAAAAATCAGTTCACAAATATAATACCATTTGGACACCAGAGCACTGCAAAAACATTAACTGAAAAAAACCTCAACTTCTGTGGTACAACAGCTAACCCCCTTCACTTCCCCTGCTCCCTTTCTACTTACAGACTGCCACAAATACTTATGTAACTGCCATTGTCAACAAATCCTTTGTCTACCTCCATTTGTATCCCGAAACTCATGAATTCCATCCACATCTTCTAATGGCCAGTAATGGGAAGCTGATGCAAGAACTTCGAACCCTTTTAAGAAACACAGATTACAAGGTTATTAAAGTAAGGCCCAACAAGGAGTATAACAAGTCTCCACAGAAGAGAACAACAAAGGAGTTCAACAGGTTAAGTAAAACAAGATATTCTATGTAAATCAAGCACAACACCTAAGCGACACAATAAATCAAAATGGCAGAGGACATTAAAGCCTTATATCTGATTGACCACTGAAGAAAATCTATTTTTAAAACTCAACTGATTTTTATTCTAATTGCACTTTAAATGTGTACCAATCTCTAACTGAATCTCTGGTAGTGTATCAGGCAGCATTCGTTGAAATAACAGTCGAGAAGTCATTCAAGAGTAATTTCAAAATTTTACCAAGATTTTAAATACATGGTGGATAGCACAATGCACCAAGAAGGAAATGCACAGAGGAATGTTTAGCCTCTATGTCATACAATGTCATACTACTTCTGCTCCTGCCTCCTCCACAGGTAAGTCAGCCCTCTGCAGTTAAACTGAGTAGGAGAAGATGCTAGAGAGCTCCCAAGAATCTTATCCTCTTTCCAAAACCCACTTGAATACCAGTGCAACACCTTCAGGTCATATTAATCCAAGCATTTTTTTCACATTTGGTCTCTATGGAGAGACACTAGTCAGACACAGTAAGGAGCAGTACTCAGTGGTGGAGGAGCTGCAAGGCCGATACGAGTATAGGTGCCTGCACAGTTCTTACTGCAGAGTCTAGCCTTCCTGATGTCTCCAGATAACTCACAACTCAACAGAGTTACATAGCTGAACTATACCCTTTAACAGAAAAAATTTGATGTTCCTCAAGAGAATGGGTCCCAGAATATAAAGCAACATACAGAAGAGTTCACTTCTCGCCATAGGGCATTAGCTATTCCTTCAGAACCTTCTCCACTACCCCAAAGCCTGAACAACTCCTTGTGGCTGGTGAGAAGATTTTATTTTCCTAAATGTCCTCCTTAGCAACGGGTGGACAAGCTGACAAAAGCAAAACATCTGTTGGTTTCCATTGGCAGATTTATCTGCACATTCTAATTGATGAGCTTGAACAGATTTTAGGAGATGTGACTACTGAAATCTGACCAGAAGTAGGCTGCCCAAAACAATCAAATTTTGTGTTAACAATTCTATTCTAAGGGCAGAGCATTAATAATGTAGGAAAACATGAACTGTAATTTCTTATTGTCTTGTTAGCTGCAAGAAACCCTTTATTCTCAAAGAAATTAATTTAACCAGCTGTGCTGAAATAAATTTATATTCTTCTATGTCTAAGAAAGTTTTAGAAGGTTGATACAGATATACAGAAATTTTACTATGAATGCAAATGAGAATGCGTCTTGTTCATTATCATGGCATATCATCCTATTAAATTTGAGATAATCTTTTCTTAGGGGGGAATGGGAGGGTGATGGACAACAGGGGTAGAGACAGCAAGTATTCATATTACACCATATCTGTACTTTATTGCCCTGCATTGATTTTTCATTCCTAAGCGATCTTTCAAGAACCTGAGGTGCGAAGCTGATGGAGATAAGCTGCTTAAAAGCCACTTCAGCTGTCATACACCATATAAAAGTTTCCCACACCTAGTGTGCAAATTAAAACAAACCACTAGCAGTGTCCTTTGACATTTACAGTCCACCCCACACCTTTCTTCACTCTTGAGATCAAAACAGCTTGCCTATTTGAGAATTACTCTATCTTTTTGATGTCCTGGATACAAACAGGATTTCTTTATTGTGGATATGAAGGTGCAAAAATTTTATTTGCATCCTTGAACTGCCCAGCCCACACAGTGGAGATCAGTTTGACGTCCTTCATCTTCATGGCATAGTTTCAGAGCTGTGACACAGAGAGGATCCTCAGATTTTTTTTTATAAGAGTGCAAAGATGATAAAATTGCTAAACATCACAACAAGCAACTGTAGAGCTGAGAGCACAGAACTAATATAAGCTCTGCATCTTTATTAGGATACATGAACTACTCAGACTTGCTTCCAAACTCAACTATACCAAAGATACCTAACAAATGATTCATAATTGATCAGGATTGGCCTATCTGACTAGAACTGTTTGCAGTTGTCATAGGGGTTTTCACACAGAGAAGGAGCATGAGTACAAATAGATAATATGGGGATATCTTTAGAGAAATGGATGTGATTCTATGGCTACATGTTTCCTTTGAATATTTGAAAGATACAGAGAAAGGCATAATGCTAACAAAAGGAGAAAGCTATTGCCAACATAAGAGAACAACGACACAGAATAAGCACATATAAAACCCAGTCTGAAAACTCCAGGCAACCCAAACTCAGCTAACCTAAGCGTGGCAAAGCATAATGAGGAAACGGGATATAGGAACAAGGTTTTTGCATTTACATAAACTAAATCTGGGTACGTGCTTAGTTCTACCTTCAAAGAACATATTCTGGCTGCTGCAAAAGAAAGGGAAGTTATGAATTTCTACAGGATTAAGAGTATCCACATACACAACCTGTGATAACATATCTCCATCCGACTTTCATCCAACTACCAATTCCATCTTGCAGAGCACAGAACATGCCTGTTGTTTCACAGTGTGCTTATATGCAAATATATCTTGCTCCCATTAATATCTCCTTTTTTGCATCAGGGAGAAAAAATGGACGAAAGTTAAGAGAGGAAAAAAAAGAGTAGAGAAAAATAGAAAAGAAAAATCCCAGGAGAAAATTATTTGACACCTAAAAACTGTGTCACAACATGGCACAAGTATTTTAGTAGTAGTAGCAGCAGCATCACGACAAAGGCATTGCCATGGTCGGCATCAAACTCACTCATGAGGAGAAGCCATATTCTAAGAGGCTTACATTTAAAAACTGGAAAAAAAGGGGGAAAAAATGGGAAGGGAAATAGTTATACAGCAAAGTGAATTGCCTAGAGCCACTCTGCATGTCGCTGGCTTTCCCAGCTCCCAGTTCTGAACTATATAAAGCCATGCTGTTACCCCACTTCCAGCCAATCAGTCCTGAGAAGATCTCTGTAAACAAATACCTATTGCCTTGAATTCAACTTAAATTTGCAATATCCTTTCAACAAGTAACTACTCTGTGCTTAGAACAAACTCATAGGACTTTTTTACAGCCTAGTTCAAATCCAGAAAGCATCGCTCGCAGTTACGCTTCCCCAGACGCACTGTACTACTAAATAAATGTTGTGTAACCTGCTCCTTTTCGCAGGGGGCTTTTTTCCCCCCCTGTTGTTCCATCAGCTAGAAGCCAGTGATTCTCCTCTATAGGAAATTAGACTGTTTCTTTGGGTTTGAGTGGAGGTGGAACAAAAGAAACTAGATGGGCTGAAGCTACTGCAATAGCAGACAACATGGCTTTTAAACATCACCCTGTATTTTATTTTGAAAATAATCACATATGGTTAAAACTTAAAAGCACAAAGCAATACATGAATTGGTAAAGCAGTAAAGTTGTACTTGCACACCACCATGAGGCTTGAGGTTAAACTATTTATTCAAACAGAAGAAATCTGCAGTTACACACACAGACCCCAAATAAGCTTTGAGTAAGTTTTTTCTACATTGAAAACAGATGAAAGATCCTTAACATGCTGTATAACTGATTTAAACTTAAGCATGATGGCTGGGAGGAGAGTAGCTGACTTGAAGCCGTGCCAAAGTACTGCAAAGTATATAAGCTGGCATATCTAACTGTAAATCAATGAATCGAAAATGCTGAATGCTAAGACAGTAAGAAAAAAAAAGAAAATCGTCTGTGCAGAGGTCTGATTCAGAAACTCATGCTCAAAAGAACAAATAATAAACAAACACTCTATATAGGATTTGTCTAAGTATCAAATACAATCTATTTTTCTCCAAATACATTTCAAAGCAGAATATTTAGTAGGTAGGTTACAGAATTTAAAATGACTGGGACAGTCTAATACTTCAGACTATCACATTTTTAATACAGAGCTGACATTCAAATATAGGATCACCGCTTCTTTGGAGCTACTAAGAAAATGAAAAATATAAACCAAAATAGCAAATAAATGCTTAAGCACATTGTCATAAAATCTAAATAGAACATTCCTTACCTGGGTGTTTGGATAGCTGGGAATAGTTTCCCTCCACCTGCACAGAAAACATTACATAATG
>Ga0181612_126985_pt1 | contig 11289 bp, 6 predicted proteins | sample HoacroProtozoa21_FD_119630 | JGI IMG/M metagenome (GOLD analysis project Ga0181612, IMG submission 119630) | Hoatzin crop microbial communities from Cojedes, Venezuel. Combined Assembly of Gp0051906, Gp0051904, Gp0051908 | reverse complement strand
GTAATTGGTGAGAGATGTCTCCCTGCCCTTTTCTTGACTTGTGAGCCTTTTGTCTTACTTTTTCTCCCCTGTCCATTTGAGGAGGTGGAATGATAGAGCAGCTTTTGTGGCCACCTGGTGTCCAGCTAGGGTCAACCCACCGCAATTACTATTCTCTTAATTTGCTCTTTTACTAGTTATATAGAAGCATCTTCTTTGGGAAAACAATTTACGGAGTAGAGGCTTTTATTTATTAATTTTTAGTTACATATTTCAAATTTGTGGATGGGGGACAGGCAAGGGACCATGTTTATAGACTCCTCTATGTTAGTCTTATGTGCAGGTGTTGTTGAAGCTTCGTATGTCCCTACATTGAGACTGTGTATGTTCCACAAAAATGGAGAAACCACTGTATCCGCGCCTTGCCTCAGCTATGCCTTATCTGGTGTGGGTATGTTGTAGTTACTTCATGGAGCTTCTGCTTGACACCCTTCCAGAGTTTAACACAGTAGGAAATGAGACGCTTAACTAATACAATCAAATATTACCTGCCAACAACTGTGAAATCTCTTTGCTGTCTCTCCTTTTCAACAGGTTTCCTTAATCAAGCTATCAGTCTGTGAATTTACCTAGTTTTAATAATACAGTTGGTATAGACCAATAATCTCTCCAATCATACCAGCATAACTGCTGTTCAGTGGCATCAGGTCCCCACCTGGGTTTCAGAGGTTCACATTGCCTACTCAGTCTTTCTGATTTTCTGCTCCATAGCTCCCGATCTGAAACCTGTCAAAGACATTTGAGGATCCATTACTTGACAAAGTACGTTCTGCAATAAAATGGTAATCACATAAAGTCAGTGGTCTGGCTTCATGCTTCACATATATTGGTGGGGGTGGGTAGTGCATAAAATCTGTCGTCCTCAGAGACTTCATTTACATTTTCTCTTCTGTTCATTTAAGAAAAATAATAACAACGTGCAGTTCATATAAGACTGAGACCAGAGGTTTTAGATTCAAATTGCACGAGAGGATCATCATATTCATCCTCAATTTAAACTTCTTGAGACCTGCAGTGTACAGGCCAGGACACAAGTTTTCACTAACCTCTGCATTTTTCTCTGTCTTACGCACAGAATCTTCTCCATCTAGGATACAGTATAAATATCAAGTTCTTTTCCCTCTACCTTCCGTTTTCTCCTTTGTAAATTTGTTCTGTGATTCTAACGATGTTTTACCATTAGCAAGGGTTTTGGAAGTCATGTGTCTCTCAGATAAGGTGCTCCAAAGAGCTAAAGAAAATGCGGTGTAGAAACAGAGGAGCTTTTGTACCTGCAGGGGGCATTGCAATACAAAGAAAAGGAGCAATGAAAGCTCTTGAGACATTCCAACCAATTTGTTCGATAACACTTTATGTCATTTGACTGTAAGGTTTGAACTGTTGTGTTTTTTTTGTCCTCTGTTTCAAAAAGTGGCAAGTTGTTTTGAAGACATGAATGAAGCCTTCTCTAGTGTTTTTGCAGTCACATTAGGAAGAAGATTTAAATTACATTCTGAAGGATGCTTTTCAATATTCTCGCACTTACTGGTATTGGTGAGGATCATTGGGATGATGGTATTAAAATGGGACATAAAATGCAAATAATGGTTTCAGTACTATAGAAAACGAGTTTGCAAATGACCCATTAATAATATTTGAAACATCTTCACTAATTTGGTGATTCTAATTAGTCTGTAAATGTTATGAATCTCTCACTGTAATTTTTATAGCTATAATTATATTTATATAGTTTTCAAGACAGAGAAAGGAAACAAGAAATGACATCTCAGCTGACCAACAGCTCTAATATAAAATGTTAGTAAGGTGTTGTATACATATAGGAGAGTGCTGTTGGATAAGTAGTCACTCTACATAGAATTAATTAAATATGTCTTTCATGAAGTATTGTCTGTAGTGGAATTTTACAGATTTATAACCTATAATGAGTTCAAACCAGCTGATATGTAAACTGTACTTCATAGATAATAGATGGACTCTTATAAACATTGGGAATTACAGAATTACACTCCTAAGATAGTCAAAATATGTACATATGATTCTGTATACAAGCAGAATATGATCAAAGGGCCTGATACAGATTTAATTGATTTGTCAACACTACATCAACCATTCTGTGCTTCTTACTTACAGAAAATCTTTCTCCTTAGATGCTGACAAAAAAGCTGCAACTGTCAGCAAAAAGGGAAGGTGACCAGACTTGAGAGCTGTCACTGGGAGGAAAAAGGTGATTAGATGGATTTACTAACCAGTCAAAAGGAAAAGACTATCCAAGCTCTGCAAGTACAGTAGAATGGCTGTAGTGGTAGCTGCATGATTGACAGTAGTGCCATGCAATTTCAGTTCATTTTACTCCCTTTGATTCCTAAAGTCACATTTTATGTGTCTCTTCCCTTCTCCCACTAGCAGTCAAATTATAAGGACTTATAAGGTTTAGTTGCAGTGTGATTTATGATAGCAGACTGTTATTCTTTCAAAATGGAGTCAGTCATCTTTGCAAATTTGTTTGCATCCAGTTATATCCAGGGAAAGTAGGAGACCTATTTTGATGGTACAATAATGGTAGATTAGAGGCTTAGCTGAGGAGAAATCACTTTGTTTCCAGGATTTATCAGTAAACTGCTTATAAATGGTATTGATTTGTTGGCTTCTTCTTTGTAGTCTTAAAGCAAAAATTTGACACTATGTTCCTGATATTCTGCATTTTCTGATAAATTCTCTGCAGTGCTGTAAAAATTGTGTTCTTGCAGCAGACCCCTATCTCTAGCTCTGTTAAAATCGAGTGAAAGGCCATTAGATTTCACTTACTATGTTTTTTCCTGCATTACAGTTTCAGTATTTTTGGTTACACTTTATGTCACGTTGTAAAGAAGAAAACAATGATTTTTTTTTTTTTCACCATTTTCTTCTCTCTTTGACATTGTTCTAGGAAAAAGAAAGAAAACAGCATTGAAGTTGCATTACTCTTAGGCATGCCAAACCACTGTAGCTTTATTTAACCCCTATGAAAAAAAAATATTATCCGCACTAATATAGTGACATTATCTATTTCAGATGTGCATTCAATTTTTACAAATTCCTTAACTGAGTTGACTTCCACATTTTTAAAATTAATTGTGGAATTTTCTTACAGATTTCCTTACCAGTTTGTTCAGACAAGGCTGTATTCTATGTGTAAGTACCTCTTCGCTTAGTCATCCGTATTTCATTAATAGCCCTCTAGACTGAAAGCAGATGTATTTTTTTATTTCTAACAAAGCAACTCGTAAGTCTCATAGCTGCAAATGTTATGATGATCAAAAGTAGGTTTCTATGATTATTTCTGAGATACCATTTCCAAAATGAGAAAACTGAGGAAGAAGAAAGATCTTGGTACCATTCACCAAATGAAAGCTAACCAAATAGTAAACAATGTGAAACAGCTTAATTCTTAATTAGTTAAAGATTTGCTTGCTTCATCTGGACATCACTTGTTATTGATGTAATAATGCTTATGCTTGGAAGGGCATGGATACTAATAAGCTTCTTCAGATGACAGAGAAAAGAGTCATCACCTCTCGACACATATTTGTTATAGTTTCCCTTTTGGTCTTGGAAGTGTTAAAGGTCAGGGCTCTGGCATTCAGGTTGAATCCCAAGAATTCATACTTGAAGTTTTGGCTTAAAATACATTTTCTACATTTACCCCAATTTGAAGCCCTGTACAAGTGTTATGTGAATAAGATAATTATTTCTTTGCTTATGGGGAGTTTATAAGATCTAAAACATAGAATTTTATGGATAACAATGAAAGGAATAGAAGACTACAAATATGTGACTGTTTATTTCCATTTTGTATCATTTTGAAGATTTTCAGCTAGTCTTTTCTCCTTCCATAACAGAAAACTGACAAAAGCATATCAAAAACCAGTACAACAAAGTGAAGATAGAAAATATGCATGTTGTTATCAACAGTGTTTATTTGTAGTTGTAAGTTACATAACAGATTCTTCAATATTCCAATTCCTTTATCTAGAGTGACATCAGTTTAAAAGATACACAGATCAGCGAAGACGATCGGCTCAGAAGAGTTAGAAAGCAATTCCTTTATTACTGAATGCAGAAGGAATCTGGAAGCTCACTTTATAAAATCATAATGTCCTTGGTTAGCTGTAAAATATTTGATCACTTACTGAAGAGCCACATATGTGCATTCCTCGCCCTAGTCTTGAGTGATAAATACACAAGGGCAGCTGTGGATTTAATTTTCTAGTGAGTAGTAGTTTATTACTCCTAGATGTTGCTCTAATAAGAACTTTACATGGATCATTTCAGCCTAGAGAAGAGAAGGCTGTGGGGAGACCTTACTGCAGCCTTTCAGTACCTGAAGAGGGCCTATAGGAAAGAAGAGGACAATCTTTTTTGCAAGGCCTGATGTGATAGGACAATGAGTAATTTTTACTTTAAAATAAGGGAGGGTAGATTTAGACTGGATATAAGAAAGAAATTTTTTAGCATGAGGGTGGTGGAACACTGGAATAGATTGCCCAGTGACATAGCAGAGGCCCCTCCCCATTCAAGGTCAAGCTGGATAGGGCTCTGAGCAAAGTGGACCAGTTGAAGATACCCCTGCTCGCTGCAGGGGGGTTGGGCTGGATGACCTCTAACGGTCCCTTCCAACCCGAAGCATTCAATGATTCTATGACTGATAGAGGATCCTGACTACAGCAGCCCACAGTCACTTCCTTACGTATTCTTCTACTTTACTGCAGGCAGTTTTCCTATGAGCTGCTCACCCTTCCCATCTTTCCAGTATCTTTTGCTGAAAAAGCTATCAACTGTGACTATCAGAGGTATCTCGCTGATCTGCCAGACATTAGCTGTTTTTTTCCTCATCTTCTTGTTTCAGTGCTTCTAAAAGTTGGCCTGTGCGCTATGACCATTTGACAGCTGTTTCCACACTGACATTTACACCTAGCATTTCTTGGCTTTCATGGAATGTAAGTTTGACTATTTGCTGCTTAACCTACGCGTTTCTGACAACTTTTCTTGTTGTGTGACAATTGCATCACTGTACATTGTAAGCAATATTTGCCATAGTAGCTATACCTATTTTTACATTGTTTCATAAGGAGAAATATATACACGTAGACCACATCAGATGTCTAGCAGAAGTGGCTTAGCATTTTCATGATACAATGATTGCTTAGGTTCTACAAGATGTACAGTTACGGTAGCAGACTAATTAGTAAAGCTAAGTCCAGGAAGGGAAAGGTAGCACAGAGAAATCACAATACCCTTTCTGCTACCAAAGCTAACTTTGTAACAAAACTATATTTTGTTGTGCAGCTGTTGTCTCCGTGATATTTGGAGATGAACTATTTCTTCCCAGAGTATTTAAGTGTGTTTTACACCATACGGCTGTTCTTACAAGTAAAACAAGTTATTTCCTTGCAAGCTGGGAAATATTTCAACAAGACCCAGCTAGCCCCTGAAACTTGGTTTTAAAGAGTTCCTTTTTCAGATATGCTTTGGAACAGACATTGGGAATGTGTTCAGATATGATGGTCAATACTCCATTATGACAATTTTTAAAACAAATGCATAACTTGAGGAAATTTTCCTGCCTATCAGGAGAGATTTTTTGGAAGGGCAATCACCATGGAGTTGGCAGTGAGTAATGAAGAATATGAAATGCTGCTTTTCTTGATAATAATTCCTTTAAGAAGTTTTTCCCCATATAGTTCCCACAATGATTGTCTCGTTCCCATGCACTTCATATTTTTCTGTAAAAGGGACACTGATGAGAATCTGTGTACTCTGAAGAGTGAGGTGGGTTTGTATAAAGACACAAAAGGTGGTATTGAAATGATCCTGAGTTTGTATACATGGGATACATGCTCCAACACATACCAAAGAGATTAGAAGCATGCCAGGGAACTCACCTGAGTTATACAATAGGCAACTGTTTCTGCTGTTATATTTGCTTAAGAGCTATGAAATATTTCCAGAGAAACAGTTTTCTGTAGCTTTCTTTTCCGATTGCTTTTTCAAATATGGCGTCAGAACAATCTGTAGGAAGGCATATTACAATTTAGTAAGTTTTACATAAGTTATATTCATCAATTTTTACAGACCAATGAAAAATATTCCCTCATACACCTAGTATTTATTTGTTTTCTACCACGAGTTGGTTTTTTCACTATAAGCGGAGGAACATAGTGAATGTCTGGTCTCTGACTAATATATGTCTTTTTATTAAAATAGCCCGAGAATTGGGAAGGACATCTCTTTTCCAGATGAACTATTGACATATTTTGTCAGATTCTGCTGCCACTATTTATTTGAATACAGTAAGAAATTGATGCTGATCTCTACTTTCAGAAAGTGGTAAGCCTGCACACTTGTTGGAAAAGCATTTTTGGAGATTATACCGAAGTACTATTTGCCAGGAAAGAAGCTCATCGTAAATCTGAGATGACCACACAACTATTCAGGAAAAATACAGAAGTTCATCTCTGTTAAGTCACAATCTTACTGAATCCAGCCGAAAGTTTGAAAACTTATGGCATGCTGTTTGTCTGTAGATGTAACTGACATAACACTGTTTTGTTACAGAAGCTAACCAGTGTCATCTAGATGAGTTGGGACCTGGGGACTTATTCATATGGGACATATATCTAAAGAAATTCCGTAGAATTATAGGAACTTCTGTAGAACTTTGTGATTACCTTCAGTTTGGACTGAGACAAGAAGCTGCATTATTTAATACTTAATGATGTTCCTGGATGAAAAAAAACCCTATAAATTATTAATTATGCATGAATAATAGTTGTGATAACAATACGCAGCTCTTCTCTAGCCCTTTACATTCAGGGATTTCATGTTTTGCCAAGAAAATGTAATTTAAGTTAAATTTTAAAGAATACTACAGTTTCGTATAAGAGTGTGTGCATTTACATTTTTGGGGGGGCTATAAAATGGATTTTTATAGATAAGGATTTTGGAGCATAAGATAGTGAAGTGTCTCATCTTAGGTATCAGTAAAGATAAAAAACTTAGTACCATTTGAATAAAGGGACATGAAGAAGACCAAGTTATAACCAAAAGCAAATCAGCATGTGAAATCACAGGAGCCAGCTGCTCTACAGTCTTTGTATATGGACTGAGAGTGTATGAGAAAAAAATGCAATTACTTTTTTTGGTTTTCTTCCAATGAAAAAGGGAATAGGCTACGTTGTGTTTACTGAAGAGAAAAGAATGCACACAATCTGACAATATCTGTGTTCTCTTTTACTCCACAGTAACTTCCTTTCCTGGAGTAAGGTAAGGAAGATTTGGGTTAAATTAATTTTCTATTGATAAGGCCAAGTAAACTGCAAGAAAACTAGTTGCTTCTGCCTCCCCTTCTCTTGCACATGTATTTATAGAGAAGAATGCCTTTTTGTTTGTTTGTTTGTTTATTTTTACTTTTAACATGACACAGCTGTGTAAACAACAATGTAGTTTGATTGGTTATAATTTTCGTCTCTGTAATTAATGAGTAGGGATGAAAGGGATTGAGATCCGTGGAAAAATATAATAAAATGTTTGTTTAAATTTGATACTTCTAAAAAAAGAAATATATGGTGGAAATAAAAGCTTTTCCATCTAGGTTATGCTGTATAACCTAAACTGGTTTTAAGTTTAAAAAGCATAAAAATCACATAGAGAACTGGAAGAAGAGAGTGGCCAGACACAGGAAAAAACACTGCCATGTACAGAAGGAGCTTTTAGAAGATCAGCCTTAGCTCAAAATTCTCCACATGGACAGTGATGCAGCAGAAAAACTGATAAAATACCACAGGACTCAGATAATAGCCTTGATACAGCATAAGAAATTGAAACTTAGTATTTGAAGTAATATAAGTGAATGTTCTTAGATTATTTTTTCACAGGATATGTGGAAAAATGTATATAATATGATTTAAACAATGTTAGTTATAAATGTAATTTTCAACAAAACCATGAGAAATATTGCTGAAAATATTTAGTCAATATAAAAGAACATTCCTTCTTTTTAAACTCATTTGGGTGGGATTCATCTTGTATAACTTTAGGTGTCTACAGCCTGGGTGGGAAGATCTGAAGTAGGTGTCTACATTGCCATTACGATCATTGGAGACAGAATTAATTCAGTGAGTGGAATCAAGGGCTGAATAAATACTGAGCAGATCAAATATTAAAGGCTGTTTTCAGATGACTTGAAAATCTTTCCAGATGACTATACGACCAGGCTTCCACTCAAGGTAATGGTAGGCATGGAGTCGCACATAATCATCTAAATGCATATGTCCAAATTTAGATGAGAATGCTCTGATCTGATGAGTTACCTTTTCATTCATTAAATTATACATTAATTAATACAGAATTAAATAATAATACAGAATTCTTTTATTTATTTATCTATTTTTTTTACTGATAAGTGTCCTAAATATTTCACAGGCGTAAATACTGGTTGTTGCTTTCAACAATATCCAATATATAAAGATAATGATTTAAAAGGGAATGATCTATGACAGAGAGAAAAAAAGTTGAAATAATATGCAATTTTCCCTGTGTCTGAGTCTTTTATTTTTTAAAATTTCAGGTGATTTGTGCTTTCAGAGTTTGAGTTTGTTTGCAGTTTAGGTCGGTTTTTTTAATAGAAAAGAAAGTATGAGAGAATGCGTGTAGATGAGCAAGTAAGAAAAAAAACCAAAGAATTAGTAGAATGGTTATAACTTTTTTCCACCCTACTGTTATGAGAAGGGACTAATGGAGATGGATTATTTGCTGTATTATTTTACTATAGTAGTGTATTAATTCTGGAGCATGACTGAACCTTGAACAGAAAGAATATAATAAAGTTTATTCAACTGAAGTTTGTTGTTTCCTTTGGGCTCTATGGTAGCAAACAATTAAATCGAAAACATTTAAACATCCGGGAGCAGGGCAGGGGGAAGAGACTTGGTGAAGAAAACACGCAAGTTTTAGTTTGTCAAGGTTTTATTACATACAAGTTCTCTAGATATATTAGTTGAAGAAATATTACATTAAATTTGGATTAAATTTTTCACTTAGTGTTATGATAAACGTTTTGCATTTCCAGTGTTTTTAACATATAATGTCATTAGGGTATGAAAAAAAATTAAAAATACAGTAAGTTGCTAGTCATGTTGAATAAGCTTTTTTAATAAGGTGATTTGAGACTATAGAAAGATTTAATGTAAAGATAAATACACAGTGAAAACCTAATCAAGAAGTTGAAACGGTTACTCATGATAAAGCCAGGGTTATCAATGTATTATAACACAATATGGATTCTCCCTGGTACTACTGGGAGAAACTGGTTCCATTAAGCTTCTGAATAAGTCAGTTCCCAAGCTAAGTAACTTGGGAAGGCACAGTGAAGATTTCATCTTTCTGAAGACTATTTATTAGCTTTTCTTATGTAAAGAGTTCATTAGAAACAATTTTACTTTGAAATATGGTAACTTTTTAGCCTCCTTTAATGCAGTCACGCAAGTCTTTAACTACCAGACATAAAACTGCTTAATTCTGCAGATATTAATGGATTCTTATGTCATAAAGCAAGAAGAAACACTATAATTGAGTCTCATGTGTGGCACATTGCAGACTGCAGGACTTCAGTGAATTAAGTAGTACTTCATATCTGAATGTGACTGAAATAGAGCGTACTAAAACAGAGCATACTTTTATTTATATATCCTTAACTTTAAATAATGTTATAGAATTTGTGACAATCCTTCATAGGTTGTATCAATAAATCTAGCTTTTGAAAACATGCAGCATGTTGATTCTGTATCATTTTATCCTCTTACTCAGAATGCTCTATGAAGCCTAACGCAGAAAAAAAAGTATTTTATCATCTTTATTAATAATATATGAAATCTCATAAAACCAATACAGCAGATAGTAGCACAAGATGTGTTTACGGTACATCTACAGTAATTTGTATTAATTATATTAATGATCATTAGTTCTCTGTAACTACATTTAATGCAAATTAGCGTGGATTTAGGATATCGGCTCTTCTGAGAGTTTGACTGGAATAGATGAGTAACTGCTAAGGCAGAATTGTTTGAATCATGCTGTTAAATCCTAAAAAGTATTAGCAGAGAATCAGAAGCACAACTGAGCATTAATTTCTACTTTTTAAAATACCTTTCATGGTTTACAAGACCACACAACCTGAAAATGGTCTAGAAATTTTTTCTAATAGTGCTTCAGAGATCCTTACATATGGTCTACCTAGGCAACTTAAAATATATTTATACCTCTGTAGCTGCAATCATTTTTGTCCTCAGCTGAGATACCGTGTGTTCCACTGCTACATTTGATTTCTTTAATTTCTTTCTTTCTTGGGGAGAGGGAAGGGTATATATACAATGCTATTGAACAAATTACAGAAAACATAGTGTTTCTATATTCATATACTTCGAATGAGTTCCATCCCATTCTGTCATTTTTGTGAGATTTCTTCTCTTCAGATATTGTTTGTGTATGTATGCACATTTTCAAGTGAGTGCATGCATGAAAATCACTGTCCATGAGTACATCTATATGGAGGTCGTCATGTAAAATTTAAAAAAAATTTAGGGTGTGTTTGCACCTCAAAAGTATGACCTTCAAAATTCCTTTTGCAAGAATCATTAAATTTTAGTTTTGTAATTAATTCCTACTCATGTCTTAAATAGATCTGCAAAATTCATCAAGATTTTTAATATTAATTTTTAATTACTATAATTTATCTATGGGTGATGTTATTTATAACTTATCAAGTTAAGGAATACAGTGGCAAGCATAGCTTAACAGCTCCAATGTACCGATTTTCCCGAAAGTCTCTGAGGAAAATCCAGATTTTCTTGTCTGAGTCTAGTTTTCAAGACCATGTTTTGAAAGTCTTCACAAAGTCAATTTTAGATAGTTGGAAGTCTGGTAACTTAAAATGGCTTAACTGACCTTGGTTCAGATTTTGTTTATCATCTTTTTAAGAACATTGTTCCATTAGTGATTTAGAAGTCAGCAGCATTATGACATCAAATGTCTCTAATTAGGTTAAATTAATCAAATGGCTAGTTTCTTTCTCTTTCTTTTCTTTCTTTCTTTCTTTTCTTACTTTCTTTCTTTCTTTCTTTCTTTCTTTCTTTCTTTCTTTCTTTCTTTCTTTCTTTCTTTCTTTCTTTCTTTCTTTCTTTCTTTCTTTCTTTCTTTCTTTCTTTCTTTCTTTCT
>Ga0181612_131525_pt1 | contig 11290 bp, 10 predicted proteins | sample HoacroProtozoa21_FD_119630 | JGI IMG/M metagenome (GOLD analysis project Ga0181612, IMG submission 119630) | Hoatzin crop microbial communities from Cojedes, Venezuel. Combined Assembly of Gp0051906, Gp0051904, Gp0051908 | reverse complement strand
TAGATTTTAGAAGTTTTTAGAGAATAATATTATTCCAGGTGTTGCCTAGATACATGTGGAAGCAAAAAACAACTGAACAAAAATTGCCACAGATGTAATTACTTAAAGTAGAGGTTTGAGGAGAGACTTCCACTGTGGATGAAAACTCACTGTCCGTCAGCCTGGTCTTATGTCTAAGCTACCTCTAAACCTTCAAACCCCTTGAAGTTTTCTGCAAAAACTACTGACTTCTCTCTCTCTCATACAGTAAAACTTTCTCACAAAAGTGTGTACCCATTATTTCCTTTTCTCTGTCCTTGGCAAATGCATCCCCGTCCTTACCTTTTCCATGCCAAATACAAGAGATTATTTGCACTTTCTCTTAGCACAGGACCTTGGCACTGTCCCTTGCTTTCTGTGTCTTTCCACTGTCTTCTGTATTAGATTAAGTGTAAGTTCTTGGTCTTTACTCTCAAGAGTCATCATAGCCTAATCCTAATTTTGAAATCATTCACCAATAGGGTATTTACTCCAGCCTCCATGACACCATCCGTGATGCCAAGTGCTAGCTACCTAGTTTCTCATAAGCTTCCTTTCCAAATTAGGAAGCTCTCAGAAAATTTCCAAGAAGTTTCCCATTAGCTTCTTTTACATCTCCCCCTTAAACTCCCCTGACATCATGTTTATAAAAAATTTGGCTAAAAATGGCAACTGGAACATTGAGATTGCTGTACATAGTTCTTTCCAGTGCTGGCATATTGATTTGTTCATAGTGCATTATTTCTTGTCTTCTATTTATACTGCAAGGTTTTGGAGATATATTTGTGAGAGCTTTGTACAGCACTCTGGATGGTTGGACTCTGGTCTGTGATTTCATCTCTCACGCATTACAGTATGCCCTCCTCCTCTCTCCACCAAGAATCCACAAAAACGTGCGATGAAAAAATACTAGATTTCTAGAACAACAGCTATCTTTGCCTGTTTCAGGGTGTTAATCACAATTTAACATCGAATCTGTATTCAAGAAAATGTCAGGTTTAAGGATGAACATAGATATAATTAACCTTGTCTTGAAGAACAGCTTTGGACCAGATGACATCTTGAGTCACCTTGATTCTTATGAGGTAGGGACATCTATGAAAGAGTCTACATGGGACCTTTAAATTGTTTTTCTTGAACTTTTATTGCATCCCTGAATGGGAATTTGAATACATACGAGAGAATCATTTTGGTAACTCAGAGGTAATGTGGTGGTTCTGAGAAGTGATAAGACACACCTCACTACTAACGATGATTCCTAAATAAAACAGAAAATAGTTGATCATGTTGTGAATTGAACATCTAAGAAATGTACCTTTCTATAGAAGTTTTCGCTCTCTAACCTTGACTGAAGCAAAATGCCACATGACTCTTTCAACTCTGAGCTTTCTTAAGTCAAAATGAAAAAAACAAGAAAAGATTTTCTTTAAACATCTGAAATCCTGTCTTGTGAAATTAGCTGGTGAATCAAGTTTTGGATAATATTATTATGGGAGAAGTCAAGCAAACAGAAAGATGACTCAAACAGTTTAGTGCCAGGACTATTTCTTAACACAGAAGAAAATCATCCTCTGGTTGCATATGGAATCCTCCCACAATGAACAGGGAGCCTGGCAACAGAAATACAACTGCAAATGCTCCAACTTTCGCTGTAGAACTGGCCTCAGAGGTGAAGTATAATGAGGAGACACCAGAAAACGGACACTGTTTGAGGAGGAGAAACCATAACATGGCTAAGTAATGCTGTGCCTATTTCTTTGTTTGTCAAAACAGACAACCTGGTAGATAGAAAGGTAAAATTTTCTTTAAATCTCCCTCCCCACCAAAAAACCCCAAATGAAAACCAAAACAAAAAACAAGCCAAAATCATAGAGGGAAATTCTCTGAACACTTCCTCTCACTATAACCATGATGGAATATGCAGGCTAAGAGTGGATTTCTCCCACTCAAGCGAGTACAGTAGGATGCACCACCTCCAAAGTATCATCTGGTGGCAGTCGTGTGGCCACCCTGGAACAGAGCCCACCAGTGAGACCAAAGAGTTTCTCTGACTGGATCCGTGCTGATGGGTTGTGCCTTGGATGAACAACGCTCAGTGCAACTGTCTGCTGTGAAAAAAACACGTGGCTTTCATCTGCCCCATCGCATGGCTCAACCGCGCGAATATTCGGGTGTGGAGACAACTGGGCTGCTGCTTGCTCAGTGTCTTAGGCACTTGTGTGTTTCTTCTTTTTTATGGTCTTGTCACAGATTGGATGGCGGTACCCTTCCTCAGGTGGGAAAGGTAGCTTTTCTACAGAAATATTTTGTGAAAGTTGTGCTCCCACCGCCCCTTGCTTCTGGCTGTGGGATTTATCCACAGCTTTGGACTGGAACAGGGTATGCAATTTCTGTGGAGCTGGAAGACATTCTTTGAATAAGAATTTGTAAAGAGATCAAAACAAGCACAGAAACCCAATTCCACCCTATATGTGTCAAAAATAAATTTACAACTGGGAATACTCCTCAGGAGATATGTTTTTCCTGGCTTCTCCATCACACTAGTGAAATACAGCCAGTGCTCAGTTCTGGACTTTGCAAACACTCATCATTGATAAACTAAATTGAAAAAGCCAAGTTTTTGTGTGGGCTTAAATAAAATCGTTCTTTCATGACACTCAGAGAAGTACGTCTTTGGAGGACAGATCAAATGGCACCAGCTGTTCTGAATAGGAGATGTAAAGGATCTTGGTACAGCATGTAACAAAACCATAGACCGTTGTTTGATCGTCCCAAATAATGTGTGTATATGCACACACTTTCCTTCAAAGTAAACCATTTCCTTAAATCTCCCCCTAGTGATCAGACACAAATTAGATTTGTTTTGACATTCAACATTTTGTTCCACTTTCAGACAAGCCGATAATACCGTAATATTAATACATCATATATTAAGCTCCTCTTTGACATGCTAAACATTGAGTTCGTCCAGTTTCCTTTTCTACCACACTCTTCTGCGGCTTTGAAGTCAATACTGTTGCTCTTTTTTGCCCCCTTTGCTGGTTTGTGCCCTGAGGAAGCAGTAGTCTGGCACCTGGTTTCTGCGTGCACAGAGACAGAATTACTCATAGAAATTCTCTTTTTCCACAATACAGCTTCCATTTTCCAGGCAGGCTGGCATTTAGATGTGGCTTTTTTAAAACTAGGGCTGGACAAGAAACAATTGTCTGATCATAGGATCTCACATTTTCTTACTCTTCCTGTGACACTCCTGCAACCTTTAAAAATTTGAATTCTTTCCCAGATATGTCAATGCAGGTCATCTGTTGATGAGAGCAATCAGCCAGTGCGGAGAGGAAAGCATTCACCTTGTCTCAGCTCTGTCTGACCTAGAATGACGAAATCTCTCCTTATGCCTATATTTTTGAGGGAGCTGTTGCATTCTTTGGTTAGCGAAACAGGCTGGTTTAAACTTATTAAGCGTTTCAGACTATGCAGTATCTCAAGTCTCATTTCACCTGTATTTACCAGTCCATCAGTTCTGCTCATTTTCATAAAAGAGATTTTACAATAACTTCCAGCTCACTGAGGAAAATAATAAGCAGTGGCAGGCCTAGGATTATCCTTAATAATATCCCTAAACCACATGCAATGATTTCTCCACTGATGACTTTCTGAGATCTTGTCAGTCAGGAAGTTCCCAACCATTTAAAGTCTGTTTTACTGATAGATAGAACGCTGATTTTTTTACTCACAGTGTCATGTAGCACTGACTATGGTGTCTCAGACGTAAATGTGTACATTGCATGTCACATCTATTCAAAAAACAGAGTTTCACAATACCTGGGAGCGCCTCCAAGAATGAAATCAGGTTTGTCTGAAAAAGTCTATTTTCTATAAAATTTCTGATTGGTATTTATTGTATTACTATATGGTAATTACTTTATTAGTTGAATCCTCCTTCAGATTTTCCATTATTTTGCTTGTGATGATAGAATCATGTTCACCACTTCTTTGTGTTTTTAAAATTTTGATACAATATCCAGCAAACTCTATTCTGGTGGAATTTCTTTGATACACTTAAATGTAACAGAAATGAATATTAGTAGGCCAATGATCTTCCTAGTCAAGTCTTTACAGTCTTTTGTTGCCAGTTATACGGGTCTACTGATTTTAAAGATTTTACCACAGTATGTGATGCTTAACATCCTCCTGGGTTACTAAGGGGCTGGAAAGTCTTTCGTCACATCCTGGTGATAAAAGCACATAAATACAGTGCAGAACCACTTGTTGAGTACTTTTTTCCTCATTATAAACAATTTTACCACCACAGCTCGTTTTTTTTCTCTAGGGGATGATGTCTGCCTATAAACTCTTGTTTTGGTTGTTACATTTTACAAAAATAACATATTACATTGTTCAAAGAGGTTTTATTCTGGGGCAATGGTTGTCCATTGCTTACGTACAGGCTGCCCCAGGAGACCTCGTGGAGGTGGTAGGGCCAGTGCAATATAAGCTGTAGGGCACACTGGCAGTAGGGTTGCTTTTCTCTGGATGCCTTCCAAGATGTCCTGGACCATGGATCACCCATTGAAAGCTTGAGGCACACCTCTGTCACAGTCACAGGTCTGACTAAACTACAGCTCCATACTGGTCCTTCCATGGGCTGTTTTCCAACTCCTGGTTACCCCTCCGTGGCAAATACACTGCAAGAAATTGCGCTTCTAAACCAAATTGTCATGAATTGAGGAATCTTCTCTGTCAAAGAACTTACAGTTTAAAAATATTCCTTGCATAAAAGGAACAATAACAATGGATGCTTTATGATTTGGCAAAAAAAGGTACAGAGAAGGTGACAGGCAAGTGAAATGAGTTGGGGCGGGCACTCTGCAGGAGGAGGGAAGAACATGGAGCAACCTGGTCTGGTGGAAGGTGTCCCTGCCCATGGCAGGGGGGTTGGAACACGATGATCTTTAAGGTCCCTTACAACCCAGACCATCCTATGATTCCACTGGCAGATAAAGGCAGCTATTGCCCACTCAGCAGATGCTGTATACTAAAGTTGACCATAGTTCCCAAACAAAAATATAAAAAATGTGTAAATTTGCTTCAGGAAATCCACTGGGAATTGTTCTAGCCACACACTTGCCGTTCTATTCTTTGACAAACACAGTGAAGAAAATCCTGATAGAAACTGCATTTATTCAAGAGAAATTCTGTGGGAATGTTGGACAAATGCAACAAGACTGCAAAAATTTGGTAAAGAAAAAAGGCAAGGTAGTCAGCAGAACTGTTGCTCTCAGCAAAAACTGCATTCATCTCCCTTTCTGCCTCTGAAAGGAAACGATGTGAAACATTCTGCTTGTATTTGATAAACCTGTGACTCGACTTCCTTGGAGAAGACTGAAGCTTTACACTTCTGTTCTCACTGACAGTGCTGTGGGCAGCCTGCTGTGATCACAGCCGACCTTCCCTGGGCTGGATCTGTCTGTCTCAGATTATGCTATCACATGGATGTCTCACGCAGCGAGCTCCCCTCCGCCGATGGTGCTCCTCAGGCCAGTGAACCGAGCTCAGATGGCCTGGAGCCTTACTCCGATCTCAGGCTAATGAGAACAGGGAATAACAAAACATTGCTGAGGCCCGTGAAGGTACAGCGCTACGAGAGGAAACAGAGGCCTCCCTGATGTTCCTCTGGTTGCCTCTGAGGGACAGACCAGTCATACTGACAGCATGTGCTAGTGTTAAATCACCAGTCTGGTTTGAAAACACTTTAAGTCAGTAAAGAAAATACATGCATAAAGGCAAACAGAAGAGGAACTTGGTACCCTGCAGAACGCATGATAAATCATTTATTACAGTGGGAAAGAGGCTTTCAGACAGAAATGGCAGCGCATGAGTCTACTAATCTCTGCAGAAAACAAGCACCTATGGGAAACCTGTACCCACAGAACTGCAGCTGTAACGATGGTCGGCCTTCCATCTGGCTTCCTAAGCGCTTCTCCCGACACCACAGCTCCTGCAAAGGATGATGTGAAATATTCACGTATTTATCTTGCCACATCAGCAAGGGAGGTGTGTGCATTCAGTGTCCTAATGCACGTGAACAATTTGTTTTTTTCCTGATAGAAAAGAGCTTTTTTGCTTTAACTGAGTCACATCAGCAGCAATATCATATCACAGCGGAAACCAGGCGGAAATGCCCTCCAGCAGGCAGGTGGTTTGACACAGTCCAAGAGAAGGCAAATGCCACTACCCAGGAGACAAGCCACCGTGGGCACAGGGGAAGCGGCACATCGGGGCTCTTCCAGGCCTACTTGGATTCAACTTTCTGGTGATGGGATTTATCTGCCTTCATGTGTCAGCCTGGAAGGACAGATTCCCATGGCCACATTGTTTTGGATTGAAGCTATTTGACAGCCTTTGACCCAGCTCTCCAACCAAGTTAAGATGACACATCCAACTTTATTTGGCATTTGAACTGGGAGGCAAATGACTTTTGTGTTCTGCCAGAAGCCTCGCTTATTTAATGTCCTGTAAAGAGGAACAAACTGCATATAATAATGACATCTTGTGGCAGCTGCTGAATTATTGCCCTATGACTTAGTAGAGAATTGGATGCTAAATTTCAGGACATCTTTCTCCCTCCATGCTGCAGCTCTGTAAGGTTACACTTACAGTTTCTGCTGCTCTGAGAAGCTAGGTGTAGAAGACCTCTAGAACCTTTGGTTTATTGTTGACTTTGGAGGAAAAGGACATTGTGCTCATTTGATTATGCAGGCCTGGCTTAACAAACAGGACAGAAACTCATAGTGGTATCTGATTAAAGAATGATTATCCAGATATTCACACAGAAAATATTAACAATTATTGAGTGCAGAGTGGCTCTGGCCCATAGAATGAGCTTGCCTTTGCTGCGCCATGGCTTTGTGCTGGATGTGAGAGTAAACGGCAACAGCCTCTGCGGCAGCATATAGAGCTCAACAGCTGCTGAACACCTGCACGGAGCTTGCAAATGGTCTTGGTGAGCAGACACCATCACCCCGCGGCTGGGGTACACAGATGTGGGGTGTTACAGAGAGCAAATCCCCAAGGCCTCACGGGACCCCTGCTTCGCTTTTCCTTGCTTCAGCTCTGGTGCTCGGGTGTCTAACTCCCGCCACGAGCTGTGTGGATATCCAAGGATCCCAAGAAGCTCTCAGCTCAGTGCAAGCTCTGTGACAGTTCATATCAGTGTCCATAATTGTGACATTTTACCGAGTATCGCATTCTGCCTGCCCGTAATCATGCTCTTGCTGATGCATCCCCTGCAGCGCTCGCTCTAGTCAAAGTTCGCAGCTTTTCAGAGCAAACAGCACACTTTCCTGCCAGTTTGCAGAGTCCTTATCAGCACGGATGGGCTTGGCTTTTACCAGGGAGTTTGGATGTTGACTAATGATAATTAATAAGCTTAGCAGGAACAGCTTAGGGATATGTTTCTACAGAGGTGTCTGTTTATCCTGTCATGTGTTTGGCGGGTATCTCTGGGGCTCACTGGGCCTTCAGCTCTGTTCTGCTAGACACAGCTGATTTCTCAGGATTTTTTTTTGGATGCAGGTAGCTTGAGCTACACGCCAAACACCTTTGTTTTTTCTTTGGGACTACAAAGGCCTCATAAACAGACTTAGAGTTTATATGCAGGATTTATATACAGCTTTGTTTCCCAGCTGTGAGGAAGGAGGCAGGAGAAAAGACCACATCACTTATGAAGAGCTCAGAGGTGATGGTGAAATCACATGGGTGTCAGACAGTGAAATAATGCTGCTGATCAACTGGATAGTACAGAATGTGGAGTGACAGATCAATGCTACTTGTCTCTGCATCTTATGTAGCAGGCCATCTCTTCCCCATTTGCCTTTTTCACTGTCAGAGATCCTGGTGTTCATACTGGATATGGGCCATAATGCGCGCTGCCTCCTTCCTTCAGGTCTGCACAAATGCAAGCAGTACACACTTGCTGGATTCCCTAGAGATACAGAAAATAGATGAAGATAATCATGAGACTTCACAATTCCATAATATCTAATGATAGGTACTTAGCTGTATTGATCTGTTGTTTGTTTTTTTTCCATGGGATGATGCCACCTATGGGACATTATTAAAAGAGGCAAAACAGTTCAAAGTGAAGCAATACTTAATACTGTTTTTTTTTCAGCAAAGAAGGCTAAACTTTTGACCGTTTCATATAGTTCAATAGCTAAACAAAGAGCTTCTATTGGGACATCCTGAATTATGGAACCTCATTAGAAGAGAAGAAAGAATAGAGGTAGAAAAAACACTGGCAACACTGACTCTCTCTGACAAAGAAGATGAAGCTCATAAAAAAAATACAGGTAATGTTTAACTAGTTAGTTTATATCTATTTTTCCAATGGGACTATAAACAACCGTTTCAGCATTTTGGCATTTTTGTTTGCTTGTTGGGTTTTTTTTACCAAAGTGTGTTGAGGGTGATCACCTTTAACTGACCTTGAACTTATGGTGGCACAATTATTAATATTTAAAATCAAAGAGATCTGGCTAAAAAGTTATCTTTACTTAAAGAAAAATCCTTTTGACTAAAAGCTAGCAGTCTGTGATTGTTTCCAACTTCCCACTTCCACGCTAAGACAACATGGGGTGTGCCACTACTGCAGGCTCCACCAAGAGCCATCTCTTCATACTATCATGTTATTTACGGTCTGATTCCTTAGAATTGTGGCAGTTAGCAAGCTACCTAAGGAGCCCATGCCTCCAGGACTGCATATGTGGCTTTGTTGACATTGAAATTATTGCTTTACCTCTTTTTTTCTTTTTTTCTGAAACAGTACGTAGGTTGGGTCCCTCTCTGCAAACAGTTGGCTGCGAACTGAGGAGCAGAGCAAGAGATGCTCTCTGAAAGTTCTCTCACTATGATCATAGTTAATAAAACTTCTGTCTGGCCTATCCTAAATGGTACTTGTGTGATTACACACCTCTCTGACAAACTGCTCTTAAAAATAAATAAAAAAAATTAAAAAAAAAATCTGTTTTATAAATAAATGTACTTTGAGGTACTCCAAGAAGTCTTGTTAACACTGGCCTTTCAATACATTCTCCAGCCATGAAATGTTTCCTGCGCTCTGTCAGATTTAGATGGAATCAAAGAAGCCTCTACAGCACTGCTGTGTCACATTGTGGCAGTCTGTAGACATATAAACTTCCATATATCAACACTGCAACAAAAGACAAAATTGTAAAACCCCATAAGGACAAGGGGCTGATTCTGCTCAAGCAGAATTCAACACTCAAGTACTGAAATTACATTTAATCAAGAGGCCAAGCCGTAATTCATCCCCAATCAGCCAGAAATAATACTGAATTTTTTAACTTACAAAATAATCTCTTTGGCTCGATAGGATTGCTCACAACACTACACTAAGGGCAACAGGAATTATGTTTTAACAGCACTTCAGTTCATAGATACAATAAAGGAAAAATGAACTTGTTTTTCACAGCATATCTAAAACATAAAATATTCTGAGTTTTCAAAGCTTTGTGTCTCTTCCATTTGTGAATAAAAATATTTGATAGTTAATATAGCTAAAAGAGAAACATCCTAATATGCTCAATAATGCCTACCACTTTCGTATGTTCTTGTAAGACCATATTTATAATAATTCGAGTATATTCTGACCTAAAACATAGATGCAGTTTCTATGTGGGTCAGTGTATCTGAGGCTTGATAATGGTTTTGCAGTACTGAAAAATGTGATAAGCAACAAAGAACATACATCAGACTTACAGGTTTGCATTATCATACTTTTTTAAAAAAAAAGATGTATAAATGAGTCATTTTCAATTAATTTTATCTACAGAGTTACAGGCAATTCAAAGACAGATTTTCTGAAGTCCCAATCCTCTCCTGCATTGAAAGAGCAATCAAGTAGTTTAACAGAGGCATACGAAGTAAATCAGAATAGCTTCACAGACTTCAAAGAGGCTGTCGGAAATGATTCCCATCCCTTAATACAGGTTCATCACCGTTGGTGTTCTTCATGTCTTTTTTCCTTTTTCTTCAAATTTTCTTTTATTTTGCTTTTGTTCATCTTACTTATAATCCCTGGTGGGAAATTTTTTTAAATTATTTAACTTCTATAATATGACAGTAAAGTCAAGAGACTGATTGCAACATTTCTTTCATGGAAACTTTGCAAAGCAGTGATCATAATGAATCTTCATTTTTTGGTATTTAATTGAGTAAATATGAATAGCGTGCAGATGTGTGGCTCTTGCTCCTGTCATTATTATGTTAACAGTCTCTGGGACCGAGTTGGACTTGATTTCAAAGTTATTTTAAAGCTTGGCAGTTCTCTATGAAAATCTCTTTCATTTTCAGTGTTTGACATGCAGTCCTATTTCCTCCTGATGTTTGAAATATGGTATCCATCTCAGGCCCATCCAGCCTCTTACAAGTTGTTTAGTTTATAATCTTGACCTCAGCCTGCCCGTAACGGGTTTATTAACACAAAATTCTGCCCACCATGAAGGTCTGTTCAGAGCTTTGCTGCCTTGAAGGATCTCTGCCCACATATTTTTATATAACTGCAAAATAATAATAAAAAGGGATTAATTCATATAGAAAACAGAGCAAAGAAAACTTCTAAATTATCTAACTTCTTGGTTGAAATGAGATTGTGATTGAATTTCCAGGTAACAAGTGTGAATAACTATGTACAGGCAAGAATAACCACAAAGATAATGCACAAAATTTCAAAGTACTGTAAACAGCAGGTATCTGTGTGAATCATTTAGACCATCCTCGGCATAAAAGCAAGAAACCAGTAAGCTTTATAGTTTTTTGTTTTCAACTTGATATGAGTTGTATTATCAAAGGTAGAAATTTCAAAACAAGGTTACATTAAGCTAATCTTTGTTCTGTCAAAACCTGAAGGCTGTGTCTGAAAGCACTCATGCATGTCTGTTTTTACCTTCATTTCAACACATTTCTGGAAACACATAATTTCTCTCCCAGATGTCAACTCTTCAATCGAAGCATAAGAAATTCCTCTCTCATAAGCACACCATTAATTCATCATCTTCATCAATTTGTAATTTTATGTGGAATGGTTAAAAAAAAGTACATGGGAACTATATTCTGCAAAAGTATAACTTTAGCAATATTCAGAAGTTCATAATTAACTGAAGCTTAAATCTTTAAACAACCTTATAGAACGATAAGGAAAGGAAGGCCATATTTTCTGCAGTAAGTTGGAGCACAGTATAATACAGTATTA
>Ga0181612_100256_pt1 | contig 11290 bp, 7 predicted proteins | sample HoacroProtozoa21_FD_119630 | JGI IMG/M metagenome (GOLD analysis project Ga0181612, IMG submission 119630) | Hoatzin crop microbial communities from Cojedes, Venezuel. Combined Assembly of Gp0051906, Gp0051904, Gp0051908 | reverse complement strand
TAGACTAAAATGTAACAACTACAGAATTAAACACTCTGTATATCTGGGTGGATGAAAGAGCGTAACAAGTCAGGTAGTGTGTGTGGATAAATGAAGAGGGGGCTGCACCCCGGGGAAGGGAGCACCGCACCCAGTGAATGAAGAGCAGAGCTCCTTTCTCGGAAATACCCTCGTGCCTGTGCTCTGCCAGTGGACAAGAGGTACCGAGCTTTCCGAGTAACCTGCTGCAGTCTTGGGAATCTGTGCTTCTTGTAGTAAGTAAAAGAACTCCGGAATCCTGAAGTCTCATTGCACAGAATGGTTGCTAGTATTGAAATCCCTTAGGCGATTAAGTGCTACCCAGGAAGGGAGAAGGAGCCCAGGAGGTCATATCTGTTTGGGAAGTTAAATCCAAAATCCTCAGAGGCAACATGGCTACTGGCTCCAGATCAGGCTCAGCTCAGAGCTAAATCATTCTGTACAAGGTACTTTCACTCTGAGATGCTGCAGTAGCATTGCTTAACTTGAAGGAAAACATTAAAAAAAGTAGAAAAAACGTAGTTCAGAACATAACTCCCAATGAATTGTTACATACTTTGTGAGTGAACCTGAGAAATCCCCAAATATTATAAAACATTTAACAAAACCGGTGACTAGCCCAATGTTCAGTTAATTTAAAACTGCACTTTTTTTTTTTTTTGGTGATAGTGCTTGTCTCCGGGTTTGTTCTAGCATTGCTCGTCTGTGGGACCAAATCTGGTTTACAGGGAAGGCAGCTGTTCCCCCAGCCTGGACCAGAGTAGTTGTATATTCAGTATTTGGACATATGCAACCATTTGCAAAACTCCTCTAGTTGAAAGGATTTTTCTCAGAGGCTTATGTTTATTTCTTTCATCTTTGTTTTGCTTTGAAAGTGATTGTGTAGGTTACTTGGGGGATTCTGCATGTAAATAGCAAAGGAAGATACTTGATAAAGATTTCTTCGCATCTTTAAAAAACCCTGCCATCTGGGATTTAGGATAAAACCCGAGAAACTCCTCTTATTTGAAGGGTGCTGGGGGAGTATTGTGAGGAACAGACAGGGGACGGTGACTTGGTGAGCGCGTGGGGAAGAGGAGACGAAGGTGGGTGTTTGCGCTTGCAGCTTGCGGCACCGAGGCGCCGCTGGGACTGCAGACGGCGCAGTCACGGCTCACGGCACGGTCTCCGGCAGCCGGGCGTCTGGGCCGTGGCAGCGCCGAGGGCAGCGTTGCGTTGCGTGCACTGTGGTCCCTTGTCAACCTGCAGGTGGTCTGTCTCGAAGTCTGCCTTCGCCTGCACCCTCCCCGCGGTGAATGTGACTTGTCCACCTGCGTGTGAGACTTCCCTGCCGGAGGTGGCTTGGTTGCAGACGGATCGTAGGTTCACCGACCAGCAGGGATCAGCTGCAGCTCCAGGTGACAGAGGGCTCGTAGCCGAACTTCCCTGGAAACGGCCTTCCTCTGAATCTGTACTGGGATGATAGCACGCATTTTGGGGCTCCAGCAGCAGGAACATATCCAGCAGGCTGTTGGCAGGAGACAGGACTGCACTAATTCCTTTGTCTTGTCAGGTAAACAAAGGGAATCCCTCTGCTCTGAGCTGCAATCTCCTTTAATTTGGTCAAAGTAGAATAATCTGCGTTTATTCTTCTTGGCTGTCTCTTTGAGAGAACAAACTAGGCAAACTTGGCTTCATTCTTTTGTAACAGAAAAGACTGGTTGTAGGCTAACGTCAGAAGAAAATTAGTTTAGAATATGTAAGGAATTAAGGTGAGGGCCTTGACTTTTTCTGACACCAAATAGAACTTTCAAATTTCTGAAAAAACTTTGCATTCTTTGTTCTGCCAAGCTCCAACCTTGCAAATCCTTCTCTCAGGAGCACTACAGAGAAATCAGAATTGTCAGGATGCAGAAGGCTTCTTTTACATTAATCTCAAATGGCAGCATCATGGATGCCTCAGCATTTGCAAAAATACATGAGAGATGGTGTGACCTCTGAACAAACCAAACAGCCCAAAACTGTCTCGTAATGGAGACTTGAAATTTTAAGCAAAGCTTTCTCTTCCAAATTTTTTTAATTAGCTAGTAGAATTCTAAGTATTCTTGCCATCTACACACAGAGGTAGAGAGGTGGTCATGCTAAGCTGTCCTTTCCCTGTCTCAAGTTCAAGCGCTTTTTGGACAAAGGCTGACTGGCTTTGTACACTGGGGGTGCACTGAGCAGAAACAGGATCTCTGCCCTGCTAAAAATGCAGCAACAAGATAAATGTCCCTATGTAGTATCACGCAGGAGCTATTGCCTGGGCAGTACCCTTGCTGCTGCTGCTGTCCCATGTCTGTTGATGAGCCCTGTGGCAGGGCAGAATCGGGGACCACACGCCTTTGGGGTGGGAGAGATTCCTTCTGCTTCATTTTTGCTATAGCTACAGAGAGGCTGAGTGAAGAGGACGCGCGGATACGCTGGGATGCACAGCACACTGCTACATTAGACACCTCAGTATTGCACAGAGGAGGAAATTAGTGTTGTCTCTGTCCTCCTGTCTTCAAAGTGGAACAAAGGGAAGATACTGTAGTTGGCTCTCCTTTCCCTTGAAAAAAAAAGAAAAGAAAAAGACTCAAGGGCTTTGTTTAGTTGTCTTTAATTGCTAGACCTCTGCCCAAGTAATTGGGGGTGTTTGGAACTGGGAATTCCTTATAGTTACTGCCATAACCAAAATAGCGTTCTTCTTGAGAAGCTTTTACTTTTCCAGAATGTAGTGTGTTTTGTATTTCCAAGAACAACATAAAGATTTTATAAAGAACTTGCTCTTGGGCATATTCAGATAAATGCTCAGGATATTTAACTCGGAGATTAAAAAGACAAGTAAGTTGTCCTTACAAAGACTGTGAGAGAAGTTGTTAATATTCCATGAGAAGTGTGAGATTTCTAGGTGAGATGATGTTCAGCACAGGAACAAACACCTCTAGGTCTAGGAGGGTGCAGATTTCTTTTTTTCCCCAAGTGCTGATGTTTTTAACGACAGCTGCTTTGTGCCAATGTGTACAGAGAATGCCCAATTTAGATGTTTCCATGATGCTGTGCAAGAGCTATTCTGCATATGAGCGTTACGATCCAAAGCACGTTCTATTTGACAACTCAGTGTTTTGCTCTGTCTTTGGAAATAAAATCCTGAGAGACTGGTATTTTTTGCATGTGCGTGCATTATAAGGGTTGTTTTTGGATAGGCAATTTGTTTTGTTTATGTTTCAGACTATCTAAAATGGAGTTGTTGTTTTAACAAATTAAAATGTTGGAATTCAGCCCCTCGTTTATGGGGCCTCGTCTCCAGTCCACTGAGGTAGCTGTTGTCCCAGCTCAGGCCATCTGGCTTTGAAGAGTACTCGTTTCTTCCCAGTAGTACTTTGCTTTACAGAGGATCTGTCGTTGGTGCTTATCTTCTCTATGTGGTAGTATCCTTTACAGCAACTTTAATGCCAACAAAACAGTAGCAACTATTTTAAGTCATGTGCCTATAGCATCAGAGAAAGAGAGAGCGTGTTTCACAGAGGGGCAGCGCGTGGCCGTTGACGGCACAGGAACTAGCCCTGTTCGTAAAAGCCGAAGATTCTGGACTGTACGATACCATACCAGGTCTAAGAGGATGCACCCACCATCTTTCTTACTCTTTCTTCTATTCACATGCAGTTGGCTGAAATGAAGGGAAACGTGTAAATGGCCCACAGGCCCTGGGTCTCTCCCCTCTGGAATGCCAAGGCAGAGCAACACACGGATCAGAGGAGCAGGCAGAGATTTGAAAGTTCAAGGGGGTGCAAAAGGTTGAAAACTCCTTGAAGAGGGGGGTGAGAGATTTCTCTCTAAAAACACCTGTCTGCAAGACAGAGCTTTTTTAAGTGGGGGAACAGTGAGTTTTAATTAGGATAGTGGTTTTAATAGGCTAAAACCAACCAAAATGCCCCTCTGTATCTTAAAGACAGTGGTACCAGCAACCTCAACACTGCGCAGATCTACACCATATAAACGTAGACAAATGAATCAAAGCAGAATTCAAATCTCGTTGGAAAACCAATTCAAACACAGCCATTGTATATATTTTATGGTTTTTTTTTTCCCTTTAGAATTAGCTACTGTTAATGGGAATTACGAGAGAAGATAGAACATCCTGGTTCAAATTGAGTAGCATAAGTGAGTAAAAATGATTTATGTAGTTCTCTTACATGCTTATGATTGTCCCAGAGCCTTAATGAATGTCTTCCCTTTGCTGATGTCCTCCAAATTTGTCTCACAGAATTGAGTTAGTGTGGGACTGTGTCTCCCTCACAATGCTCCAGAAACCGACATTTTGAAAGAAGTTAAGACGTCTCTCTTCTTCCTGAATGTTTCTTCTCTCAAAGTACTAGGAAATAAATCAGCCAGCAGCAACCCTTACTCACTGTTTGGCTGGGAAGGTGGCTTCAGGGTGGTGGCTTTTGCTATTCACAGTTCTTTGTAACCCCTGCTGGTGTGCCTCGTGTTTGGTGATACACATGATAGCAAGTCGCAGCTAAGCGGTGAGCAAAATAGAGGAGCCACAGGTTGTAACAGCGTGATGCTGGTAGCAGGAAAGATGTTCTGGTCCAGTGAGGCTCATGTAAAGTGGGTTACTGGGGCAAAACATAACCAGATCTGCCTTGCTCTTTCTTTTTTTGCCTCTTTCCTCACCTTTGATGTATGACTAACTCTGACTACCTTTGATTGTCTTTGCTCTCCTGTAACTACTCTGCCTCGGAAAACCTTTTGTGGAGTGAATTTGCTCCAGCAATGTGTGCACAATGTCTGTCTTTGGGATTTTTCATCAGAGGCCATACGTTGTGCCATCAGGAATAAGCTTGCCTGGCTCACTTCTAATTTGAAATTTGATTTTTTAAAATGTTAATAAATTAAAAAACAGGAAAAAAAACGGTCATGCTGTGATATGTGATGGACACAGAAGCTATGGACTGGGGAAGATACCTTCTCACCAGAAGAGATCTTTGATGAGAGAAAATAAATTCCCTGTGGAAAGATCAAAGCACATGAAGTTAATGGATTATGACAAGGTAAAAAGAAAATACCTGGAGAAAGTAGTAGGTTCAAACATTAAAGAGGGAAATAGGAGACTGGGTTTTGTTGGAGATAAAGGATAGTTAGATGGCTAGCTAAGTACTTGAGATTATATGTTGTAGGTATTAGTTGCAATGGAGATTTCTTCCCTCATGCCTGGTACAGCCTCCGCTTACACGGTGTCGAGGTGGCCTTGGAGTTGCAGTCCTGAATTCCTGCTCTATTGCAGTGCTCTTTGCTGGTGACTACAGCCTAGCGCACCCTCCAGTGCAACCAGGCCCTCAGACTGACACAAGACTGAGGTAATTGTAATAACTCTGAAAGTCACTTTAATAGTCTGATTAGGTCCTGCTAGGGTCAAAAATAGATGGAGTTTATCAAATCAAAAGAAGGCAGAAACCCTTCCGGTGAGCTAGGAAGTGTTCATGGGTGAAGAACTCTGGAAACACTTTTGTTCAGGTTATTGTTATCAAAGATCATCTCTGCTGCTGTAGGTATCTGTGTGCCTGCTTCATCGCCGCAGTGTCTGATGCCTCACAATCATCCAGAAATGGAAACAGGGAAGTACATCTGAGGCACAAAGATCCTCAAAGACCTCGCTCTCGGTCGCATACTCATCAGTGGGAACTGGATATTTGGAATGCTTCTCAGGAGGCTGGGATCAGGTGACTTTATCCAAGGCTGTGCTGGGTTTCTGTGGCAAAGCAGAAGCCACACCTCACTTCTCCCATTTAGTGGCCCATCCTTCGTCCAGTGCCACCACAAAGCAGAAGTCCCAGGGGACTGTGCCAGTGCTTTACACGCACCAGGAGGTTCACCTGCACCAATTACAAAGTGAATGTTGGATCTGCTGAGAGATACTCGGCACCCAGAACTACCTGAAGGTGTTGCTGTTTACCCCTTTGGTTTATTTCTGCTATATGTTTGAGCAGTTGCATCTCCACAAACCTGCTGGTTGTTTCTGGATTGGCAGCGATGTCTACATTCAATGAGAAGCCGACATTTGTTGCCTGCCCTTCTTAGTGACACCCGCTTCTCTTCTGTCTTGGGTCAGTTTCTCATTTGCCATTTCGCCGTTCCTAAGAAACAACCTGCCCCTCTTGTCTGTCTGTCTGTCTGCAGAAGTTGATTTTGAAAAAGGCAGTTGATTTGTATACTGACTGGAAGCTAGAAAAGTTAGCATACGTGGGACACTTCTGTACTGGTGATCTGGTGGAGAGCTGAACGATACTGGAGTGCGTTTAGAAGTGCAGTGTCTTGCTTATGACCGTATGCTACGAGAGAGGTGTTGTTACCAGATGGGGTGAGGGAGGGATCAAGGCCCTAGTAAACCCTGGTCTCCCAGACCCCTCTCCCTCCTCATTAATACTGCCTGTGCTTTCTGTGTGCTCCTCTGCCATGTGATTTTTTTTTTAACTTCCAAGAAATGGCTGAACTGACGTAGGAACTGTGTTGCTTCCAGTTCACAGGCAACTTCAAATTAGATATATTTAACTTGATTAAAAATAAAATTATAAGCTTTTCTTTTTGCTAGACAGCTTCACTTTAAACTAGACATTCTTTTTTCTTGTTTTACAGCTGCTGCAAGAGCAGTAGTCACTTGTCTGTCCCCACGATGAGGAAGAGTTGTGTAAAGGAATAAATTCCAGTGGGTGCATACTCCAGAAGGAGAAGAGCAACAGGAGTACAAAATTCAGTTATTAATAGCGAAACACTTCTATCATCTGTTCTCTTAAGATCTTGTTTAGTTTGGTGTAGTGTAGACCAGAGAAACAAAAACTGATGGGAACTAGATGCAGCAAGACTGGGTTGGATAGAACAAATGGTTTTGTTTAGAAATGTTATTACTGTGCCCATCCAGAAATGAGAAGATAAGAGACTGCACCCTGAATACTTGATATTCAGAATTCTTGATACCAGGATGCTGACCCAATTTAGAAGCAGTAATTGAAGGACAGCTGCCAGCGGGTGACTTGCGCAGTATGTCAAGAACTGATACAGTATTGAGGCTTTTGCCAACTCTGAGTATGAGGCCCATGCTTCTCCCAGCTTTTCGAGAATGGGTCTGTTATAGTCCTTTGGGTCATCAGAAAATTGTGCACTTCATGTTATGTCTGGCACCACCGTTATATCTTTTGCTTTTAGCATCTAAAATAGATATTTGGAGTTGTGGAGCTTAACCAAGCTCTGCAGCAATTGCTGCTTACCAGTTACATTCTGGGCCTATACAGATGTGTGTGTATAAGGGCTAGTAGCCTGGCACCTCATAATTAGCAAATTCCTTAATTCCTTCAAAAGCAGTAAACCAGGATGTTGAACAAAGAGGGGTTTTTCTTTGGTGTTTGGTTTTTTTGGTTTTGTTTTTGTTTTTTTTTTAACCACTCGTTTTAGTTCAACAGCCAAGTTTAGATGCTGGTCCTGAAATTTCAGTTTTAAACCTTTATTCTATTGTTCCAGTTCTACAAAGCGGTAATCACAGTGGTGCCCTCTTGGCAGGCCCAGAGCAACTGACCTGCTCTGTGGAGTACGAGGGAGTGCTACTCCCAAACACCATTCATGGGTACGAAAGTGCAGTGTCTCCTTCTCTTCCATCTCTTTCTGTTTCCCAAAGCTACATATGGCTTTTCTTTTGTGTATTGTCAATTTTACCACTTATTATTTCCATTTCAGTGCTGATGTATGGAAGATGATAACATACAAAACATTTCTACAGTAGGGTACTACTATGAGATGATGCTGGCAACACACGCAATTAGCCATATGAATTTCTTCTCTTTTAATAGCTGGGAAGAAAACATATGGAGTTAGTGAGCAACAAAACCTCAGTTTTCATTTGGAAAAGGAAAGGGAGAATGATTCATTCTAAAACCATACGCTCCAAAGGAGGAAGATTTGAATTATTAACAACATATCTAAACATGATGGGTGCTGACACCTTCATCTCTTATTTTTACTGCCATGGATTTTCTTCACATGCAGTGAGAGAATTTACACTACAGGAAGTGTTAATGGTTTCACGCTTCCTACCCATCTTTAGCTGCCTAATTTATGGAAAGCCATTACGAGGTGAGTCACTGCTTTCACAGGATTAGTGTGGCTTAGATACAGCTTTGGGTGTTTCTCTGATTTCCATATTTGCTTGAAAGGAACAACAGATCCACATTAAAACTGTTAGTGTTTGGTATTACAGCAGAGTTCGGAGTCTCTGCTCTACTTGATCGTGTACAAATATTGCACGAGATGCTCCCTGTCCCTACAAGCTAACAAGCTAAACAAGAAAGAATTATCTGCATTATAGATGTCGTGAGTCAAAGTATTTCATTGTTCAGAATTTGTGCCTAATTGGATGGGAGTTAAATATTAGCAAAGGTTACAAACAGAAGCAATACTGGGACTCTCACAATAAAGAACTGTTGATCCTGCAATAGCTATTGCAGAAACACATTTACTCTCCTGATGATCTTAAGAGGTTTTGGTTAGACATTCATGAATTACAGAAAATAATGGCCAAGCATGAGGATCAGGGTTTGCCTCTAATAGTAAATAAACCATGGGTTGAAATACATCTGGGCTGTCTGCATCATGAGGGTAACAGGAGAAACGCAGTGTGTAAAATACTCAAGCACTGAATAATGTGTAGATTTCATAGCCAATACTCTTTGTAATAAATAATTCAGAAAGATTTGTTCAGTTTAGAGAACAGTCTCCAGCAGGCAGTAACAGATGAAGTTTAAAGGAAATCTTGATTTTTTTAATTTTTTTTTTTAAACTACTTCACGCTTCTATAAACCTCTTGTCACAAAAGACGTGTATTACCTATTATGAGTTTTTCACCCAATTAGAAGCTCTTAAATATCTATTTAGGCTTTTTCTGCTACAGATTTTCTGTACAGGTCTACCTCCAGAGGCTGTTTGTTTCAGTCTTAATTAAGGAGCCCTTGTCTCACTGGCACATACCAAGTAGTACAACTGTGCATCTGTAGCTTCTGCACGTGCCTTGCTGGGAAGTCTGTTGTGTGATTGAGTCAGTGTGGATCTGCAACTGGGTTAACTTTGAACTACTGTTCTAAAGAAATTATAATTTTTGGGTGCTATCTGCAGATAATAATCAAATGAAACATCACGAGTTCTCCTTTGTTTTCCACTGGAGAGTTTGTGGGAGATGAAACAGGAGAAATGATGTTACAAGTAATTTATTGCTCAGGGTTCTTTTTCTCTCCCCAATTTCTTTCTGTTCTGTCAGCTGCTTTTTTTCTCACACCAATTACTCTGACTTAAGAAATTACAAAGCTCTTCATAATAGTGCTTGAAGACTGGTGTATTTGCTGTATAAATTGACGCAGATCTTCAGCTGCTATAGAGTGAATTAACTCTGAAGCCGCCTTTTTTTCAGCTAAAGATCTTTTGTATATGAGCTATGCACTTTTTTCCTAGGGTTTTTAAAATGCTTGAAAGAGTTTTAGAAACAAAAGGAAAAAAGTAGAATAGCGAATGGTATGCAGAAGGTTGGGACACAATAAGTTACTGGTGGCTTGTTAAAAGCCAACTTACAGAACCTGAATACAGACCGCGTTAATCAGTTGGTGTGTGTACGTGCCTATGTGTGTACCTCCGTGTGTTTACTTTTGAAAGAGGTATGAGAAAACAAATCCCAAATGACCCTTAAAATTTATCATCAAACTGGTCACACGAGGCTGGTTAGTAAGTAATGTAGGCAAGTACAATCAAACAGTCTTCAACTACTGTTTTGCAATATGAGTCTGTAGTGGAGACGGAAGCCCACTGGAATTGACTTTTATAAGAAGATTCTCAGTACTTTGAGTATTAGAATTGAACTGTTCCATCACGCTCTTCCAGTAGGATTTTTCTTAATGGGAGTGTGTTTGGACTACATGTTAGTATTCACTGGCCGTATATGTGGATTTTCAAGCAAAAAATATTTTAAATTTTATTCTGAACTTAAATCACTACAAAATTTGCAGTAGATGCTTTTATTTGTACTTTCAAAACTCCCCACATTTCTCATATTCTTATTCAGGACAGCTGAGTGACTGAATGCAGAAGAAGAAAAGCAGCAATGTCCTTTGAAAGCTGAATGATTGCCTGCTCATTTGTTATACCACATCTACATAAAGTGAACAGTGTCTTCCTCTTCTGGAGAGCCACTGACATGACTGAGGTGTAACATGTTGGAGTAACAGTAGCAAAAGCAGAGGCTAAAAAAGAGGTGTCTACATGCAAGTCTCTTAAATGGTGCTGGCTTTGGCCTGCCTTTCCAAGGAAATGTAGCTTGTGCGATTGCCTCTTGACTATTCTGCTAAACTTGATAGAGAGGTAAAGACCTTGTAGATGCAAATTCCTAAAAGCTGTTGGGAAATCGGTGGCTAGGTAGAGATGAGGCCCAAATTATTGTTGCCAGCTGAGGAAAGCCAGTAAGAGAAGTTCAGGAGCTGGTGGTTACTGTGGTTGGTTGTATGCAGGGATGGTCCATACCTCATCACATCAGCAGATGTTCTGACACTCACTAGAAGGGGAAAGGGTGGACAAGAGCTCGTGGATATGGCAGGAACTGGAAGGATTATAAGTTATCAAGTCTTGCAAGATGGTAAGGGAGGTAAGCTGGAGCTGTTTTGGTGACTCAGGAGCGATGTAGCAATTTTGGATGTGAAACCAGGCTTTATTGGTTTGGCTTCTTATGGAACAGTTCAGAATACAGTCTGCGAAAGTTCTTTTTAATGAATGACATCATAAACCAGGGAATAAATGAAGTAATTCTGAATATTGCTGATGTTTTAGACCAGCAGAAGGAATAAGACTCATTCTTGGTATCAGTAGAAACTCATTGGGAACCCCAACCACAGAACAGGCAGAAATTGTATACAAAGTGAAGAAGTATGACAATATACCAGGAGTGTGTGTTCTATAAATAAATAAGCCGATGGATTCAGTCTTTGTCCTGCTTTGATGCATTTAGTTTCCAAGCAAACCAACGTACAAATGATAAAAATAAAGCAAGCCATTACTAATACACTTCTTTTGGCAGCTTTACTGAAATCTATGTTTCATTCTGTGGTGTGTACCACAGAAATCTGCAAGTGAGTCCAATATATATCTTCAAAGCAGTAACTGACAAGTCAATAAAAGCAAGAATTAGCAGACTCAGACCCACCTCTTCTTTCTTTTGTTTGACTGAATACATTCATACAAGGTT